>Ga0070696_100000647_pt1 | contig 22250 bp, 20 predicted proteins | sample KBSK1253metaG_FD_65474 | JGI IMG/M metagenome (GOLD analysis project Ga0070696, IMG submission 65474) | Corn, switchgrass and miscanthus rhizosphere microbial communities from Kellogg Biological Station, Michigan, USA - KBS K1-25-3 metaG | ecosystem: Host-associated > Plants > Roots >... | reverse complement strand
GATCAACGTGATGAACTCGCGGCGTTGCATCTAAGCGATCTTGAGCCTGAAGCTACGATTAATTTTGTTCGAAATCTAACACGTTACAGTCGATGCATTGCGATCGGAGCTGACAAGCCGTGCGATTAACCGATTGCCATAACTTCCATGATTTCCGTGAACTGGCGAAGCGCCGGCTGCCTCGGCCGATCTTCGACTACATCGACGGTGGGGCAGACGACGAAGTGACCTATCGCCGGAATACGGCGAGTTTCGACCGCTGCGATCTGGTGCCCGATGTCCTGCGGGGCGTGGAAGGCGTCGACCTGTCCGTGATCGCAATGGGCCAGAAGCTTGCGCTGCCCTTCTATTGCTCTCCGACTGCTCTTCAACGTCTGTTTCACCATCGAGGCGAACGCGCGGTCGCGGCTGCCGCATCCAGGTACGGGACGATGTTCGGCGTATCCTCGCTCGGCACGGTGAGCATGGAGGAGCTGCGCAACGCGTACTCGACGCCGCAGGTGTATCAATTCTATTTTCATCGGGACCGCGGCTTGAATCGCGCGATGCTTCAACGCGCGAAGGATGCGGGTGTCGAGGTCATGATGCTGACCGTGGACAGCATTACCGGCGGAAACCGCGAGCGAGACCTGCGTACCGGTTTTTCCATTCCGTTCAGGCTAACGGTCCGCGGAATGCTTCAATTCGCGCTCAAACCGATGTGGGGACTCAACTACGTCACCCACGAGCGTTTCAGTCTGCCGCAGCTCGACGAGCACGTTGATATGAGTGGGGACGCGATGTCGATCGGGCGCTACTTTTCGGAAATGCTCGACCCTTCGATGAACTGGGACGACGTGGCCGCCATGGTCAGGAACTGGAAGGGGCAGTTCTGCCTGAAGGGTGTCATGTCGGTGAGAGATGCCAAGCGCGCCGCGGAGATCGGATGCACCGGGATCGTGCTTTCGAATCATGGCGGCCGGCAGCTCGATGGCTCGCGGTCGGCCTTCGATCAGCTTGCCGAGATTGTGGATGCCGTCGGTGACCGGTTGGACGTGATGATGGATGGCGGGATACAGCGTGGAACGCACGTTCTGAAGGCGCTTTCGCTTGGCGCCAAAGCCGTGGGCATCGGACGCTTCTATCTTTTCCCTCTGGCCGCCGCCGGCCAGGCAGGTGTCGAGCGAGCACTGGGCCTGATGCGGACGGAGATTGAGAGAGGAATGAAGCTGATGGGGTGTGCGTCGATCAGCGAACTGTCGCGTGAAAACCTGCGGTTCAGATAGTCGACGCCAACGACGGCGCAGACAGAAAACGTCCGCGGTATCTTCTACGTGCGGCGCACAGTCGGCCGGACCTTTTCCCGGATTGCGATCAATTTGATCTTCTGCCTGAATTTCGGCACGATGTGCCGTCACGATGAGACGGGAATCCACATGAGGTCGATCAAAGTCTTCTGCTTCGCCGCAGGCGCGTTGATGGTCGCCACGTCAGCGTGTGCCGCCGAAACTACCGTCGTGGGCGACGTCCTCGGTGCGGAGGGCCCGTTGTACATCGACGGCAACCTCTACTACGTCGGATGGGTCTCGAACACGTTGTCGAAGTGGGATGGCAAGACGAGCACCGTTCTCAACGAAACCCCGGAATGCGGTCACAACGGACTGGCGCTGACCAAGGAGAAGACCTTCCTGATCGCCTGCAGCGACCACGGTGCGATCCTCGAGGTCGACATGAAGGGCAAGCAGTTGCGCCGCTGGGATGCCGACAGCAACGGCAAGCCGTTCGACGGCGGCATCAATGACATCGTGGTCGCCGCCAACGGTGGTGCATATGCCACGATTTTCGGCAAATACACCAACAACACGGAGCCCCCGACGTTGGTGATCGGGAGAATCGTCTATCTCGCACCAGGCAGCCGGAAATGGATCGAGGTTGCAGGTGACCTGAATTACGCCAACGGCATTGGCGTCTCGCCGGATCAGAAGACTCTCTACGTCAGTGAAACCGTCGGAAACTGCATCCTGAAGTTCTCGATCAACGACGACGGCTCGCTCGGCAGGAGGTCGAACTTCGCATTGCTCAATCTCCTCGTGAAGAACAAGGTCGACTCATGGTGGCTGGGCCCTGACAGCATGAAGATCGACGGCAAGGGCAACATCTATGTCGCCCAGTGGACCGGCGGCAAGGTCTTGAAGCTCTCCCCCGAGGGCAAGCTCCTGCACGTATTCGAGATCACCGCGGGAGAAGGCACGACAAACGTGGCCTTCGGCGCAGGCGGGAAGGATCTGTACGTGACCGTGGTAAAGGATCCAAACGACCCGAAGGCGAAGGGCAGCGTTGTGAAGATCCCGAATGTCGACTAGCCCGACAACCGCGTCAAAAACAGTCAGCCGAGCATGCAGTGATCAGGTGCCGCAGAACGTGCGATAGCACGCTGTCACTGCGGCAGACGCCGGCTCGGCGTAAGGCGCCAACCCGTGTGTCTCGTCGTATGGCTGCCTGAGGGCATCAAGCAATTGCTGAAAGGGCGCGAGATCACCTTGGTCCGAGGCGGCAGCAAGTGCCTGTTCCACGCGATGGTTGCGCGCGATCACAAAGGGATTCTCGCTGCGCATCGCCGTCGCGCGCTCGAAACCTGGAATTGCCGCGCCATGCTGTGCGCTGTCGCTCTCGCTGGCGCAGCGGGCTCGCCAGCGTGCCAGCCATGCATCGGGCGCGCGGGCATCGGCAAACAGCGCGCGCAGTGGTACTTCGTCGCCGGCAGCGGCGTCAGCGAGCCGCCGCCACGCGAGCGTGAAATCCACCCGCTCGGCATGCAGCAGACTCAACCAGTCTTCTACCAGCGCCGTATCCGCAGTGTCATCGTTCGGTTCGGCTCGACGCAACCCGAGCTTCGCGCGCTGTCCGCGAAGCAGATGCCTGCGGTATTGCGCCGGGAAGCCAACGATGACTTCGGTGGCCATCGCAACCGCTTGCTCATGATCGTCCGACAGGAGCGGCAACAGCGTCTCGGCCAGGCGTGCAAGGTTCCAGCAGGCGATGTCGGGCTGATTGCCGAAAGCGTAGCGTCCCTGGAGGTCGATGGAGCTGAACACCGCGGCGGGATCATAGGCCTCCATGAAGGCGCATGGCCCATAATCGATCGTCTCGCCGGATATCGTCATGTTGTCGGTATTCATCACGCCATGGATGAAGCCCACGTTCATCCACTGCGCAATCAGGGCCGCCTGACGCTCGGCCACGTTCTGCAGCAGCGCGAGGAAGCGTTGCGGTGAGTTGACGAGTTCCGGGTCGTGTCGCGCAATCGTGTATTCGGCCAGTTTGCGCACGCTTTCCATGTCGCCGCGCGCGGCATAAAACTGAAAGGTACCGACGCGGATGTGGCTCGCCGCCACGCGTGTCAGCACCGCGCCGGGCAGCACGTCTTCTCGGTACACCGGTTCGCCTGTCGCTGCCACCGCAAGGGCCCGCGTTGTGGGGATGCGCAGTGCGTGCATCGCCTCGCTGACCAGCACCTCTCGAAGCATGGGGCCAACGGCCGCCTTGCCGTCGCCACCGCGGGCGAACGGCGTTCGGCCGGAGCCTTTGAAGGCGATGTCACGACGGTTCCCCTGCCGGTCGATTACCTCGCCGAGAAGTAGCGCGCGACCGTCACCGAGCCGGGGCGAGAATCCGCCGAACTGGTGGCCCGCGTACGCTTGAGCCAGCGGTTGGGCGCCGTCCGGCAATGTGTTTCCCGCGAATATCGCGGCGCGCGCGGCGGTATCGATCGATGTGAGGTCGAGGCCCAGCTCTTCGGCCAACGAATCGTTGAAAAACAGCAACCGGGGTGCCGGCACGACCGCAGGCTGGCGAGCAACGTAGAACCCCTGGAGCTCGCGCGCGAAGGAATTATCGAAGCGGAATGCAGCGACTGCGGTCATCGGCTTGTATGTTGTGGCCGTCGTCAGGTTTGCAACTCCGCATCTCCTCCAACCGACGCGGGCAATCAACGGCCGTTAGTGGGCTTGGCGGGGACTCGGATTGCATCGATGAACGCCGCGGGTGCAGGCGACAGCTGGCGCCGACCGGGGTAATAGAGAAAGAGCGTCGACTCGAACCGCTGCGCGACGATGTCCGTCAAAGCTGGATTGATGAGGCATTCGACGACGACATCGGTTGCGAAATGCCGTTCCAATCGAGCGGACGAAGCTGGCATGACGGGTTTTCCGTGCCGGGTGCCGGCCGACCGGCAAGCGGAATTCTGCGCGTGGCACTGATCCTCGCGATACTCCGGTTCACGCCACAAGTTGCGCCAGCGCGTTGCCTTCGCGCTCGAGTTCCTCGAACTTCCCCTCCTCCACGAGCTGCCCGTCGGCGAAGACGAGCACGCGATCGAACTCGCGCGCGAGCTCCGCGCGCGAAAGCGACCACAGAACGGTACGTCCCTTCGCCCACGCGAGCACGGCGCGCAGCACGCGCACTTCCGTCCCCGGGTCGAGCCCCGACGTCGGCTCGTTGAAGACCAGCAGATCGGGATTCTTCAGCAGCCCGCGCGCGATCGCAAGCCGCTGCCGCTCCGAATACGACAGGCGCGAGCCGCCGCTGCCGACGTCGAACTCGAGCCCGAGCCGTACGAGATCGGCGCCCATGCCTTCGTCGGACGCGATATCGCGCACGAGCGCGCTGATCCGTCCCTGCGCGCTCGCCTGCTCGAATGCGACGCGGCCGAACAGGATGTTGTCCTGGATCGAAAGCGCAGCGCTGAAGCGATCGGGATCGAAGAATTCGCAGACGTCGTCGCGTCCTTCGTAGCGATGCCTGAACTCGGCGCGCGCGGCGAGGATGCGCTCCGGCATCGTGTCGTCCATGATCCCGAGCCGGTGCCGTGCCTTGACGAGCCGGAACGTCAGCGCGAGGAGCCGCGCCTTGTCGCGCTCGGATACGGCTGCAAGCCCGCGCCGGCCCATCTTCGCGACGAGCGCGCGGAATTCGGGAAGGTCTTCCGGACTGATGAAGCTGTATTGCTCGAACAGGTTGCTGTCGGGTGCGACATCGGCGAACAGCTCGACCATCAGTGCCGCTACCTTGGCACCGGCGGCGTAGAGATCGTCGAGCAATCCGACGTCGCGCAGCAAGGCGAGCATCGCCGGATTGTTCGCGAGTACCGCGAGCCGGAAACCCGGATCGCGTGGCGTGCCGAACAGGATGTTCTCCGCGATGCTCATGTTCGAGAAGTAGGTTTCGCGGTCGAAGAACTCGACGCAGGCCTCGAGTTTCTCGCGCCCCACGCGCTCGCGGATGCGTGCGCGCGCCGCGACTGCCTTGGCCGCCAGCTCCGGATACCGGCTCGGATCGGCGGCGCTCGAGAACCCGTATCCGATCACTTCCCGCTCCATGTCGACGAGCTTCAGCACCTTGACCGCCGCGGCCGTCAATTCATCCCCGTCGGCCACGCCGGCTGCGTCGTAATCAATCCAGTTGGCGCGAACATCGTATGCACTGTTGCCGGAGGCGAGCGCATCACGCACGCGCCGGCGCGACACCTTTTCGCCGGCCTCGTCCTCCACGGCGGGATGCACGGGTCGATGCTTCAGTCCGTAATACAGGTTATGCGCGAGCGTTCCCGAGAAGATGTGCGCGTTCTGTGCGGCATACGCGATGCGCCGGCCGGGAACCGCCTGGTGCACGTCGCCGAAATTGACACCCGCGACATTGAGCCGCCCCGAACTGGGCAGGTTGAGGCGCGCGAGCAGCTGCTCGAGATCGTCCTTGCCGCTGTAGCCGTTGCCGACGAGCGCGACATGCTCGCCGGTCGCGACGCGAAACGTCATGCGGTCGATCCGGTTGGTGACCCCGTTTTCGCTGTACGAGAGTCCGGACGCCGCGATGTCGCCAGCCAGTGATGGAATCGATGCCGGCGCGTCCTCGAGCAGCTTGCGGTCGATCAGTCCCGGCGGCTCGAACTGCCCGACGATCTGCTCGTGCTTGATGCGCACATCCTCTTTCGTGGCGTACCAGTTGAGAAGCTCTTTCCAGGGACTGAGAATGTCCTTGTACGCGGCAAGCACGGCGACGAGCGCGCCGAGCGACAGGCTGCCCCGGATCACCAGGTATCCGCCGACCGAATAGAAGAAGAACGGCGTGATCTGCGCCAGGAAGTTGTTGAGGAACTTGACGAAGAACTTGCGCCGGTAGATGTCGTAGCGGATGCCGTAGATCTTCCCGAGGCGCTCGCTGATGTCGGCGCGCTCGAGCTGCATCGTGTCGTTGCCGCGAATCTCGGCGAAACCCGCGACCGATTCGCCGATGCGGTCGGAGAGCTGGCGCGCCGTCTGCACGCGCTCCTTCGCGAGCAAATTGATCGTCCGCTGCAACCGCGGGATCAGGTACATCTGAGGCGGCCACAGTGCAATCGCGGCAAGACCCAGCCACATGTCCTGATTGAAAATGAACAGGACGTAAGTCAGCAGCAGGCCGCCCTGGAAAATCGGCAGCACGATCGCATCGCCGATGAAGCCGCCGACCGGCTCCGTCTCGGCGACGATCATCGGAATGATCTCGCCGGCCGACATCGTCTTGAACTGCGGCAGCGGAAAGCGCATGACCTGCCAGTAGAGGTCGTGCCGCAACCGCCGCAACGTCCGCTCGCCCACCACGCCGGAGTAGACGTTGATCCAGTACTTGAGGCCGCCGTTGATCGTAATGAGCGCGAGCAGCAGGATCGACAGCGCCATCAGGTACGAGATTTGCGTGACGTGGAAACCGAAGAACGTTTCCGGAATCTTCTTTCCCTGGATCGCGCCGTTGACGATGCGCTTGGGAATTTCGAGGTTGACGTAGATCAGCGGAAAGCTGATCGCCGTGAGCAGCAACAGGAACACCTGATCGCGCCAGGTGTGTCGCAGGATGTAGCGAAAGAGAGACCGGTCCATGCTTCGCGGAATAGGGAACGCCCGCGGAATTCCGAGGGCGAGGTTCGCAGGTGATGGTAGCATCTGACGCTTCAGGAATCTCCCCTCGATCGACTACGTGCCCACGGCAGGACACCCGGTTGCAACACCGACGACCGGCGTGCGCAAAGGCCGGTCGATCGGCGTCGTTCTCAAGGGTTATCCGCGATTGTCGGAAACCTTCATCGCGCAGGAGCTGCTGGCGCTCGAGCAGCGAGGCTTCTCGCTGGCGCTCTTCTCGCTACGCCGACCCACCGATCGCGCGACACATCCGGTGCACGCGGAGATCGCCGCGCCCGTCACGTATCTCCCCGAATACCTGCACGATGACTTGCGCCGCATCTTTCGCGCATGGCGCAATGCACGAAAGCTGCCCGGCTATCGCACGGCATTTGGCGCCTGGATAAAGGACCTCCGGCGGGATCCGACGCGAAGCCGCGCGCGACGCTTCGGACAAGCGCTGGTGCTGGCATCCGAGCTTCCGGCGGATGTCGCGCACCTGCACGCGCACTTCCTGCATACGCCCGCGTCGGTCACGCGCTACGCGGCGATGCTGCGCGGAATCGCCTGGAGCTGCTCGGCGCACGCGAAGGATATCTGGACGATTTCCGATTGGGAGAAGCGGGAGAAGCTCGCGGCATGTTCATGGACGGCAACCTGCACGGCCGGCAATGCGGAGCACCTGCGCGCGCTCGCCGGCACGGCAGCGCAGATCGACCTCGTGTACCACGGGATCGACACGAACCGTTTTCCCGCGCCGAGCGCCGCGGGTCGCACGTCGGATGGCAGCCAGTCCGGATCGCCCGTCACGATCCTTTCCGTCGGCCGCGCCGTCGACAAGAAGGGCTACGACGACCTGCTGCACGCGCTGGCGCTGCTCTCGCGCCGGCAGTATTGGCGTTTCGAGCACATCGGCGGCGGGCCGCTGGCGGCAAAGCTGGCGCGCATCGCGCGCGAGCTTCGCCTGCACGAGCGCATCCGGTGGCGCGGCCCGCAGGCGCATGCCGCAGTGCTCGACGCCTACCGCAACGCCGATATCTTCGTCCTGCCCTGCCGCGTCAGCCGCGACGGCGACCGCGACGGGTTGCCGAACGTGCTGCTCGAAGCGCAGAGCCAGCGCGTCGCGTGTCTGTCGACGCGCGTGTCGGGGATTCCCGAGCTGATCATCGACGGCGTCACCGGCCTCCTCGTCGAGCCGCGCTCGCCTGCCGCGCTGGCCGCAGCGCTGGCGCGACTCATCGCCGATCCTTCGCTGCGGGGGACGCTCGCGGACGCTGGTTTCGAGCGCGCGACCAGGCAGTTCTCGCTGCACTCGGGCGCCGATCTGCTCGCGCACCGCTTCGAGCTCAGTCTCGCGTCAGCATGAGAATCGCCTACTACGCGCCGCTCAAGTCCCCGGACCACGCCGTCGCGTCGGGCGATCGCGAGCTCGCGCGCGGGCTGCTGCAGGCACTGCGCATCGCCGGTCACGACGTCACCATCGCGTCGAGGCTGCGCAGCTTCGATGCGCACGGCGATGCCGTTCGGCAAGCGCGGCTTGGCCGGATCGGATCACGCATCGCGCAGCGACTCGTCGCGCGGTGGCGCGGCGACGACTGCCCCGAGCTCTGGTTCACGTATCACGTTCATCACAAGGCGCCCGACTTCCTCGGGCCGCCGGTAAGCCGCGCACTCGGCATCCCGTACGTCATCGCAGAAGCGTCGATTGCGCCACGTCAGCGAACGGGGCCCTGGGCGGAAGGGTACGCGCATGCGTGCGCGGCGATTCGCGCGGCCGACTGCGTGATCTTCCCCAACCCCGCGGATGTCGCGGCCGTCCGCGATGCGCGGCCTGCAGGTGCGGCATCGGCGATGCTCGCGCCATTCATCGACGTCGCGCGCTTCGTGGGTTATGTGCCGCGGGCACCCGACCGCACGTCGCCGACGCTGCACCTCATCACCGTTGCGATGATGCGCGAAGGCGCGAAGCTCGCGTCGTACCGCGCGCTTGCCGCCGCGCTCGCGCGTCTGATCGACATCCCGTGGACGCTCTCGATCGTCGGCGACGGACCTGCGCGCGCGAGTGTCTCGGCGGCGTTCGCAGCACTCGGCGATCGCGTGTCGCTCGTGGGCATGCGCTGCGCGGCCGACGTGGCGTCGCTGCTCGCAGCCAGCGATCTTTTCGCATGGCCGGCGATCGACGAGGCGTTCGGGATCGCGTTTCTCGAAGCGCAGGCGTGCGGCGTGCCGGTTGTCGGCGCCGATTCGCCCGGCGTCGCCAGCGTGGTGGCAGCCGGTCGAACGGGACTGCTCGCGCGGCACGGCGATATCGACGCGTTTGCGGCGGCGCTTCGCTCGCTGATGCTCGACGCGGCGCTGCGGCATCGGATGCGCATCAGCGCGGTCGAATACGTGCGCGAGCGCCATGATCTGCCCGCTGCCGCGGCGCACCTCGATGCGATCCTGCGCGACGTCGTTCGTCATCGTTTCGCAGACAGTGAAATAACGGGTTGATGCCGCCATCTTCCGTCATGCGGCGCCCCGACAACGTGCTGATCGTCTCTTTCCTGCGCCATGCGAGCACCGCGTGGAACGAAGCAGCGCGCATGCAGGGACGCCGCGACATCCCGCTTAGCGCGGCGGGTCGCGCGGAACTCGAACGGTGGCGGCTGCCGGAGGGCGTCGACCCGTCGGTTGCGTGGGTATCGAGCCCGCTTTCGCGCGCCCTCGAGACAGCGGAACGCCTCGCCGGTCGAGCGCCTTCCATCGAGCCGGCGCTCACCGAGATGGACTGGGGCGCGTGGGAGGGCTATCGACTGAAGGAGTTGCGCGAGCGCTTCGGGACCGACTTCGCGAGCAACGAGCAGCGCGGCCTCGACTTCCGCGCACCGGGCGGCGAGAGCCCACGCGACGTCATGCATCGCGTGATGCAGTGGCTCGGTGCCCTGGCGCCTGCTGGCCGTCCCGTCGTCGCGGTCACGCACAATGGCGTGCTACGCGCCTTGCTCGCGGCCGCAACCGGCTGGGACATGACCGGCAAGCCGCCGATCAAGCTTCGTCCCGCGATGCTGCATCGCTTTACGCTGACACGCGGACCGGGGCTTGCGCTGCTCGACGGCAACGTGCCGCTCGTTCCCGCGCTCAGTGCGGAACGCTCTGCCCCGCTGCCGCCTGCGCCTGCTGCAGTTCCTCCTTGAGCGCCGCCATGGCCCGCAGATCGTTCGCAATGTGCGCGGAAAGCTGGCGCATGACGTGCAGCGCGCGGTCGGGCCGCCCCGACGCGAGCCGCAGGAAGACTTCGGGGGAAATCCGCAGCGTTTTCACCGGACCCTTCGCGCGGACGGTCGCCGTGCGCGGCGCATCGGTGAGCACGCCGATCTCGCCGGGCACCGCATTGCGCCCGAGAACGGCAATGACGAAGTCGCCGCTGCTCGTCCTGCCGAGCACCTCGACTTCGCCCTCGAGGATGACGTACGCGCAATCGGCCGGATCGCCCTGGCGCATCAGCGTTTCGCCGGGCGCGAAACAGTGGAGCTGGCTGGTAAACGCCAGCAGCTTCAGCTCGGACGCAGAGAGGCCGCTGAACAGCGGCACTTTGCGCAGCATCTCCGCTTCCTGCGTCACGTCCACGTCAAGTCTCCGTCATCGGGCCCGATCCGCGCCGTCGCGAATCCACGCGATGACGACAGAATACGGCATCGCGGCCGGCAAGGGGAAGGCCCGGTGACGACGTTCGGCGACGAGTTCTATCGCGACATCCTCGACGGCCTCGCCATCTACGCCGACAGCGCCTTTCATCGGGACATCCTGACAACGCTGTCGCGCCATCAGCAGCCGGGGATTGCGGTCGCGCTCAACGGCAACCAGATGGCGAGCAAGCGCTGGCTTGCCGAGTCGCTGTTCGCCACCGTCGGCGGGGATCTGGGCAGCGTCATGATCCTCGGCGGATGGTTCGGCGCGCTCGCCGCGGTCCTGCTGCACGATCGGCGCTTTCGCATCGAGCGCGTTCTCAGCATCGACATCGATCCACGTTGCGCGCCGGTGGCGGAATCGCTGAACGACACGCACGTGCGCATGGGCCGATTCGCGACTCGCACCGCCGACATGCTCGACATCGACTCCGCCGCGGAACATGCCGATCTCGTCATCAACACGAGCTGCGAGCACGTCGCCGAGTTCGATCGCTGGTACGCGCGCGTTCCGGACGGGCAGCGGCTGGTGTTGCAATCCAACGACTACGTTGCATGCCGCGAGCACGTGAATTGCGTGACGGATCTCGGCGCTTTCCGGACGCAGGCGCCGATGCGCAACCTTCTCTTCGCCGGCGAGCGCAGGATGAAGCGCTACGTCCGCTTCATGCTGATCGGGCGGAAGTAAGCGCAACCGCCCGCACGTCGAATGCATGCGCGACATCGAGCCACGACGCGGCGTCATGCCGGCGCGTGTGCTGCAACAGCGCGTCCAGAAACGCCCACGCGGCGGCGTCGAATGCGAGGTGATGCGTGAGGAATCCCGTCGCCTCGTCGGCATCGCAGGCGCGCTCGCGGCGCGCGCGCAAATGCGTGACGATTCGCTCGATCGCCGCCTTTGCGCCGATGAATTGACGGTCGCGCCGCCACGCGATGGGATCCACGTGCGTGTTGACCTCGCGCAAGCCGGCTGCGGGCATCGCGCGCACGCGCGGACCGAATCGGGAGATGCCGGTATATCCTGCGGAAGCGAGGTGCGGCACGAGATCGTCGGCGATCCGGTTCCAGGGGGGAACCAGCACCGGGATGAACCGCTCGCCGAAGGCGCGCTCCAGCCGTTCGCGGCCTCGAGCGAGCTCGTCGAGCGTAACGCGAAACTCCCGCTCGTCACCGAGCTCCGCGCTGCGCGTGCCCGCTCGGGCATGGTTGCGATGCGCATAACCGTGCTGAACGATCGTCGCGTCGTCGCAGCATGCGATCGCATCGACGAGCGTCACATCGGCCGCTGCCGGGATCGCGGCGATCGCGACAGGCACGCGATAGTCGCGCGCAAGGTCGAGCAATCGGCGTAATGCCGGCGAGTCGGCGCACGCATCGTCGTCGCGCAGCCATAGTGTCGCGCGAAGTCCGCGCGCACGCCACGCGTCGAGCTCGTCGTCGAGACGCTGCCAGCCGCTTGGATGATCCCGATTCGCGCCTCGGGACGGCCCGGCGGCGCTCACGCAGCCGTCTTCGCGTCGACTGCGCCCATACCCAGCATCCCGGCGAGAAGCGCCGCCGTGCGCGTCGCGCCGTCGCTATCGAAATTCCAGCCGGCGAAGCCTGCGCGCGTCCCCGCCTCGTCCACCGCCCGTGCGAGCGTTTCGGGCGTCAGCGTGCGGTCGTCGACGATGACGGCGAGCCCGAAATCGCGCAAGCGCTCGCCGCGCGCGCGCTGCTCGGTTTCGCCGTTGCCGGTGAAAGGGACGACGACCGGGCGCGTCCCGCTCGTCATCACGTCCATCGTCGTGTTGTAGCCGGCCTGCGAGATAGAGATGAACGCACGGCGCAGCAATTCGGCAAAGTCGACGCGCGATCGCTCGACGACGGCATTCGGCCCCGCATGCGCGCGCAATCGCGCAAGGCCCGCTTCCGCGATGTTGGGGCCGGCGAGCACGCGCCAGGTCAGGTGCCCGAAGCGCGAGTGCTGCTGCGCCGCAAGCGCGACCGCGAGCAACGCGATGCCGACACCGCCGCCGCCCGCCGACACGACCACCTCGTCACGCAATTGACCGTCGTTCGCCGCGTTGTCAGCGCCATCGCCCGGCACGAACCCGGTGTAATGCACGGGCGGTGTCAGCTCGTCGGCGAACGAGAACGTGTCCTCGAAGCGCGCGAAGCGCGGATCACCGTGCACGAAGATCGCATCGACGAAGCGCGCCGCCCACTCGAGCATCTCGCGCTCGCGCACCGGCTTCTGCTGCACTTGCAGGATCTCGCGGATCGACGCAATGACGAGCGGCCGCGGTCGCGTCGCGTCGATGCGCTCGAGCAGCGGAAAAAGCTCGAAGCGCAGCGACCGGCGCCCGAACGGAAACGTCTCGAAGAGCACCGCCGACGGGCGCGCGGCTTCGTACGCGGCGAGCAGCAGTGCGCGCCGCCGATCGCGATACGCGTCGTCGATCGGCTCGAAATTCGCGTCGCGCAACGGCGTGAAGCTCGCATCCGACACGCGGATCGGCGGCAACTGCACGGTGCGCACGCCGCGCGGCAGGCGGCCGCCGATCGGCATGCCGCCGCTGACGAGATGGACGTCGAACCCATGCGCGGCGAGCGCCTCGGCCAACCGTCGCGCCCGCATCAGGTGGCCGATGCCCAGCAGATGCTGGACGTAGATCATGACGCTGTGCATGACGATCGGTAGAAGCTAAAGGCGAGGCGGACCGCGGCTATCAGGTCACCCGAATTGCGCCAGTGCGCGCTCGCGCCGCGGCACCGGGCGCCCGACCCTTTCGGCGACAAGCTCGGTGATGACGTCGAGGCCATTCAGCATTCGCTGGGCGCCGCGTTGCGACGGCGCCGGTTGCTCGCGCAGCTTGTGCAGTGCTGCGATCATCAGCGCCGGCTCGTGCGGGCGCTCCGGATCGAGGGTGTGCGCGAGCTCGAACGCGGCCGCACGCACCGCGCGCATCACCTGTTCGCGCCGCGGCAGCACGCGTGGCACGAGGATCGCCCGCTTGTCGAGCGAAAGAATCTCGCAGAACGTGTTGTAACCGGCCATTGCGACGACGCCGACGGCGTGCTCCATGAGAATCTCGAGGTGCGCGTCGAACGTGAGGACCTCGATGCGCCCGAGGCGCTCGGCGCGCTCGCGAAAGTGGCGCTGTTGCTCGGCTGCCATGAACGGGCCGGTAACGATGACCGCGCCGAGCGGAATGGTCGCGTCGTGCTCGTACGCAGCGAGCACCCAATCGAGCACCGCCATGCCGTCGTCGCCACCGCCGACGGTGACAAGCACGTACGGGTCGCGGCTGACCGGCGGTTCGCTCGTCTCGAGGTGCGGTACCGCGCGGCGCAGGTATCCGGTGTAGATCATCTTCGCGCGCACGCTCGCCGGGCAAGCCACCCCGTGCAGCGGATCGGCGAAGCCGGCGAGCCCGTAGACCCAGATCTCGTCGTAAAGGTGCTCGAGCGCCGGCAGGACCTTCTTGCGCTTCCATTCGCGCAGCAGAAGAGCCGGCTCGTCCATGATGTCGCGCAAGCCCAGGATGAGCGTCGTGCCGCGCGCCTTCAGAATCTTCAGCGTCCGCGCGACCTCGCCGTTGAGTCCGAGCGGCTCCTTGTCGACGAGGAAGAGGTCGGGGCGGAACGTCTCGGCCGTCTGCTCGATGATCGCGGCGCGGATCGCCATCGTCTGGTCGAGGTCGATGTGCAGGCCGAGCGACTGGTATTCGCCGTTGTGCAGCTTCACGACACCGGGAATGCGGACGAAATCGACGCGCGGCAGGAAATCGAAGCTGCCGATGATCGGCGAGCCCGAGAGAATCAGGACCGAGACGCCCTTGAACCGGTCGACGATCGCGTGCGCGATCGCGCGGCATCGGCGCAGATGGCCGAGGCCGAAGCTGTCATGGCTGTAGATGAGGATGCGTGCGTTGTCGAGTCTTTCCATGCGATCCTCCCTCGCCGAACCGTCGCCGCATCCCGCCGGCCGGCAGCGAGGTGCAAGGATAGCCGATAATCCGCGCCATGCACGCGGCGCACCCGCTTCCGGCGTCCAATGCTGCCCGGGACCGCGGCAAGACGTTGCGCGCCCTGCGTATCGGCACCGGACTGGTTCTGGCGGTCTACGTCACGGCGCATCTTTGCAATCACGCGCTCGGCGTCTTCTCGATCGACGCCCAGGAAGCGCTGCTCGACGTGCTCGTGCGGGTCTGGCAGAGCGTCCCCGGGACGGTTCTGCTGTACACGGCACTGATCCTTCATGCGCTCCTCGGCCTGCATGCCCTTTGGCGGCGCCAGACACTGCGCATGCCGCTCTGGGAGCTTCTCCAACTGACGCTCGGCCTTGCGGTACCCCTGCTGCTCATTTCCCACGTATTCGGCACCCGCGTCTCGGCGTGGATCGTCGGGACCCATACGACCTATCATGCGGTGATCGCCGGCATATGGGCGAAGCCTAGCGCGATGGTCCGGCAGCCCCTCCTCGTCGTGATCGCCTGGACGCACCTGGTGATCGGGCTGCATTACTGGTTGCGGCTGCGCGAGGGCTACCGGCGAAGTCTCCGGATCATTTATCCGATCGCGGTCATGGTGCCGGTGCTCGCATTGCTCGGATTCTGGGGCGCGGGCATCGAGCTGCGAACGGCGAGCGCAAGCGGCAGCGCACCGCACACAGTTGAAACGCCGGACCCCCAGGCTGTGGCGCTGTTGGACGCACGCGAGCAGCAGACGCTCGCCGTGTACATTGCGCTGCTGGGCATCGTCCTGCTCGCTCGCGGCCTGCGCCGCATCGTGCCGACGGCCGGCGGCGCCTACCGCGTGCGTTACGCCGACGGACGGACGATCACCGCGCCCATCGGCTACACGCTGCTCGAGGCCCTGCGCGACGCCGGCATTCCGCACGCATCGGTATGTGGGGGGCGCGCGCGGTGCACGACGTGCCGCGTGCGCGTCGACCGCGGCCTTGCGGGGCTTCCGCCGCCGGAGCCGATCGAGCGCTCGGCGTTGCAGCGCATCCGCGCCGACAGCGACGTGCGTCTCGCGTGCCAGCTACGACCGACGCTCGATATCCAGATCACGCCATTGCTGCCGCCGCATGTCGGCGCGGCCGAGATCGGCAACGCCCCGATGCCGGGCCGGGAGCGCATGGTCGCAGTGATGTTCGTCGATTTGCGCGGGTCGAGCCGGCTCGGCGAGCAGCGAATGCCCTACGATGTCTTCTTCATTCTCAACCGCTTTTTCGCCGAGCTCGCCGAAGCGTTGCGGGAAACCGGCGGCTATTATTCGACGTTCAGCGGCGACGGCCTGATGGCGCTCTACGGAACGGCAACCGATGTTCGGCGGGGGTGCCGCGACGCGATGCGCGGCGCGATCGCGATCAGCGAGCGGCTCGCAAGGATGAACACCGCGCTCGCGGCCGATCTCGGCGAACCGCTGCAGGCCGGCATCAGCATCCATGCGGGCGAGGCGATCGTCGGAACGATGGGACCGCCGGCGACACCGCTCCTTTCGGCGCTCGGCGATACCGTCAATGTCGCAGCCCGGCTCGAGGCTGCGACCAAGCAGCATCGATGCGTGCTCGTCATATCGGCCGCCTGCGCCGACGCCGCGGGCGTCGACCTTTCGGCGTTCCCGCAACACACATCCAGCGTGCGCGGGCGCAGCGAGCCGGTGACCTATTACGCGATCGGGAAGCCGCGCGCGCTCGAAGCGGCGCTCTCGGAATGATCCGCGACGAGCACTATCGCGCGAAGCAGCTTCACCGAGCGCGCGGCATTGACGATCTCGAGCGAACCGTGGACGGCGTCTGCCGCGAGATCGACGCGTGTGTCGAGCGACAAGGCATCGCGCGCGTGCTGGAGCTCGGATGCGGGTATGGCACGGCGCTGCTCGAGTTGCGCGCGCAGTATGGCAGTCGGGTGGAGCTGCACGGGCTCAATCGCTTTCGCGACGACGGCAACGCCGAGATTCTGCTGCGCAGCGCGACGGAGCGCGGACTCGCCGCCGACGTCGCGTTGCCGCACATGGCGTATGGCGATGTCGCCGAAGGCCTGCCGTTCGCGGACGATACGTTCGACCTCGTCTACAGTCAGGTCGCCTGGCTCTACTTCGGCAACAAGCTCGGCGTCATCCGCGAGGTCATCCGCGTGCTCCGCCCCGACGGGATCGCGAAGATCGATGCCGACGAGGTACGACCAGGACTGCCGACCGAATATGCTCGGCTGTTCGAGATCTGGCAGGACGGCGCGCTGCTGCCGTTTGGCGATTACCTGAGGCGGCACGGCATGGCGTTCGCGCAGGCGCCGATGGGCGAATACCTTCACTTCGGAAAAGTGAAGCGTTTCGGCTGCGACCTGACCCCGGTTTTCGAGATCGACTTGAGCCGACTGCACGCCCACTGGGACGGGATCAAGTGCGTCTACGTGTTGCAGAAATCGGTGTCGGAGGTGTAATTATTCGGAACAGCGCCTACCGAATAATTACACCTCCGACACCGATTTCATTCGACGACACCGTCCGCGATCAGCGCCTCGATTTCCGCATCGTCGTAACCGTATTCGCGCAACAACTCTCGCGTGTGCTCGCCCAGCATCGGCGCGGGCCGCGTAATGCGCGTCGGCGTCCGCGAAAAATGGATCGGGCAACCGAGCGCCTTTGTCCGCCCTGCCTGCGGGTGTGCGACCTCCACGACCATGCCGCGCGCGAGCGTCTGCGGATGCTCGAGCGCTTCGCCCATCGTGTGCACCGGCCCGACCGGGACGCCGGCCGCGTCGAACGCCGCGATCCACTCGGCCTTGCTGCGCGTGACGAGCACGGCGTTCATCGCATCGGTCAGTGCCAACCGATTCGCCACGCGCGCCGAATTCGTGGCAAAACGCGCATCGTCGCGCCACTCCGGATGCCCGACCACCTCGGCGATCCGCTGCCAGTTCGCCTGATTCGCGCCGCCGATGTTGATCCACCCGTCGCGCGTGCGGAACGCCTGATATGGCGCAGTAAGCAGGTGCGCCGATCCGGTCGGGCCGGGCGATGAGCCGGTCGCGAAATAGATCGCCGCATGCCAGTACGTCTGCTGCAGCGCGGCCTCCATCAGCGAGGTATCGACGACCTGGCCCTCGCCGGTTTTCAACTTGTGCGCGTACGCGGCGAGGATGCCGAGCGACGCCAGAATGCCGGCATTGATGTCCGCGACCGAATTGCCCGTCTTCACCGGCGGCCCGCCGGGCTCGCCGGTGATCGACATCAGCCCCGCAAAGCCTTGTGCGATGAGATCGAAGCCGCCCTTGTCGGCGTCGGGTCCGCTGCGGCCGTATCCGGAAACTGCGCAGTAGATAAGCCCAGGATTGGCGGCGGCGAGCACGTCGTAACTCAGGCCCAGCTTTTCCAGCGTCCCGCGGCGAAAGTTCTCGGTCAGCACGTCGGCCTCGCGCACCATCCGCAGCAGCACGTCGCGGCCGCGCGGATGCTTGAGGTTGAGCGCCAGCGCGCGCTTGTTCCGGTTCAGCATCATGAACGGCGCGGATACGCCGTTCACCGACGGCTCCTGGTAGCCGCGCGCATCGTCGCCGCCGGGCAGTTTCTCGACCTTGACGACATCGGCGCCCATGTCGGCAAGGAGCATGCCGCACGTCGGTCCCGCCATGATCTGGGCGAGCTCCAGTACGCGCATCCCGGAGAGTGGTCCCGGATGCGGCGCTGCCGCTGCTCGCTCCATCGCTGCTTCGCTCGGCGTCATCGGCCCTTGAACTCGGGCTTGCGCTTCGCAAGGAACGCCGTGTAACCGATGCGGAAGTCCTCGGTATCGAAGCAATCGAAGCATTCGTCGGCCTCGGCCTCGGTGATCGGGGCAGGATTGGCAAGGCGACGCACGGCTTGCTTGTGCCAGCGCGCTGTCAACGGCGCGCCTTCCGCAATGCGCGCCGCGGTGGCCGCCGCTTCAGTCGCCACCTGGTCGTCGTCGACGACGCGCGTCACCAGTCTCTTGGCCAGCGCCTCGGCGGCGTCGAAGATGCGACCCTCGAGCAGGATCTCCAGCGCGACGACGGGGCCGACGAGGCGCACGAGCGGCGCCATCTCCGGGTACGCCATGACGAGGCCGAGATTCCTGACCGGGGCGCCGAAGCGGCTCGATGCACCGCAGATGCGCAGATCGCACAACGATGCGATCTCGAGACCGCCGCCCACACAGATACCGTGGATCTGCGCGACGAGCGGGATCGGACACGCATCGAGCGCGTGCGCCGTCGCATGCATCGTGGCGCCGTACTCGCGCGCCTGCGTCTTGTTCGAGCGCTCGCGGGCGAACTCGCCGATGTCGTTGCCGGGGGAGAACGCGCGTTCGCCGGCTCCGCGGATGATGATGCAGCGCAGGTCGTGCTCGCCCGATAACCCGCGGATTGCCTCGCCGAGTCCCCGCCACATCGCTTTGGTGAGCGCGTTGAGCTTCGCGGGGCGGTTCAACATCACCGTCGCGACGTAACCCTCGCGGGTCACCAAAATGGCGTCATCGCTCATGGTTGCCATTGCATGATCCCCCCACGCTTGCGGCTTCGCCGCTGCGCTGCCCCCCGGGGGGCTGAATTCGCGCCTTGAGGCGGCTCTTTCGGCGCTCATCGATAGAAGAGTTGAACGAGTCCGAGGCCGGTGATCGGAACGTACGTTACCAGCAACAGCACTGCCAGCAGCACGGCGATGAACCAGACATTGATGCGCGTCACGTCCCAGATCGACGCCTTCGCGATCGCGCTTGCCACCATCAGCACGCTCGCCACGGGCGGTGTCTGCTGGCCGATGCCGAGATTCACCGTGACGATCAAACCGAAATGCACCGGGTCGATGCCGACCGCCCGCACGAGCGGCATCACGACGGGCACGACGAGGATGATCGCCGCCGCCGAATGCAGGAACATGCCGAGGAGCAGGAACAACACGTTCAAAAGTGCCAGCACGAGGTACTTGTTCTGCGTGAAGTCCGACACCGCCTGCGCGAGGTGCTGCGGCGCCTGCACTTCGGACAGGTACGTGCCGAGCAGCGAGCTCAATGCGACGAGCAGCATGACGACCGCGGTCTGCACGCCGCCTTCGATGATCGCGCGCCGCAGCTCGGCGATATCGAGCTCGCGGTAGATGACGAGGCCGACGAAGAGCGACGCGACCACCGCCAGCGCCGCCCCTTCCGTCGCCGTGACGACGCCGCCGAAAATGCCGCCGAGGATGATGATCGGCAACAGGAACGCCCACAGCGCGTCGCGCGCCGTCTCGCCGACGCGTGCCCACGAGAACTTCGCTTCGCGCGGCAGGTCGTAGCGCCGCGCCATCCAGTACGCCATCGCCATCAGGCCGATGCCGCCGATGATGCCGGGCACGATGCCGGCGACGAACAGCTGCACGACCGACGTTTCCGCCATCACCGCGTAGATGATCATCGGAATCGATGGCGGAATGATGACCGCGAGCGTCGCGGCCGACGACATCACCGCGGCGGCGAGCGGCGCGGGGTAACCCCTCGCCTTCATGCCGGGGATCAGGATCGAGCCGAGGGCGGCGACGTCGGCCACGGCGGAGCCGGAGATCTCGGCGAAGAACAGCGACGCGCCGATCGACACGTGCGCGAGCCCGCCGCGGATCCAGCCGAACAGCGACGTCGCGAACGCGATCAGCCGTCGCGAAATTCCCGACGCGTTCATGATCGAGCCCGCGAGGATGAACAGCGGTATCGCGAGCAGCGGAAAGCTCGTCGCGCCGTTGTACGTGACGACGGCGAGGTTCGGCAGGATGCCGATGCCGTGCGTCGACACCATCGCGACCAGCGCGACGATGCCGAGCGAAACAGCGATCGGCACGTTGATCAGCACGAGTGCCAGCACCGCCGCGAACAGCAGCAGCATCGTCATGACGGCCCGGCTGCGATCATTGCAGCCCCTCGGACAGCGACAAGCCGCCCGCAGCGGGCGGCTCCCTGCCGCGGATCAACTCGGCGAGCTGCAGCAGCTCGGCGATCACGATCAGTGCCGACGAGATGGGAATGACCGACTGGACGATGCTCATCGGCACTTCGGGCACGCTGACGAGCGCGTCGGTGGCGAGCACCGGCATGATCGCGACGCCGACGCCGCCGAGCAGCACGAAGAACGCGATGACGAGCAATTGCGCGATGATGTTGACGATGCGCCGCACCGGCCACGGCATCGCGTCGACGAGCTCGGGGCAGCCGATGTGCGCGCGCTTGACCGACGCGAGCGCCGCGCCGTAGAACGTGAGCCACGCGAGCAGCACCGAGGCGATCTCGTCGTACCAGATCAGCGACGCGCCGATCGCGCGAAACACGACGCCGAGCGTCACCTCGAAGAACAGGATGAGCATCAGCGCCGACACGACCCACTCGAGGAAGCGGCCATAGCGGTCGCGGAACGCGGCGATGCGGTTCGTGGTTCCGACGCCCGCGGCCCGCGACATTTCAGGGGCGCTCATCGCTTCGCACCGCAAGCGATGAGCCCTGCGACTGCATCATTGCCGCAGCGCGTTCGCTTTGTCGATCGCTGCCTTCGCGCCCGAAACCTCCTTGCTGAATTCCTCGTAGATCGGCTTGCTGGCGGCAACGAAAGCGTCCTTGTCGACCTCGTTCACCTGCATGCCCGCCTGCTTCAGCTTGCCGAGCAAATCCTCCTCGTCGTGCGCGGCGGCCTGGTAGACGAATGCCTGCGTTTCCTTCGCCGTATCCTCGAGGGTCTTGCGAATGTCGGCGGGCAGCGTTTCCCAATGCTTGGTGCCGACAGTCAGGTACGCCGGTGTATAGACGTGCCCGGAAAGCGACAGGTACTTCTGCACTTCCTGCAGCTTCGCCGAATAGATCTGCGTGAGCGGATTCTCCTCGCCGTCCATCACGCCGGTCTGCAGCGCGGTGAAAAGCTCCGAAAACTTCATCGGGCTCGGATTGGCGCCATATGCCTGGAACATCTTGACGCGCCACTTGCCCTCGGGCACGCGCAGCTTGATCCCCTGCAAATCGGCGGGCAACTTGATCGGCCGCTTGTTGTTCGTGATGTGGCGCACGCCGTTTTCCCAGACGGCGAGCACCTTGAGCCCCTTCTTCTCGATCGCGGGCTCGATCATCGGCCAGAATACTTCCTTTTCGATGCGGCCCATGTGTGCGCGGTCCTTGACGATGTAGGGCATCTCGAAAATGCCGGCGATGTCGACCTCGGAGCTCATCACCGTCGACGGGAGTGCCATGTCGAGCGTACCGAGCTTGAGCTTCTGGATCATCTCCTTGTCGCCGCCCAACTGGCTCGACCCGTAGACGATCACCTTCGCCTTGCCGGCAAGCTTCGCGTTGGCGCGCTTCGCGAATTCATCCGCGCTTTTCTGGAACAGCGAGCCGGGCTCGCCGACGTGGCCGAGCTTGATTTCGGTTTGCGCGACGGCGGGCGCGGCGATGAGGCACGCGCCCGCGCCGGCGATGATGACGAGCGCTGCACGGCGCGTCGCGCGAAGCGCGGCCGGGATGTGACTTTTCATGCGACTCTCCTCCAAGGCACTGCCGACACGATACACAATGTATCCGCCCGGTCACAAGGCGAATTGCTTGGCCGCTCCTATAATCCGGTTCGCCGGGCAGCGTTCGCCGGCGACGAACGTGCAATGACCCCGACCGACGCACATCCGCTGGTGTTTCATCCGCGCGGCGATG
>Ga0070696_100000642_pt1 | contig 22341 bp, 21 predicted proteins | sample KBSK1253metaG_FD_65474 | JGI IMG/M metagenome (GOLD analysis project Ga0070696, IMG submission 65474) | Corn, switchgrass and miscanthus rhizosphere microbial communities from Kellogg Biological Station, Michigan, USA - KBS K1-25-3 metaG | ecosystem: Host-associated > Plants > Roots >... | reverse complement strand
CGACGAGCGCGCGGCCCGTTGCACCGCATCATAAATCGGGCCAAACTCCTGCTTCTTCCAGAGCACTACGCCCGCCGAAAGAGTAATCTCCGCGTACCGGACGTTTTGCCTTTCGAGATCTGCGAGCAACTGCCGCGTAATCAGCGCATAATCCTCCGGCGTGCGAATGCGCTTGACCACCCAGCCGAAACACTCGAGGAAACCGGCAAAATTACCGAAACTGTATCGCGCGCGGATTTCGTCCTCGGATAGATCCGGGGCCAGCAGACGCATCGTCTCCTGAGTGACCGAACCCTCCAGATGTAAGTGCAGTTCCGCCTTTGGAAGTTCGTGCCAGCCGGCCATCCTGCAATAATATAGGGCGCATGACCAGCGCGGATATCGAGGCCATAGTAGGCGGATATCACGGCGACCCCTTCCTTATCCTGGGGCCGCACCTGGTGAACAAGCGAGGCGGCGAGCAGTGCTGGGAGGTCCGGGCTTTCCTGCCGCAGGCGGAGTCAGCCGAGGTAGTTATCGGGGAAAAAATCCGGCCCATGACCCGGCGTCACAAGGCTGGTTTTTTCGTCGCGCTGTTGACGGGCGACCAGCAGCCCTACCGGATTCGTTTGCGGCTCTGCGGCGGCACTGCCGAACTGGAAGATCCGTACCGTTTTCCTCCTCTGCTGTCAGACTTCCAACTCCACTTGCATTCGGAAGGCACCAATTACGAAACCTACAGCATGCTGGGTGCGCACCTGATCGAAGTCGAAGGTGTGAGCGGCGTACGTTTCGCGGTGTGGGCGCCAAATGCGGAAACCGTCACGCTGGTGGGTGAATTCAATGAATGGGACTCCCGCCGGCACCCCATGCGCCTTCGCGACGGCGGCATCTGGGAAATCTTCCTGCCCGGCCTGGCCGAAGGCTTCACCTATAAGTACAACGTGCGTTCGCGGCTGCACGGGTATCAGCAACAGAAAGCGGATCCCTACGCGTTCTTTTGCGAGAAACCGCCCAAGTCCGCGTCGATTGTCTGGAATATCGATAAGTATCAATGGGAGGACTCGGCTTGGATGGAAGCCCGAGCCAAGGCCGATTGGCTGCGCCGGCCGATTTCCATTTACGAGGCTCACCTGGAAAGCTGGCTGCGCGGGCCGCACGGAGAGCCGCTGAGCTATCGGGAGCTGGCTGAAAATCTTGTCGGGTATCTCAAGCAGATGGGTTACACGCACCTCGAGCTGCTGCCCATGATGGAACATCCGTTTTCGGGCTCATGGGGATACCAGTTGATCGGATACTATGCGCCGACGTCGCGCTTCGGATCTCCTGAAGACTTCATGTATCTTGTGGACCGCTGCCACCAGGCGGGTATCGCGGTGCTGGTGGACTGGGTTCCCGCGCATTTCCCGAAAGATGCGCACGGGCTGGTGTATTTCGACGGCACCGCGCTCTACGAACACGCCGATCCGCGCAAGGGCGAGCATCGCGATTGGGGCACGCTGATTTTCAACTACGGGCGCAATGAAGTCCGCGAGTTTCTCATTTCGAACGCATTGTTCTGGCTGAAGAAGTACCACATCGACGGTCTGCGCGTGGACGCCGTGGCTTCCATGCTGTATCTGGATTATTCGCGCGAGCCGGGTGAATGGATACCTAATCAGTACGGAGGAAATGAGAATCTCGAAGCCATCGATTTCATTCGCAAGTTCAACGAACTGGCGCACACCGTTCCGGGAGCGGTCACCATCGCCGAGGAATCAACCTCGTTCTCCGGTGTCTCGCGGCCGGTTTATTTGAACGGGCTGGGATTCACGATGAAGTGGAACATGGGTTGGATGCACGACATGCTGGAGTATTTCAGCCTGCAACCCGTCTACCGGAAGCACCACCACAACAGCATCACCTTCAGTATGCTCTATGCGTTCACGGAAAATTTCGTGCTGCCCATTTCGCATGACGAAGTCGTGCACGGCAAGGGATCGCTGTTGAACAAGATGCCGGGCGATGAATGGCAGCGGTTCGCGAACGTGCGCGCCTTCCTCGGCTACATGTACGCGCACCCGGGTAAGAAACTGCTGTTCATGGGTTCAGAGCTCGGTCAGTACGAGGAGTGGAATAACGCGGCCAGCGTGCCCTGGGATCTGATTCAGTATGATTATCATCGCAAGCTGCAGCACTTCGTACGGGAACTGAACCGGTTTTACAGCGAACAACCGGCGCTATACCAGGTCGATTTTCACTATTCAGGCTTTGAATGGGTGGACTTTCACGATGTCGAAAACTCGGTCATCGCGTTTCTCAGGAAAGCCGAGGACCCCAACGATTTCCTGCTGTTCTGCTGCAACTTTACGCCAGTGGTGCGCGACAATTATGAATTTGGCGTTCCAGCCGAGGGCATTTACGACGAGGTGTTCAACTCGGATGCGGAATGCTTCGGCGGCGGAAACGTGTGCAACCCGGGCGGCGTGGTGTCCCGGCCTATCCAGCGGCACGGCCGGCCGAACAGCATTCGTATCACGCTGCCGCCGCTGGCGATAGTTGCCTTCCTGCGGCGCGTTTGAGATTTTCCTTATTTCATGAATGCGAATCGATACGACGTAATCATTGTGGGCGGCGGCCATAACGGATTGGTCACCGCGGCCTACCTGGCCGGGGCCGGGCGCAGGGTCGTGGTGCTCGAGCGCCGGGAGTTAGTCGGCGGCTGCTCCGTCACCGAAGAGATCTGGCCGGGATTTCGCGTTTCGACGGCAGCCTATCTCGCCAGCCTTCTGCAGGAACGCATCGTCCGCGAGCTGGAGCTGGAGCGGTTCGGATACCAGGTGGACGCGAAAGATCCCGCTTTCTTCAGCGCGTTTCCCGACGGCCGCCATTTCTTCATGTGGCAGGACCAGCGCAAAACGCTGGAAGAAATCGCTAAGTTCTCCAAGCATGACGCGGAAATCTATCCGGCCTACGAGGAACACCTGGAGCAGCTTTCGCAAGTGGTGGAGTCGCTGCTGCTCACCACGCCGCCCGATTTTCCACCGCGCGGCATTGGAGATTTCGTCGAGTATTTGAAGCTCGCCTTCCGCATGCGCAAGCTCGGCCGCCGCGAGATGGTCGGGCTGGTCAAGATTTTTACGCAGAGCGCGGCGGAATTTCTGGACGAATGGTTTGAGTCGCCGGAGATCAAAGTCACGCTGGCCACCGACGGCGTCATCGGCGCGAACGGCGGCCCCCGCTCGCCCGGGACCGCTTACATCCTGCTGCATCACTGCATGGGCGGCGTCGGCGGTAAGCGCGGGCTGTGGGGTTTCGTGCGCGGCGGGATGGGCATGATCTCGGAAGCCATCGCGCAATCGGCCCGCAGCCGTGGCGCCGAGATCCGCGTAAGCTCGGCGGTCGATCGCATCCTCGTCGGCAACGGGCGCGTGCGGGGAGTTGTGCTCGCTGGCGGCGAAGAGATCGCGGCTCCCATCGTCGCATCCAATCTCGATCCAACTACGACTTTTCTGCGGCTCGTGGAGGAACGTGACCTCGATCCGGATTTTCGCGAATCCATCCGGCGCTACCGCACCGAGGGCACCTCGCTCAAGATGAATCTGGCGCTCGCCGGGCTGCCGGATTTCACTGCGATGCCCGGCCCAGGCCCGCATCACCGCGCTACCATGCACATCTGCCCTTCGATCGAGTATGTCGAGCACGCCTGGGATGACGCCAAGTACGGCCGGCCCTCGGCGCGCCCGCTTCTCGAAATGACCATCCCCACCATGTACGATCCGACGCTCGCGCCTCCGGGTCACCACATCATGGGCATCTTTCTCCAGTACGCGCCGTACACGCTCCGCGACGCGACTTGGGACCAGGTGCGCGAGCCGTACGCGGATCACGTGCTCGGCTTGATCGAGGAGTACGCACCCAATATTCGATCGATTGTGCTGTCACGGCAAGTGCTGACGCCGCTCGATCTCGAGCGCAGATTCGGACTGACGGGCGGCAACATTTTCCACGGCGAGATGAGTCTCGATCAGATGTTTGTGATGCGGCCCGTAGCGGGATGGGCCCGTTACCGGACGCCCATCGGCGGCCTCTATATCTGCGGCTCGGGCGCGCATCCCGGCGGCGGTGTAATGGGCGCTCCGGGTTACAATGCCGCGCGCGAAATTCTGAAGATCGGTTTCGAACGGCCCGGCGAGCGGCCTAAAGTATCCGTCTGGTCGTCACCCAAGTAACTCACAGCAACCAAGCCTGCGGATGATGCGTAAATCCGATGCGTGGATAATAGTCCACGGCTTTCGGAGCCGCGAGCAGAACAATTTTGGCTTTCGGACCGCACGCTTGTTGAGTAAGTCGAATCAATTCCTTTCCGATTCCCTGCCGTTGATGCGATTCCCTCACCGCGAGATCCGACAGATAAGTCACATAAGTAAAGTCAGTCAACGATCGAGAGATACCCACCAGCAAGCTGCCATCCCAGGCAGTTACAACCAGATTCGCGTTCTCGAGCATCATGCGCATGCGCTCACGATCGTCCACTGGCCTGCGTTCACCGAGCGTAGACGCGCGATAGAGATCAATTACCTCGTCCAGATCCAGATTATTTCCGGTTCGGTATTCAATCACGGGTCACGACTCCAATCCCATCTGCGTGAGCCTGTAGCGAAGGGCGTTGCGCGTCAGGCCCAGCAGCCGCGCGGCGTGGCTTTTGTTGCCTTCAGCCTGCTTGAGCGCGTCACGGATGATTTCCTGCTCGTATTGATCGAGCGTCATACCGGGTGGAAGCGAGAAATCCGCGTTTCGCGGCCGCGGCGCATTGTCCATCTTGATATCGCCGGCGTCGAGTTGCGTATCATTGCACATCACCAGACTGCGCTCGATCACGTTTTCTAACTCGCGCACATTACCCGGCCAATGATAATCCATCAACTTACTCATCCCGGCGGATGTAATACATTCGATTTTAGTACTGGCTTCGGCGGCGTACTTATGAAGAAAGTGTTCAGCCAGAAAAGGTATGTCCTGCTTCCGGTCACGCAAAGGTATGATATCGATCGGAACTACATTGAGGCGGTAGTACAAGTCCTCTCGAAAGGTACCTTGTTCGAGCGCAGCGCGAAGGTCCTGGTTAGTGGCCGCGATGACTCGCACATCGATATGCCGGGTCTTATTACTCCCCAGCCGCTCGAATTCCCGCTCTTGTAAGACACGCAGTAACTTGACTTGAATGTTACCCGGTACATCACCAATCTCATCCAGAAACACCGTTCCCGTGTCCGCCTGCTCGAACTTACCCGGCTTGGTTGTGTTTGCCCCCGTAAAAGCTCCCTTCTCATACCCGAAAAGCTCGCTCTCCATGAGATTTTCCGGAATCGCCGTGCAGTTGATTTTCACGAAAGGCCGGTCCCGCCGCGGAGAGTGGAAATGAATCGCGCGCGCGATCAGGTCTTTACCGACGCCGCTCTCGCCGGCCAGCAGTACGGTGGCACGTGTCGGAGCCACACGCTCGATCGTCGCAAAAATCTCCTGCATGGCCGGGCTCCGCCCAATGACGTTGTCGAATTGGTATCGCCGCCCCAGCTCTTCCCGCAGCTTGCGGTTCTCGTCGCGCAGCGCCCGCATTTCGAGCGCCTTGTGGACGACGGTCATCAGGTGATCGAGCGAAAACGGCTTCAGCAGAAAATCGGCCGCACCGGCTTTCATCGCCTCCACCGCGTTCTCGATGGTTCCGAACGCCGTCATGACGATCACCGGCGATTGCATATTCTGGCGCCGGATGGCTGCAAGCAGCTCGAGTCCATCCATTCCCGGCAGTTTCAGATCGGTCAGGACCAGGTCGGCGCGGTCCACGAGTTTCAGCCCATCTTCGGCCGAGCCCGCCTTCTCCACGTCGAAGCCGGCTGAGATCAACTGCAGCTCAATGACACGGCGCAGTTTCTCTTCGTCCTCGACGATCAGGATGCAATGCTTCATATTTTTCGCTGTGTAGGCTGGAGCGGAAGATATACGCGGAATATGCTTCCCTTGCCGGGCTCGCTTTCTACGGCCATTTTACCGCCATGCTCATCGACGATTTTGGAAACAATGGCGAGACCGAGCCCCACCCCATCCGGCTTGGTTGTAAAGAACGGATTGAAAATCTGCTCCAGATCGCGCGGCTCGATACCCGGACCCCGGTCGATCACGGCGACCTCCGCGGTTCCGTCCACCGTCCGCGTCTTGATCGTTACAGCGCCCCCTGGCGGCGAGGCCTGCGCAGCGTTCAACAGCAGGTTATAAAACACGCGCTCCATCAGCTCACCATCGAACGGAAACAATGCCACGTCCGGCGCGTAGTTCTTGTAGAAAGTAACGCCAGACCGCGCGACGTCGCGCTCGACCAGGGTCACCGCGCGATCGAGTACAGCCGATAAGTCGGTCGGCTCGAGGCGCAGCTTGAGTGGACGGGCGAACTCCAGAAATCGAGTGACCAGCGAGTTCGTGCGGTCCACTTCCGTCGAGATGAAACCGGCCACCTCGCGCGCTACCTCGTTTTCCGCCGTCAGCGTACCGGCCAGCATCTCGGAGGACGCCTTGATCGTGTGGAGCGGATTTCGCAGCTCGTGAGCCAGGCCGGCGGATAGCTGTCCCAGCGCCGCCAGACGTTCCGACCGCCGCACCACAGCCTCGGCCTCGCTCAGACTGCGGTTGGCCTCCGCCAGTTGCTCCGCTACTTTGCGATGCTTGGCCGATTCCACACGCAGCGCGTCAGCCAGCGTGTTCACCAGGTTTCCGGCCACCGCCAGCAAGAGCAGGCGGAGCACCAGCAGGGCCGTCTGCTCAGGATCGATGACGTATCGCCCGAAGTCGATGAAAAGCAGGAAGGAAAGGTAGGCTCCGCACGCAATCAAAGTGAAAACCAGCGTACCCATCACGCCCAGGTAGGTCGCCGCGGAGACGACCGGCAGCAGCAGAATCAGAAAATAGTTGCTGACGATGCCGCCCGTGTAGCCTATGAGCAAATAGGCGATCAGCAGCTGCAGAACGATCCACAGCACCTTTCCGCGCGTCGATTCCAGCAGATGAAACGCCGGCTCAACGAGCTGCACCATCGCCAGCGCGAACAGCAGGGTCACTTCCGAAAGGTCGTGCGTCGGGCTGACCAGGGCCATCGCCGCGAACAACATCAGCAGCATGATGTCCTGCGGGCGAATCAAAAACAGCCATCGCCACGCGCGTTCCCGCCAGGCCACGCTGCTATCTTATCCGCGTTTGTGTCAAAATAAAAAAAAGTCTCATGTCCAACCCATCGGCGGGCCACGAGCCGGAGACCACCGGCGTGGAACCCTCTTCTTCATTTGGCGAACTACTTTCCCAGTACGAGCAATCGCATGCCTCGGCCCCTCGAAACGATGGCACCGGCCGCGACGGAACCGTGATCAAAGTCTCCGGCGATTCGGTCTATGTCGATATCGGCATGAAGATCGAGGGCATACTGCCCGCTACCGAGTTCCGCGACAAAACCGGTAACATCAGCGTGCAGCAAGGCGACAAAGTCCGCGTCAGCATCACCGGCCGCGATACGGAAGGCTACTATCAGCTTTCCAAGCTCAAAGTCCAGCGCCCGAAAGACTGGGCCGGCCTGGAGAAAGCCTTCCAGGAAAAACGCGCGATTGCAGGCGTGGTTAGCGCGGCCATCAAAGGCGGACTGAGCGTGGACGTCGGCGTTCGCGCCTTCATGCCGGCTTCGCGCAGTGGAGCCAGGGATGCCGCGGAGATGGAAAAGCTCATCGGCCAGGAGATTACCTGCAAGATCATCAAAATTGATGTCGCGGACGAAGATGTCGTGGTCGACCGCCGCGCGGTGCTCGAAGAGGAAGAGGCGCGAGGGCGGGAGGAGCGGTTGGCCGGATTGCGGGAAGGCCAGGTCGTACAAGGCACCGTCCGCACCCTCACGGATTTCGGGGCGTTCGTGGATATCGGCGGCATCGATGGCCTGCTGCACGTAACCGACATGTCCTGGGGCCGCGTGAACAAGCCCTCCGACCTGCTGAAGCCCGGCGATTCGGTGGAAGTGCAGATCCTGAAGATCGATCAACAGGGCAGCGGCAAGCGCGGCCGGCGCATTTCTCTCGGCACTAAACAGCTGCAAGCCGATCCCTGGACCGTGGCCGTCGAAAAATACAAGGCCGGCGATCGCGTGCGCGGCTCGGTCACGCGCGTCGCAGACTTCGGTGCGTTCGTCGAGCTCGAGCCCGGAGTCGAAGGGCTGGTGCATCTTTCCGAACTCTCCTGGTCCAAAAAAGTTCGCAAGCCTACGGATATCGTAAAGCCCGGTGATTCCGTCGAGGTCGTGGTGCTGGGCGTGAATCCCGGCGAGCGGCGAATTTCTCTCGGACTGAAGCAGGCTTTGGGCGACCCGTGGGAGCAGGCGGAAAAAAGATTTCCCGCCGGCGCCATCGTCGAAGGACCCATCTCCAATCTCACGAAGTTCGGCGCGTTTGTGCAGCTCGATGAAGCGCTCGAGGGCATGATTCACATCGGCGACATCAGCGCGGAAAAACGGATCAATCATCCGCAGGAAATCCTGAAACAGGGGCAGGCGGTGCGCGCGGTGGTTCTTGAGGTGGATCGCGGCAAGCGGCGCATCCGGCTGGGATTGAAACAGCTTCAGCCCACCAGCATTGATGAGTACATCGCTGAGCACAAGGAGGGCGATCTGGTCAGCGGACGCGTCGCCGACATTTCGCGCGGCAGGGCGCTGGTCGAGCTCGGCGAAGGGATCCAGGCCTCGTGCAATATCGGAGCGGTGGAAGCGCCCCAAGCCGAGGCGGCTCCGGAAAGCAGCAAGGCCGATCTTTCCGCCTTGAGTTCAATGCTCGCCGACAAATGGAAACACGGGCGCGCGGGCGGCGCTTCTCCGGGAAAACGCGAGGCGGCCCGGTCCGGACAAATCCGCAGCTTCCGCATCCTCAAACTCGATCCCGCTCAGAAGAAGATCGAGCTCGAGCTGGCCAGCTAGCTCCTTACACCCGGGCGGCGGTGCGAGAATTGTTTATTCGCAGCGCACATGGATCCGGATACCAGCATCGGCGGCCATCGCGACCGCTTTCCAGAAACGCGCCGGTCCGCTCTGATCGACATCCAAAGTGATGTTGCATCGCTGCGCGACGGTGCGCGAGAAGCGTTCATAGCCGCCTATTGGAAGCCCATTTACAAGTACATCCGCATCCGCTGGAAGCAGTCCAATGAAGACGCCAAGGACCTGACGCAGGCTTTCTTTGCGCGCGCTCTCGAGAAAGAATTTTTCGCCGCGTACGATCCGGCTCGCGCCGGTTTCAGAACCTACCTCCGCACCTGCCTCGACGGCTTCGTATCCAATGAACAGAAATCCGACCGGCGGTTGAAGCGTGGCGGTGACGCGCTTTTTGTTTCGCTCGATTTCGAAACCGCGGACGGCGAGATCCGGCAGCACGAGATCCCGGCCGGCCAGTCTCCCGAGGAATATTTTCACCAGGAATGGGTGCGTGGAATTTTCGCCATTGCCGTTGACGCGCTAAGGCGTGAATGCGACGAACGCGGCAAGTTGACGGCCTTCCGCCTGTTCGAGCGTTACGATCTCGAGCCCCATTCGGACGAGACGCCACGTTACGACGATCTGGCGCGCGAGTTCGAAATCGCGGCCACTACGGTCACCAATCACCTGGCGGCGATGCGGCGCCGGTTCCGTCAGATTGTGCTGGAAACTTTGCGCGAAAATACCGTCGGCGAAAATGAATTCCGCACCGAAGCCCGGGCCGTCCTGGGAATCGAGGCTTGAATGGAGTGGCTCTCCGACGCCGTCATCCATCATCTGCGCGACGTCATTTCGCAGCCGGAACTGAGCGCGACCCGGTACGAACTGCTCGAGCCGATCGGCCGCGGCGGCATGGGCGCCGTTTACGCAGTGCGCGACCGTGAACTCGACCGGCGCGTCGCCCTGAAGGTCCTGAGCGTTCCCGAGACAAGCTCTCACGAAGCCGCGCGCATGACCGAAGAGGCTCGCATTCTGGCGCGCCTCGAGCATCCCGGCATCGTGCCGGTTCATGACATGGGAACGCTGCCCGATGGCCGCATTTTTTACGTCATGAAACTCGTGGATGGCACGCGCCTGGACCAGTACGCGCAGACGAATCCACCGCTGCCGGATCTGTTGCGCGTCTTCAGCCGCATCTGCGAGCCCATCGCATTCGCGCACTCGCAGGGCATCATCCACCGCGACCTGAAACCGGAAAACATCATGGTCGGCCGTTTTGGCGAAGTGCTGGTGCTTGACTGGGGCGTCGCCAAAATCGTGGGGAAGGCGCGGCCTTCGACACAGTTTCAGGCGGGCGAGCGCAGTCAGACCGCAAGCGGGACCGTGATCGGAACCGAGTCTTACATGGCGCCCGAACAGGCTGCCGGCGCGAGCGACCAGGTGGATGCCCGCAGCGATGTTTACGCGCTCGGCATGACGCTCCGCGCATTACTGGCAAACCGCGCTATCCCGCGCCGCCTGGACGCAATCTGTCGCAAGGCCGCGGCCACCGAGCCTGCCGGCCGGTACGCCACGGTTCTCGAACTGGCCGCCGATCTCGAGCGCTATCTCAATCACGAACCTGTCGCGGCACATCGCGAAACCATACCGGAGCGCGTGAGCCGGCTGGTCTTGCGCAATAAGGCGCTGGTAGTTCTGGTACTCGCCTACCTGGCGATGCGGGCCCTGCTTTTCTTGTTCACGCGGCGTTAAAGGATTTTCCGCGAACGTTGAATACGATAGTGTGACACTGCACAAGGAGATGCTATGAACAAACCGTTATTCGGATTGCTGCTGGGTGGTTTTTTGGGAATTTTCGACGGCCTCACAGCCTGGTTCACGCCCGAAGCGCGTCCGCAGATCATGGGAATTGTGATCGGGTCCACCGTCAAGGGCCTGATCACCGGTATCGCCATCGGGTACTTCGCGAAGAAAGTGAATTCGCTGGCGCTGGGGATCGTGTTCGGCCTAGCAGTCGGGCTGCTGCTGGCATTCGCCGTCGCCGCCATACCCAATCCCGAAGGCAAACATTACTATTTCCAAATCATGCTGCCGGGCGGGATTCTGGGCGCGGTCGTGGGTTTCGCTACCCAGCGGTACAGGTCCTCACCGGATGTCGCGCGGGCACATTCGTAATCACGTTTCAGGGAGAAAATCTATGCCACGAGTCATTCATTTCGAAATTCCCGCGGACGATCCCGATCGCGCAGCGAAATTCTATGGCAACGTCTTCGGCTGGAAGCTGGACAAATGGGACGGGCCCATGGAGTACTGGATGATCACCACCGGCGACGGCCAGCCAGGCATCAACGGCGGCATGATGCGCCGCAGCCATCCGGGCGCCGGGACCGTCAACACGGTTGACGTCGCCTCCGTGGATGACGCCGTCAAGCAGATCCAGGGCCACGGAGGCAAAGTCGTCGCGCCCAAAATGCCGATTCCCGGCGTGGGCTATCTGGCCTACTGCCAGGACCCCGAGGGCAACACCTTCGGCATCATGCAGGCCGACCCGGCGGCGAAGTAGCGCCACCCGCCCGCTACAATGGGCGCATGGGCATCTACGACGAGCGCCGCGACGAACTCGAGAAACACGAATTTATGATGGGCAAGCCGCGCGGCCATCTGGCGGTCACGCTCGACGTTCTTACCGACGCGCTCGTCCTGGTGGGCCAGCACGGCGTCTATTGTCACAGTGCGCGGCATCCCGGCAAGCCCGCCATGGACGTGCAGTTGATCACGAAGTCCATCACGGACGCGAAAGAGCTGATCTCAGGCGTGATGGCCGAGCTGAAAAGCGCTAGAGCCCCTGCAGAAAATAATTGAACTGCTTCTCGTGGCCGATGGTTGTCGACGCGCCGTGGCCGGGAATTACGATCGCGTCATCCGGCAGCGGCAGCAGCTTGTCGTGAATGGATTGCAGGATCTGGCACCCGTCGCCGCCCGGTAAATCCGTGCGTCCGATGCTGTCCCGAAATAATGTATCGCCGGCGATGAGTTTGTTCTCAGCCGGAATCCACAGACAGATGCTGCCCTGTGTGTGGCCGGGGGTCTCGAGGACGGAAAAATCCGCCGGGCCCAGCCGCAGCACGTCGCCCTCCTTCAACGGCCGGTCGATCGTGACTTTTTCCGGCGCTTCAACGCCGATCCACTGCGCCTGGACATCCAGCATGTCGCGCAGCAGCGTGTCGCGCTCGTTCATGTAAACCGGCGCGCCGGTCACCGCCCGCAGCTTGTGCGCGCCGCCGATGTGATCGATGTGCGCGTGCGTGATCACGATGGCCTTCACGGTGAGTCCGTGGCGCTCGAGGATCGCACGTATCTCCGGAATGTTGTCGCCCGGATCGACGACGATCGCGCTGCGCGTCTCTTCATCCCCGAAGATCGAGCAGTTGCACGCGAGCACGCCCACCGGCAGGATCTCGTGGATCATGACCCCGATTGTATACTCGTCGGTATGACGGAAGCGCTCAATACTCTGATGCGGTGGTTGCATATCACATCGATGGTCATCGCCATTGGTGGTGTTTTATACGCGAGGTTCGTGGTTGCGCCGGCGATCGCGGCGCTCGCGCCCGGCCAGCAGGAAACATGGGGAGACGCCATGGCCGCGCGGTACCGCACGTGGATCTATTGGGCCATCGCGCTGCTCACCGGCACCGGCATTTACAACTTCTACATGAACATGGGACGCGGACCGCTCTACCAGGCGCTAATCGGCATCAAGCTGCTGCTGGTGCTGCACGTGTTCGCCGTCGCCATCCTGATCGTCAAGCCGAAAAACGCGAAGCGCACCCGCATGATGACCGGCATGGTCATCTCCGGACTGATCATTATTGCGATCTCCGCCGTCCTTCGCCAGCTTCACCTAAACTAAAGGTATGGAAGGTGTCTCGGAGAAGCCGCGCACGGTGGCCGGCCCCGGTTATGAGGCTCTCCGTTCCGGAGCCGCCTGGCTGGATCTTTCGACGCGCGGCAAAATCATCGCCCGCGGGGAAGACCGCGCGCGCCTGCTGCATGCCATGACCACCAACCACGTCCAGCAGCTTCAGCCCGGCGAAGGCTGCTACGCGTTCTTCCTGAACGCGCAGGGTCGCATTCTGGCCGATGTGAATCTCTTCTGCCGCCCCGAGGATTTCCTTCTCGATGTCGAGCCCGAAACGCGCGCGACGTTATTTCAGCACCTCGACAGGTTCATCATTGCCGACGATGTGACGCTCGAAGACGCCACCAGCGCCCTGGCCACGCTCGATCTCGAAGGTCCCAAGGCCCTCACGCTGGCCGCCCGCATCAAAGTGCCGCTGCCGGAAAAGCCGTGGTCGTTTACCGCGTGGAATGATGCGCTGGTCGCCCACGTCAGTTTCACCGGCGCACCCGGACTGCGTTTCTTTGTTCCGTCCGAAAAGAAACAAAGCCTGGTCGAAAGTTTTCAAACCGCCGGAGCCGTCGCCGCCGAACCCGATGAAGCGCGCATCGTGCGGCTGGAACATTTCAAACCGCGTTACGGCGAAGATATTCTTCCGGCCGCGCTGACGCAGGAAACCCAACAGATGCACGCCGTGCATTTCACCAAGGGATGTTATATCGGCCAGGAGATCGTGGAACGTGTGCGCTCGCGCGGCCTGGTGCACCGTCTGCTCGCTGGCATTGAGATCGAAGGAACTGAAGTCCCCGCACCCGACACGCGCCTCTTCCGTGGCGAAGAAAACGTCGGCAAAATCACTTCGGCCGCATTCTCCCCCGCTCTCGGCAAAGTGGTGGCGATGGCCTACGTGCGGCGCGAACTGGCTGAGCCCGGCAGTACTCTCACAATGGACACCCGCCCGGCCATCGTCCGCGCGCTATATCGCCCGTAAGCGATCCAGCAGCGCGCGGGGGACGTTGATGTTTCCCTCGAAACCACGCCCCAGCTCGATGCGCGGCTTGTTCGCGCCGTGAAAATCCGAGCCGCCCGTCAACTCCAGATTGAAACGCCGGGCCAGGTCGAGATATCGCGCCGTGTCCTTGGGCCGATGATCGCTGTGATACGCCTCGAGCGCGCGCAATCCCATCTCGTGCATTTCGCCCACCCAGCTATCCAGGTCATCGCCATCCCGCGAAGGGCGCTCCGCCCTTCTGGCGACGCGCACCGGATGCGCCAGCGACGGCACGCCGCCCGCCTTAAGCACCCGCGCAATGCCTTCCTGCATCGGCACTTCCTGGCGCTGCACGTAGCCTTTTGCCGATTCGTCCAGATATTCCTCGAACGCCTGCTCGATGTTATCGACGTAACCCTTTTCCACCAGCACGCGCGCGAAGTGCGGCCGGCCGGTCATCGAGCGCCCCTTCGCTTCCACTTCCTGAAGCGTGATATCCAGGCCCAGGGATTGCAGCCGGTCGATCAGGCGCAGATTCCGGTCGCGCCGCGACGTGTGCAATTCCCGCAGCCATTCGCGAAACTCCGGGGCGGGCGGCGCTTTCACGAAATATCCAAGCAGGTGCACCGAGTGATCGTGAAAGCGGGTCGAAATCTCAATCCCGCACACCAGGTCGAGCCCCGCCGCGCTCGCCGCCGGCAGCGCCAGATCATAACCCGCAAGCGTGTCGTGGTCCGTGATGGCCAGCGCGTCGAGACCGGCGGAGACGGCCGCCACGATCAGTTCGGTCGGCGTCGAGGTCCCGTCAGATTCGTTGGTATGGGTGTGAAGGTCGATCAGAAGGAAATCAGCCCCAGATCTTTCAGTCTAGTCCAGACCTTGTCGGCGCTCTGGTCCGGATTTTCGCAATCCGAATGCAGCACGATCTCGGGATTCGCGGGCGCCTCGTAAGGATCGGAAATACCGGTGAACTGGCCGATCTCGCCGGCCTTGGCTTTCTTGTAGAGTCCCTTGACGTCACGGCCCGCGACCACTTCGAGCGGGCACTCGACGTAGATCTCGACAAAATTTTGGATACGCGACCGCAGCTCGTCACGGACCGCGCGATAGGGTGAAATCGCCGCCACAATCGCGATCACGCCGTTGCGCGCCAGCAGCTCGCACACAAAACCGATGCGCCGGATATTGGTATCGCGATCTTCCTTGCTGAAGCCCAGGCCCTTCGACAGGTTCTCGCGCACCACGTCGCCATCCAGCACTTCAACTTTCGCGCCAGCCTCGCGCAGCCGTTTCTCGATAATGCCGGCAATGGTGCTCTTGCCGGCGCCCGAAAGCCCGGTGAACCAAAGCGTGAATCCCTGATGGGTGAAGGAATCCTGCGTCAAGCGCGACGCGCCTCTAGAATCTCGCTCAGCAGTACATCCAGTTTCCGCTCGGCTTTGCCTTCCGGAGAGAAGTGAATTCCGCACTCTTTGTCAGCGTCCAATTCCCACCACCATCGCCCCGCGCGCTCATCTTCCCCGGCGCTCACCGCGCGCGTGCAGGGTTCACAGCCGATGCTCTTGTAACCTGCCGCATAGAGTGGATGCTGGGGCACATTGTTCGCGCGAATGTACTGTTGAACCTGTTCAGCCGTCCAATCCGCCAGTGGGCTCAGCTTCAAGCGGCCTTCGCTCTGCTCGACTTTGCGCACGTCTGCGCGCGATTCATTCTGATCGCGGCGCAAACCCACCACCCAGGCTTTAAATCCCGCGAGCTTGCGCTCGAGCGGCCGTACTTTTCGGATCTGGCAACAGAGCATACGCAGCGGCACTTCGCGATAAAACAGATTCGGCCCGTGGAGCGCGATCATGCCCTCTACCTCAGCCGGATCCGGCGAAACGGTCTCCACCCGGATGCCGTATCGCTCGCGCACCGTCTCCATCATGCGGTAGGTTTCTTCCGGCAGCCGCCCGGTATCGAGCGTGAAAACGTGGACGCCAGGCGAGATACGCGCCGCCATGTCGAGGATCACCATCCCCTCGGACTGAAAGCTGGTTGAGATCGCGAGCGAGTCTCCGAACTCGCGGATTGCCCACTCGAGCAGTTCCGCCGCCGAAGCTTTTTCCTGATCTACGGCCAGCACGAGCGCGCTTTAGCCTTCCGCCTTGCCGACCAGGATCACCGAAACGGGCGTTCCACCGATCTTTGTGGTGAGCACCCAATCGTTCTCGCCCTGCTTGGCAAATCCCGCCGCATCACCGGCTCCAGCGGCCCACATACTCAACACCGCCGGGTGCGGCGTGCCGGAGGCTTTGCGGCTCATCGCCATCAGCGCGTCGAAGTCCGGCGTGGCGTTCAGGTCCTTGTCATCCGCCGCCGGCGCCATCACCAGAAAATCCCGCTGCGGCGAAACGCCCAGGTGATCGCCATTCACGGGCTGCAGGCTGTAGCGCAAGGTGTAAACGCCCGGCTTGATCGGTTGCCCGCGCCGGTCCGCCCCCGGTCCCGTGAAGCGGATGACGCCCAGCAGAGTGCCAGGTTGAATTGCGGGCAACGTCACTCCCTCACCGGCCGATTTAGGTCCCGCGGGAAGCGAGCTCCGGAACCAGACCTCGCAGAACACGCTGCCGTTGCCCGCCACAATCTTGGCCCCCTGTTGCTCGAGCGACTGTCCAATAGCGGGCGCAACCTCCGCCGGCGGCGCACCAGCCGGTTCGCTCTTGTATTGAGCGAAAGCAGCGGCCGTGGCCAAAAGAAAAGATGAAAGCAGTTTTCGCATGGTGCTTAGATCCATTGTAGATTGTCGACTAGGATTAGGACGAATGGAGCGGGAGACGGGATTCGAACCCGCGACATCGACCTTGGCAAGGTCGCACTCTACCAGCTGAGTTACTCCCGCTCGTTTGAGAATCCTCATTTTCCTCTACCGGTGCTTCGAGTGTCAAACCCGCTCATTACTAGATGCGGAGCCATGCTCAAACGTTTCGCAACAAAGCATTTATAATCCTGTTTCCAACTATCATAGTTGTGGTAGACTGTGTCTTCCGTTCGGGGGTACACTGGGCGGAACACACAGAATTTCATCCCTTCCATTTTGGATCGAGCGAGAATTTAGGTTTTCCGCGTCCTGTGGAAAAACTGTGTGAAAGTTGTGCCAAGGCGGGTGCGCAAGGTCAGTAGATGAATCCCTGGGAACAAATAAAACAACAACTTGAGGCGGTACTGAGCGCCGAGAATTACAAAAGCTCGGTAGACAGCACTTTGTTTGATCGCCTGGACAGCGGCGTCCTGCGCGTTGTCGTGCCTAACGATGAAACCAGAGCCTGGATGGAAACCGAATACTCCACTCACGTCGGCGCTATCATCCGGCAGCTCAATCTGCCGGTTCGATCGGTCTCATACGAAGTGGTCGCAGCGGCCAAAGACAGAAGCCTGATTGAAGCTGAGCGTGAACTGGAAACCGAGTCGTCGATCGGGCAGCTTAATCCGCGGTTCACGTTCGATACTTTTGTGGTTGGAGCGTGCAATCAGTTTGCGCATGCGGCCGCGCGATCGGTAGCCACCAATCCGTCGCGGAGCTACAACCCGCTATTCATTTACGGCGGTGTGGGTATGGGTAAAACGCACCTGATGCACGCCATCGGGCGGTCTCTCATGCATAACCGCGGCACTATGCGGATTGTGTACACGTCGAGCGAGCGCTTCACCAATGAAGTCGTCACCAGTATCCGGCTCGATCGTATGGTGCAGTTGCGGGCGCGTTATCGTTCAGCCGACGTGCTTCTGATCGATGACATTCAACTCCTGGGCAACAAGGAGCGCACGCAGGACGAATTCTTTCACACCTTTAATGAGCTTCACGATCATCAGAAACAGATCGTGATCTCGAGCGATGCTCCACCCAAAGACATACCTGGTCTGGTCGAGCGACTTCGCTCACGCTTCGAATGGGGCCTCATGGCCGACATTCAGCCGCCCGATCTGGAAACCAAGATGGCCATTCTCGATAAGAAAGCCGAAATCGAGGGAGTACGGCTGCCGGAGGAGGTGCGCACATTCATTGCTGCAAAAACCAAGTCGAATGTGCGCGAGCTCGAAGGGGCGCTGGTGAAACTGACGGCGTATTCTTCACTCACCGGCGCCGCGATTAATATCAGCATGGCGCAGCAGGTTTTAAAGCATCTGACTCACGCTCAAGACCGGCGCGTCACCATCGATGCTATCCAAAAAGCGGTGGCAGATAAGTACAGTATCAAGCAGGTTCAGCTCAAGGAAAAAAGCAATACCAAGACAATCGTTCTGCCGCGCCAGGTTGCCATGTACCTGGTCAAAGAGCTCACTACAGCATCACTTCCGGAGATCGGTCGGGCCTTCGGAGGCAAGCATCATACGACCGTCATACACTCCGTCAACAAAATCGAGCGCCAACGGCAGTCCGACCCTGATTTAAACAGGCTCCTACACAGCCTAATGGACTCATTGCAGTGAACTTACGCTCATTTTCCACACAACGGGTACTGCGCGACCTGCGGATCTCTGTGAAAGTACCATCATGGGTGCCACTTTTTCAGATTCTTAGGGAGCTTTTCCACAACGCTCTGCGGCAGGAAGCCTTAGAATTTTGTATAATTTAGATAGAATTCAACATTTTGACAGGCCCCATGAATACGGTTCTTCCAGGTAAGAATCTGTTACCAGCAACTAGAAGAGGAGCTCTGCCTAATGGAATTCACAGTTAACAAGAACGACCTGGTTCGGGAGCTGGGTCTTTCGCAGGGTGTGGTGGAGAAAAAGACCACCATACCGATCCTCTCGAATGTGCTGATTGAGGCTCAGGGAGATCGGATTATTCTGACGGCAACCGACCTCGAACTGGGCATCAGGTGTTCGTGTCCCGCCAAAGTGAAGAAAGAGGGGGCAGGCACGCTATCGGCGCGAAAACTGTTGGAATACACGCGTTTACTTCCTGATACAGAGCTGAATCTCAAATTTCTGGAGAATCACTGGGCGAATATTACCTGCGGCCGCTCACGTACCAAGATGGCGGGTATGTCGCGCGAAAGTTTTCCAGAGTTGCCGATTATGCCGGAACCTGTAGCGGAAATCCCGGTCAAGCAACTGGCATCGATGATCGCGCGAACCGCCTTTGCTATTTCGATGGAGGAATCGCGCTTTACGCTGAATGGTGCCCTGCTGATGCTAAATCCCGACGGCATGACCATGGTGGCGACGGATGGACACCGGCTGGCTTACGTCGAAAGCGTCATGGAGAGCAACGGCAGCGCTCCAAAACTGAACAAAGGATTTCGCGCTCTGGTGCCTAAAAAAGCCATGGCGGAGATTGTGAAGCTGTCCGACGAGAGCGCACCGGAATCCAAGATTGTTTTCGCGGGTGATGACAATCATCTATTTTTCAAATTCGGCGAGCGCCTTTTAATCACTCGCAAGCTTACCGGCAACTTTCCGGACTACGAACGTGTGCTGCCGAAGGAAAATACCAATATCGCAAAGCTGAAAAAGGAAGAGATCCGCTCCGCGATCGAGCGCGTCTCACAGTTTGCCGACGAGCGTTCACGGGCCATTCGGGTACAGTTCGCGCAGGGTGAAATAAAAGTTTTCTCTTCTTCAGTGGAAACCGGAGAGAGCGAGGAAAGTGTTCCCACCGAGTATGCCGGCCCGGATCTCGAGATCGGGTTCAATGCACAGTACCTGCTGGATTTTTTGCGGGCCATCTCACAAGACGAAGTCTCAATCGCACTGAAGGATCAGAAAAGTGCGGGTGAATTGCGGCCCGTCAGCGATGAAGCAAAAGGTCAGTATCGCTACGTTGTGATGCCGATGCGTATTTGAACAAAAGACAGAGTTCTTAGCTTTTGGATAGGGCGTGCATGCAGTAGCAGCACACGGACAGTGAAATTATGGCCAATGATCTGAATACCACTACGCCGGCTAACGTTTACGATTCGAGCAGTATCAAGGTCCTGGAAGGGCTGGAGGCCGTACGGCTCCGGCCGGCAATGTACATAGGCTCGACCGGCGAGATGGGCCTACATCACCTGGTCTACGAAGTTGTCGACAATTCCGTTGACGAAGCGCTTGCGGGATACGCGACGCAAGTCGATGTCACCATCCACATGGACAATTCCGTGACCGTCGTCGATAACGGCCGTGGAATACCGGTTGATCTCCACGAAGAGGAAGGTGTGTCGGCCGCGCAGGTAGTGATGACCAAACTGCATGCCGGCGGTAAATTCGACTCCAAAAGCTACAAAGTATCGGGCGGCCTTCACGGCGTAGGCGTCAGTTGCGTCAACGCGCTTTCCGAGCGCCTCGAGCTCGAAATCTGGCGCGATGGTTTCACCTGGCAACAGGAATACGCGTGCGGCGTCCCCAAGGCGCCGATGCAGAAGGCGGGCAAAGCAGGCCGCAAAACGGGCACGCGCGTTACGTTCAAGCCCGATCCCTCCATCATGGAGATGACGAAATTCAACTACGATACCCTCGCCCAGCGGCTGCGCGAACTGGCGTTCCTGAACAAGGGCCTCAAAATTACGCTCGCCGATGAGCGCGAGGAGCCCATCAAGACGCACGAGTTCCTATATACCGGCGGTATCGCGGAGTTCATCAAGCATCTGAATCGTGGCAAGTCGGTGCTGCACGAAAAGCCTATGTATTTTGAGGGTGAGAAAGATCTGCCGAATGGCGGCATCCTGACCATGGAAGTCGCTCTGCAGTATAACGACGGTTACGCCGAGAACGTCTTCAGCTTTGCCAATAACATCAACACCGTCGACGGCGGCTCGCACATCAGCGGATTTCGCCGGGCCCTGACGCGGACCATCAACTTCTACGGGCAGCAGGCGGGTGTGTTTAAAGACATGAAGGAAAATCTGACGGGCGATGATGTCCGTGAGGGTCTTACCGCCGTGATTAGCGTAAAGCTGCCGCAGCCTCAGTTTGAAGGGCAGACCAAAGGCAAGTTAAACAGCGACATTGAAGGCCAGGTGGTTCAGTTTGTGAATGAACGGCTGGGCGAATTCTTCGATAAGAACTCGGCCGTCATGCGCAAGATCGTCTCAAAATGTATCGATGCCGCGCGGGCGCGTGAAGCCGCTCGCAAAGCCCGTGACCTGACGCGTAGGAAAGGCGCGCTCGATTCGGGCGGCCTGCCGGGCAAGCTCGCCGATTGCCAGGAGAAGGATCCCGAGCGCTGCGAGCTCTTCCTGGTCGAGGGTGAATCGGCCGGCGGCACAGCCAAACAGGGGCGTGATCGGCGTTTCCAGGCCATCCTGCCGCTCAAGGGCAAGATCCTGAACGTCGAAAAAGCCCGCTATGACCGCATGCTGGGCCATGAAGAAATCCGCGCGCTCATCACCGCCATCGGCACCGGCATTGGCAAAGACGATTTCGACGCCGCCAAGCTGCGGTACGGCAAAGTCATCATCATGACCGATGCCGACGTGGACGGTTCGCATATTCGCACGCTGCTGCTGACGTTTTTCTTCCGCCACATGCAGGAGCTGATCTTGCGCGGCAACATCTTCATCGCGCAGCCGCCGCTCTATCGCATCAAAAAGGCCAAGAGCGAAAAGTACATCAAGGATGAGAAAGAATTCACGCGCGAGATCATGCGCCGTGCGACCGAGAACCTGACGCTCGAGTTCGGCAAGAACGGCAAAGGTCCGAAGGGGATCATCGAAACCGGCGAACTGCGCGGTTTCCTGATGAGTCTGGATGAGTTCGACCTTATCTTCAACAAGGTGGAGCGCAGGCTACGGGATGCGCGCGTGGTTGACGTGCTCTCCAGGCCGGCGCTGCGCATCGATACCAAAGCCGACTTTGCCGAGCGCGCAAATCTGGAACAGGTCATGACTGACCTGAAGGCCGCCCAGGTGAAGCCGGAGTTGAAGCAGGACGAAGAGCACTCCGCGTGGACCATCGTTTATCACGATTCGACCAACGCCGAGCGGCACATCGGTCTCGAGCTGGCGGCGCGGCCCGAGTACAAGCGCCTGCGCGTGCTCGCCAAGCAGATCGCGCGCTACAACGAACCGCCCTTCACGGTAGTGAAGAACGAGCATCGTGAAACCCAGACCCACTGGCGCGACCTGCTGGCCTATGTGAAGAACGAAGGCAAGAAGGATTCCTCCGTCACGCGTTATAAAGGCCTGGGCGAAATGAACGCCGATCAGTTGGCCGAGACCACCATGAATCCGGAGAAGCGCACGCTGCTCAAGGTGCGCCTGGACGACGCCGTCGAGAGCGAAGAAATTTTCTCGACTCTGATGGGCGAGGACGTCGAAAGCCGGCGGAAATTCATCGAAGAGAACGCACTCGAAGCACGCAATCTGGACGTGTAGACGTAGCTTCCCGGTGCCGCTTCCTCAGTGTTGCCCGCTGCTCGATTTCGCGCCTTTCGCGTTCGCTCCGGCCGGCAGGCGCTGGGTCATGCTGAACCAGTTTCCGGAATTGTCTTTGAAGACGGCTTCGATTCCGTAAAATCGCTTTTGACCGGGA
>Ga0070696_100000641_pt1 | contig 22352 bp, 19 predicted proteins | sample KBSK1253metaG_FD_65474 | JGI IMG/M metagenome (GOLD analysis project Ga0070696, IMG submission 65474) | Corn, switchgrass and miscanthus rhizosphere microbial communities from Kellogg Biological Station, Michigan, USA - KBS K1-25-3 metaG | ecosystem: Host-associated > Plants > Roots >... | reverse complement strand
CCGCCTCCAGCGCTTTCCACACTGTGGCGGCGTACGTGATGATCGAGAGGTCTTTTCCCTCGCGAGCCATCCGCGCTTTTCCGATCGGAACCAGGTGATCGCCCGCCGGCATCTCTTCCTTGATGCGACGATACAAGTACTTGTGCTCGAAGAAGAGGACGCAGTCCTCATCGCGAACGGCCGCTTTGAACAGCCCCTTGGCGTCGGACGCCGTGGCGGGATAGACGACTTTGAGCCCCGGCGTATGGACGAACCCCGCCTCGGGATTCTGCGAGTGAAACGGGCCGCCGCGCACGTAGCCGCCGCTTGGACCGCGGACCACCATAGGACAGGGAAGAAACGCGCGATAGCGTGCAGTCGCGACATAGTTCGTCAGCATGTCATAGGCGTTCCCGATGAAGTCGATGAACTGCATCTCGACGATCGGTCGCATGCCCATGTGCGCCGCGCCCGCCGCGGCGCCGACGATCCCGATCTCGGAGATCGGCGAGTCGATGACGCGTTGCTCGCCGAACTTGGCCATCAGGCCTTCAGTGACCTTGAACGCACCTCCATACGCACCGATGTCCTCGCCGACACAAAAGACATTCGGGTCGCGCTCCATTTCTTCGAAGTGCGCCTCGCGAATCGCCTCGAGATACGTGATCTCAGGCATCGGCTTTCGGGTTCGCCGCGTACGTGCCCCATCCCTCAGGCCGTTCATGCGATTCGACGACGCCGCCACCTTCGCGGAACCACAGCGGCTTCTCTCGTGACGGATCCGCGTACACGCCTTCGAGCGCGTCGAGTGGCTCGGGAGACGGAGACCGTTCCGCCTCGTCGGTGGCCCGGTCGACTTCATTGCGAACCCGCTCGTCGATGCGCTCGAGGTCGGCGAGCTCGAACGCGAACTCGTCCACGAGCCGCCTCACGTATCGATCGATCGGATCGTTTTCGCGCTCCCACCGCTCGATCTCTCCCGCGGGGACATACGATTGATTGTCGTGCTCCGCGTGTCCTTTTCGCCGGTACGTCATGAGCTCGATCAACGACACGCCGCCGCCCGCGCGGGCGCGATCGACGGCGCGCTTCGTCACGTCATAGACCGCGAGTACGTCGTTCCCATCCGCCTGCTCGCCGGGGATCCCGTAGCCGATCGCCTTGTCGACGAACTGCTTCGCGGCCGTCTGCTTGGACGTAGGCGTCGAATACGCATAGCCGTTGTTCTCGACGATGCACACGAGCGGACAACGTTGCACGGCGGCAAAGTTGATCCCTTCGTGAAAGGCGCCAGTCGACGTCGCACCGTCACCCACGTACACCAGACCTACGCGGTCTTCACCGCGCATCTTGAACGTGAGCGTCACTCCCGCCATCACCGGGACCATGTCGCCGAGGGGCGAGATCTGACCGATGAACCCGCGCTCGAGATCGCCAAAGTGGATGTTGAGCTCACGACCACGGGTCGGTGAGTCCCCCTTGGCCATGTACTGCTTGAGCACCTCCACGGGAGTCGCGCCTTTTACGAGCATCGCTCCCATGTTGCGAATCAGCGGCGACATGATGTCGCGTTTCTCGAGGGCGAAGCAGCTGCCGACCGCGTCGGCCTCCTGCCCGAGGGATCGAAAGAGACCGCCGACGACCTTGGTCTGGCGGTAGAGAGCCACGAGCCGCTCCTCGAGGGTGCGCGTGAGTCGCATCCAGTAGTACAGATCGGCCAATTGCTCACGGGAAAGCTGGGAAGCGAGACCCCGGGATCGAGATTCGGAAGCAGCGACTGATCCGCGCGTTCCTTTTCGATTCCCTTTGCCCAGTTCCCTATTCCCTGCCTTCATCAGTACGCGGCTTCCAGCGTGTGTCGCGGATCTTCCTTGCGATGCAGGGTGACGAAGAATCGTTTCACGTTGCGATCGAGGCGGCTCTCCCCCATCTGGTCAGTCTGCACCTCGACAAAGGTGTAGTGCCCGCCCTCGGCCTTCGCGGAAAGCTTCAGGACGCCGAGCGGGCCCGAAAACGTGCGCGATCGCGCCCCGGTCGAGAGCGCGTTCAGCGCGATCTCGGGGAAGAATGCGTCGGCGCGAGTCAGCACTTCGTGCGGCGGCAGCTGTGAGCGATAGAAGTGTCGCATCAGGGGGTCGCGGTCAGTCGTTCGTTGAGCACGTCCTGCATCCACTCGACCTTCTCCAAGGGATGGAGCGAGTCGCGACGGAATCGGATGGCGACCGCCCATGTCCCAGCGGTCACGTAATTGAGCTTGCCGTAATAGGTCCCGAGCTCGGCGCCCTTCGCGAATCCATCCCACGTGCTGGAGCGCTCCGCGTTGCTGGCGTAGATCTGGCCCTCGCCGCTCTCGATTGGCTGCCGGCTCTCGCGATCGCGGATGACGACCTTGTACAGGATCGCTTCTCGCGCGTGCGGCGGCGCCTGACTCGGCATGATGGTGAACGCGTAGTTGGGAGAGATCATCCGGAGCTCGCGCTGGCGCGGCTCGCGTGGTCCGCAGCCTCCGAGCGCGATCGTTCCGATCAGGACGGCGTTGGATGCCACGCGCCGCACGCGGAACGTCTTACGTCGAACGTTCGCCATATGGCCGCCAAGTCAGGACTGGTAGTACTCCAGCCCTAGGTGCGTGATCTGCTCTTCGCCCATGAGGTGCCGGAGTGTGTTCTTCAGCTTCGTTTGCTGAATGAAAAGATCATGTTCCGGCTGCAGTCCGGGAGCCGCCATTGGCGATTTGTAATAAAAGCTTAACCATTCCTGAATGCCCTTCATTCCGGCGCGGTGCGCGAAGTCGCTGAACAGCGCGAGATCCAGGACGATGGGCGCGGCGAGAATGGAATCGCGGCAGAGGAAGTTCACCTTGATCTGCATCGGATATCCCATCCAGCCGAAGATGTCGATGTTGTCCCAGCCTTCCTTGTTGTCGCCGCGTGGCGGGTAGTAGTTGATGCGCACCACGTGCGAGAAGTCCTTGTACAGCTGCGGATAGACCTCGGGCTGCAGGATCGTGTGCAGCACGCTCAACTTCGACTCTTCCTTCGTCTTGAATGACGCCGGATCGTCGAGCACCTCGCCGTCACGGTTGCCCAGGATGTTGGTCGAGTACCATCCGGCGAGACCGAGCATGCGCGCTTTCAGGCCGGGCGCGATGACGGTCTTCATCCACGTCTGCCCAGTCTTGAAGTCCTTCCCCGAAATCGGAATCCCGCGTTCGCTGGCGAGCTGGATGAGCGCCGGCGTGTCCACGGCGAGATTCGGCGCGCCGTTGCAGTACGGGACTCCTTCCATGATGCACGCCCACGCATAGAGCATCGAGGGTGCGATGGCATCATCGTTCCGTTCCATCGCTTTCTCGAACTGCTCGACCGTCGCGTGCTGCGGTCCCGGCTTGATGAACGTCTCGGTGGACGCACACCACACCGCCACGATGCGGTCCAGGGAATTCTTCTTCTTGAAATCGCGGATGTCCTGACGAAGCTGCTCGGCGAGATCGCGCTTCGTCTTTCCTTTCTTGATGTTCTCGCCGTGCAACCGCGTGACGTATCTGTTGTCGAACACGGCGGGCATCGGCTTGATCTCGCGCAGGAACTTGGCGATCGGCTCGAGATCCTTTTCCTCGAGCACGCCGGCTTTTTTCGCCGCCGTGAGCGCGTCGTCGGGAATCGGGTCCCAGGCGCCGAACACCAGATTGTCGAGCTCCGCGAGCGGCACGAAGTCCTTGATGAGCGGCGACCGGTTCTCAGTGCGCTTGCCCAGCCGGATGGTCGCCATCTGCGTCAGCGACCCGATGGGTTGTGCGAGGCCGTGCCGTATCGCTTCGACGCCGGCTATGAAGGTCGTCGATACCGCGCCGAGTCCCGGGGTGAGCACACCGAGCCGGCCGGTCGCCGGTTTGATCGTAGACGGACGACTGGCCGGAGATGTCTTTCCCTGCACGTGCGTCATTCTCCCTTGAGAACCGGGCGCGCGCTCGTAGCCTGTTGAGGACCGGAGCGACTCGCCCAGAGGCGGTGTTCAGATTTGACTTCCGACTCCGGCTCGGGCACCGGAGGTATAACGCGCGTGTTGTCGTACACGTACATGATACGCTGCACGACGGTAATCCACGCGGTGATCGTGAGGATGTTGATGATAATCGCGAGCACCCAGCCGTTCAGCGTCAGTCCGAAAAACGCCTGGGGCACGGACAGCATGACGACGCGCTCGGGTCGCTGCAGCATTCCCACCTTTGCGTCGAGTCCCAGCGCCTCGGCGCGCGCCCGGGTGTACGACGTCATGAACGCGCCGATGATGCCGGCGAGACACACGACGACCATCGGGACGCTGTGGTGCAACGGGTTGAGCGCGTAGAACACGGCGAGTCCGCCAAGCACCGCGCCATCAGCCACCCGATCGAGCGACGAGTCGAGGAACGCGCCGAACACCGAGCTCTTGCCGCTCCGGCGCGCGACCATTCCGTCGAGAACATCGGTCAGCGCGGTGATACCCAGCAACCAGCCGCCCGTCATGATGTGGCCGGTGCCGTAGAGGACTCCACCCGCGACCATGAAGATCGTGCCGAGAATGGTGATGGTATTTGGATGCACGCGGCACCGGACAAGCCAGTCCGCAATCGGCTCCATCAGCCGCAGGTATCCATTTTTCAGCCAGTCCGGCAAGATCTTCATGCAGCCCCGGGACGGGGTGGACGGCCGACGAGGCCTCTATAAATGCAAAGGCCGGAGCATCGCTCCGGCCCGTAAAAGTATCGGCTCCACAGACTTGTAGCAACCGAAGGTGAGCGAGCGCGCCATGGCAGTTTTGCGCGCAGCTCAACCGAAGGTGAGCGAGCGCGCCATGGCAGTTTTGCGCGCAGCTCAACCGAAGGTGAGCGAGCGCGCCATGGCAGTTTTGCGCGCAGCTCAACCGAAGGTGAGCGTCACGGCACGCGCCAACTCACCATCTCCGTCATCGTCACGTTGTCACGCTCGTAGCCATTCGAGCCATCGACAGGCGTCGCACGGAGCTTCACTACCGTACCGGCGCGAATGCCCGGCACCGGCAAATGCTCCGTGGTGTTCGCGGCAACCTGTCGCACGAACAGATCACTCCCGCCACTGTTGACGTACACGTTCACGGCCTTGGACAGATTGTTCGTGAAGTGAATCGCGACGTCGGCGCTTTGGGTCGGGGCGGTGCGAACCTCCACCTGGCGCGGGCCGCAGGCGGCGACGGCCAACAGGAGCACAGCAGCAAAAGTGGCGCGCATGCGCATCTCCGGGGCTTTGCGTGATATAATCCCCCAGCGCGATTCACGCGGGGGGCAATGAAGAAGTTAGCGACCTCGACGTTGCAAATAGTATGCGCGATGCTCGTCTTCACCGACGTCGCACACGCGCAAGCCTCTACGCCGCCACGCGCCGCGCCGAACCTGCGGAGCGGGCTGGCGCGCCAGATTCGCGATTCCATCTCGTTCGTGCTTCGTGCCGCCCTGGACGACCGCGCGTTCCCTGGGGCGTATGCCGTCGTGGGAGACTCGCGCGGCATCCTCGCGGAGTTCTCCGTCGGACATCTCGATTGGTCCAAGTCTCCGCGTCCCGATCGACACACCCTGTGGGATCTCGCTTCGCTCACGAAGGTACTGGGCACGACCACGGCGCTCGCCCAGTTGATCGAGGGCGGCAAGGTTGAGCTGAACGCGCCGGTACAGCGATACGTCCCCGATTGGATCGGTGCCGGAAAGGAGTCCGTGACGGTACGTCATCTGCTCACGCATACGAGCGGCCTTCCCTCGTTCCGTCCATACGATCAGCAGACGCACAATGCGGACACGCTGGCGGCGATGATCTTCAATACGGCGCTCGAGCGTTCTCCCGGCGACAGCATGGTCTACAGCGACATGGGCGCGTTCATGATGGGTCGCGTGATCGAGAACGTGTCGGGACAACGGTTGGACAAGTATCTCGCCATGCACGTCTTTCGTCCGTTGAGGATGAACGAAACGATGTTCAATCCTCCGCGATCCCTTCGCGCTCGCGTCGCCCCCACGGAGTTCGATTCGACGCGCGGGGGATTGGTCAGAGGCAAGGTGCACGACGAACGCGCCTACTACCTCGGCGGCGTGGCGGCGCACGCCGGCCTGTTCAGCAGCGCGGCCGATGTCTCGAGATTCGGATCGATGCTGCTGCATCATGGAATGCTGGAAGGCAAACGTATCCTGCGAGCGGAAACGCTCGAGCAGTTCACGGCCTATGCAGATTCAGGGCGCAGTAATCGGGCGCTGGGCTGGGAGAAGCCGCCCGCGGCATGGGCGGGTGGAGCGAGCCAGGGGCCGCCTTCGCTCATGTCCAGCCGCGCCTTTGGTCACACCGGATTCACGGGAACGTCGATCGCGATCGACCCCGAGCTCGATCTGTACATCATCCTGCTCTCGAATCGCGTGAACCCTACGCGTAACAATCCGAAGATTTCCGCCGTGCGCCGCCGGCTGGCTGATGCCGTCGTGTCCGTGGTGCGCACCCGTCGAGGTCCGACCCTCAACGCCGAACATCCATGACTCTCACTTTCGTCGATTGGGCGATCGTCGCGGCTTACTTCATCCTCTCCGCGGGCATCGGGTTCGCGTTCACAAAAAAAGGCGGGGAGAGCCTGAGCGAGTATTTCCTCTCCGGACGCCAAGTGCCATGGTGGCTCGCCGGCGCATCGATGGTCGCCACGACGTTCGCCGCCGACACGCCCCTGGTCGTCACCGGCCTCGTGGCCACGAAAGGGGTCGCCGGGAACTGGCTCTGGTGGTGCTTCGTCATGAGCGGAATGCTCACGGTCTTCTTCTTCGCGCGGCTCTGGCGACGCGCGCACGTGATGACCGACATCGAGTTCGCGGAGATCCGATACAGCGGCCCGCCCGCCACGTTCCTGCGTGGATTTCGCGCGATCTACCTCGGGATCTTCGTCAATCTGATCATCCTCGGCTGGGTCACGAAGGCGATGATCAAGATCCTCACGATCTCGTTGGGCATCAATCCATACCTCGCGGTGGGAATCTGTTTCGTGATCACGGTCGCATACTCGGTCGCCGCGGGAATGTGGGCGGTGCTGTGGACGGATCTGGTGCAGTTCGTCATCAAGATGACTGCGGTCATCGTGCTCGCGGTGTTCGCGGTGCGAGCCGTGGGCGGAATAGACGCCCTCAAGACCAAAGTGTCGGCGCACTTCGGCAGCGACGCGGCTCTGTCGGTCCTTCCCGTCTCGATGACCGACGGTGGGTTGGCCTCATACGCCTGGATGCCCGTGCTTACGCTCGGCGTGTTCCTGTTCGTGCAGTGGTGGGCGGCGTGGTATCCTGGCGCCGAGCCCGGCGGAGGCGGCTACGTCGCCCAGCGCATCTTTTCCGCGAAGACGGAGCGCGACGGCATGTTGGCGACGCTCGCCTTCAACGTGGCGCACTACGCGCTTCGGCCCTGGCCGTGGATCATCACCGGTCTGTGCACGGTGATTCTCTATCCAAACGGCATCGGACCCACGGGAGACAAGGAAGGGGCGTACGTCCAGGCGTTCGTCGATCTGCTGCCGACTCCATGGCGCGGGTTCATGATGGCCGGCTTTGCGGCGGCTTACATGTCGACCGTGGCGACGCAGCTCAATTGGGGCGCGTCGTATCTCGTGAACGACTTCTATCGGCGATTTATCAAGAAAGAAGGCACCGAAGCGCACTTCGTGGCGATGTCTCGCGGTGCGACGGTCGTGCTGTTCCTGTTGTCCATCATCGTGACGTGGAACCTGAATTCGGTGGAGCAGGCGTGGAAGTTCCTGATCGGGTTGGGCGCGGGAACTGGACTGGTGTACATCCTTCGTTGGTACTGGTGGCGCATCAACGCGTGGAGTGAGATCGCGGCGATGATCGGGTCGTTCGTCACGTTCACCTTCCTCGGAGGCGCCCTCGGCCTCGTGCTGTCCAAGCTGGGGATCGTGAGCTCGCCGGACGCGCTCACTCCCGCCTTTGTCCGCAACGCGGGAGCGAACGCCGATGCTGTGGTGCTGCTGGTCACAGTGATCGTGACGACGATCGTCTGGGTCGCCGCGACGTACATGACTCGGCCCGAACCAGAGCCCGTGCTCGAGGCCTTTTACAAGCGCGTTCGGCCAGGTGGCCCTGGGTGGAAACGGGTTTCCGTCGCGCTGGGCCGGGGCGTTGAACCCATTCCCGGGGGGCGGCTCGCGTTCCTGAACTGGCTGGCGGGGGTAGTAGCCGTTTACTCGACGTTGTTCGGGATCGGGAAGATCGTCTTTGGTGAGTGGGGGCTGGGAATCCTGCTTCTCGCGATCGCCGTTGGCTCGTTCTCGTGGATCGCGCGAGCGCTCCGTATCCAGGACCGGGAAGCGGGCGTCATTCTTGAAGCAAAGGGCACTTAGGCCTATATTTCGACATCAAACGCGAGCCCCCGAAACGGTTGCCGCGTAACCAGTTGACCTCGCGCAACGGTGCCGATGCGCGCTCGGTCACCTTTCGGTTGGAGGATAGATGAGCACGATTCAGCAGCCTGACGTGATGGTGACGGTTACCTCCGGAGCCAGCGTCGAGGTGAAGAAGTTCATGGACGCTGAGAACGTCGATCCTGCGCGCGGTGGCTTGCGGGTGAGCGTTCAGCCGGGCGGCTGCAGCGGGTTCAAGTACGGGCTTCTCATCGAAGACGAGCCCGCCGAAGACGATCTCGTCGTCGATCAGGGCGGATGGAAGGTCTTTGTCGATCCGTTTTCAGCGCAGTACATCAATGGCGTAACGATCGATTACGTCTCGTCGATGCAGGGCTCGGGATTCACGTTCAAGAATCCAAATTCCACGGGTGGCTGCGGCTGCGGCAGCTCCTTTAGCGCGTAAGGCGCACATGGATACGTCGGCCGCTGGCGCTGCGAAAAGCGTCAGCACCGAAGAGAAGGCCCGCGAACGGTCAACCGCTCGCGGGCTTTTTCACGACGGTTACGGATCTGGCGGCTTGGAGAAGATCCGGACAATGGTGGTCGAGGATCACGAGGAGATCGCGATTCTCGTCGCCGATCGGATCGCCGCGCTGATCCGCGAGCGCAACGCAAGGGGAGCCGACGCAGTGCTGGGACTTGCCACGGGTTCGACGCCGATCGGCGTGTATCGGGAGCTCGTCCGCAAGCACAAGCAGGAAGGATTGAGCTTCAAGCACGTCGTGACGTTCAATCTCGACGAATACTACCCGATGGCGCCGGACAGCATCCATTCGTACCACCGGTTCATGTGGGAGAATCTGTTCTCGCGCGTCGACATCGATCCGGCCAACGTGCACATCCCGGACGGCACCGTGTCACGGGATCGTGTGGACGAATACTGTCGCGAGTACGAGCAAAGCATCGAGGACGCTGGCGGTATCGATTTTCAGATCCTCGGCATCGGAAAGACGGGACACATTGGCTTCAACGAGCCTGGTTCCGGCTTCGAGAGCCGTACGCGCCTGGTGACGCTCGATACGGTCACACGGCGCGATGCCGCGGCGGATTTCTTTGGTGAGGAGTACGTCCCGCGCGAAGCGATCACGATGGGCGTGGCGACGATCATGGACGCCAAGGAGATCGCGATCCTCGCCACCGGTGAGCACAAGTCGAGCATCGTGCGACGCGCCGTCGAAGGCGAGGTCGACGTCGAAGTCGCCGCCACCTTCTTGCAACGCCATGCGAATACCGCGTTTTTCGTCGACCACGCCGCCGGCGCCGAGCTCACGCGCATCGCGACGCCCTGGCTGATCGACGAGGTCAAATGGACGAATGAGCTGATGGTCCGCGCCGTCATATGGCTTTCGCATCAGGCCAAGAGCGCGATCCTGAAGCTCACGCAGCGAGACTACTCCGATCACAAGCTGTCATCCCTGGTGGCGAAGTTCGGCTCGCCGGGCGAAGTGAACGGCAAAGTCTTCAACATGCTCGGCGCCAAGATCCGCGGCAAAAGCAAGCTGCCGACGCATCAGCGGATCATCTGCTTCTCGCCCCATCCGGACGACGACGTCATCTCGATGGGCGGGATCCTGCACAAGCTGGTCGAAAACGAAAACGAAGTCGTGGTAGCCTACATGACGAGCGGCAACATCGCGGTGTTCGACCACGATGTTCGGCGCTACGTGGATTTTCTCGCGCGGCTTGGTGAGGAAGGCCGGTTGGACAACGCGAGCGTGACCAAGCTCTCGGCCGCCGTTTGGGATTTTCTCCAGCGGAAGCGGCCCGGCGAGGTGGACATCAAGGAAGTGCAGGACCTGAAGCGGATCATTCGCGAGTCCGAAGCGGTGAGCGGCCTGGAAACCATTGGATTATCCAAGTCCGCCGCGCGTTTCCTGAACATGCCGTTCTACCAGACGGGAAAGGTCCGGAAGGACGCGATTGGCCCCGCGGACGTGAAAATCGTCCGTGATCTGCTCGACGAGCTGAAGCCCAGCCACATCTTCGTCGCGGGCGACCTCTCCGATCCGCACGGGACGCATCGTATGTGCAAGGAAGCCATCGATGCCGCGCTCGCGGAGGTCACGGACAAGCCGGAAACCTGGCTCTACCGCGGCGCCTGGCAGGAATGGCCGATTCACGAGGCGACGTGGCTCGTTCCCCTCTCGCAGGAAGAGCTGCGGCTCAAGATCCAGGCGATCTTCAAACATCAGTCGCAAAAGGACAGCGCGCCCTTCCCGGGCGGCTATGACGAGCGCGAGTTTTGGCAGCGCGTCGAGGCCCGAAACAAGGGGACCGCCGCCGAGCTGGATCGACTCGGGTTGGCCGAGTATTACGCGATGGAGGCGTACGTGGTGCTGTAGTCGTCCCGCTGAGCGAAGCCGAGCACCTACTTTGCTCAGAGAGGTCTCGCTTCGCTCAGGATGACATCGCATGCGATCGATCACGGCACTCGACATCCTCGTCATTGTCACGTATCTGGTCGGCACGACCCTGCTGGGCATGTGGGTCGGTCGCAAGCAGAAGGACGCGAAGGATTATTTCGTCGCGGGACGATCGATTCCGTGGTGGGCGGTGCTGTTCTCGGTCGTCGCGAGCGAGACGAGCGCGCTGACGTTCATCTCCATCCCCGGTCTCGCCTACATGACGAACCTGGGATTTCTGCAGGTCGCGTGCGGCTACCTGTTGGGGCGGATCGTCGTCGCGTACACGCTCCTTCCGCGGTACTACGAAGGCGAGCTGGTGACCGCATACGCGCTGCTCGAAAAGCGCTTTGGATTGGCGACGCGACGGTTCACCTCGATCGTCTTCATGGTGACGCGAGGACTGGCAGACTCGGTCCGCGTTTTCGCAACGGCGATTCCGATCGCGCTGATCCTCAATGGCGTCATCCCGCAACAGTACGTGATGCCGACGGCCGTGCTCATCCTCGGCACGCTCACGATCATCTATACGTATCGCGGAGGTATGCGCGCGGTGGTATGGACCGAGATTCTGCAGGCGTCCGTGTATCTCATCGGAGGTATCGCCGCCGCGGTGCTCCTCGGACACCTGGTTCCAGGGGGGTGGGGCAACATCGCGACGGTCGCGAGTGAGGCCGACAAGTTGCGGGCGATCGACTTGTCATTCAGCCCGCGCTACAACCTCGAGCACCCCCACACGGTGTTCACCGGTCTCATCGGCGGCGCGTTCCTGGCCATGGCGTCGCATGGCGCCGACCAGCTGATCGTGCAACGATTGCTCTCGTCGCGCAGCCTCAAAGATGCGCGCATGGCGATCATCGGAAGCGGTGTGATGGTCATCATCCAGTTCACGCTCTTTCTCATGGTGGGAATTGGGTTGTGGGCGTTCTACGCCGGCAAGGTATTCCCCACACCGGATGCGATTTTCCCCACGTTCATCATCGAACAGATGCCGCACGGCCTCGTGGGGCTTCTGCTGGCGGCTATTTTCGCGGCGACGATGAGCACGCACTCCGGCGCGATCAATTCGCTCGCGGCGGCATCGACGCACGACATTTACCTGCCCCTCACGGGGCGTGCGCCCGACGATCCAAAAACGCTGAAAGTCGGCAAGCTGTTCGCTCTCGCGTGGGGCATCATCCTGACCGGTGGAGCGCTCCTCTTCCCGCAAAATCAGAAAACGCCGGTCGTCGTCATCGCGCTCTCGATCGCGAGCTTCACGTACGGCGGATTGCTGGGCGGATTCTTCCTCGGAATCTTCTGGAAGCGTGCGCGTCAGCGCGACGCCATCCTCGGCATGTCCGTGGGGATCGCTGTCATGGGGTTCGTGGTGTTCGCGAAGCAGCTGTCCGGCCTGTTGCCATTTCTCACGCCTGTGGGACGGATCGCCTGGCCGTGGTACGTGCTGATCGGGTTGACGATAACGATGCTCGTGGGGATCCTGTCGTCGTACATCGGATCGTCGCGCGGCCCGGCAGCTGCGAGCAATCGGATCTACGCGAAGGCTGCTTAGCTTTCCACCATGCAATCCATCGTGGTTGGGATCGACGGCGGCGGGACGAAAACGCGCGCTCTGCTCGCCGACGAGCGGGGCGAACGCCTCGCGGAAGCCATCGGCGCCGGAAGCGCCGTCAAGCCGCAGGACATCGAGCGCAGCGCCGGGATCATCGCCGGTGTGGTACGCGACGCGCTGGAGATCGGCGAGCGCGTCGAGGCGAGGCCGCGCGTGCTGGTCGTCGGCGTCGCGGGGGTCGGCCGGGACACCGAGCGACAGGCGCTCTGGGAGTCGCTCGTCGCGCAGCGCGTCGCCGACGAGGTGGTGGTGCAGACCGACCTCGCTGTTGCCATCGACGACGCGTTCGGCGACGGTCCCGGAGTGCTTCTGATCGCGGGAACCGGCTCGTCGGCCTTCGGACGCGGGCCGACCGGCGTCACCGCGCGCTGCGGCGGCTGGGGCCCGGTCATTGGTGACGAGGGGGGAGGCGCCTGGATCGGTCGCCGAGCGCTGTCTGTTGTTGCCGCCTCGTCGGACGGACGTGAGCCTGAGACCGCGCTCACCGGCGCCGTGCTCACGGCCACCGAAGTTTCGGAGACGCCCGAGCTGATCCGCTGGGCGGCGGGCGCCACGCCAGCAATGTTCGCGACTCTGGCGCCGATCGTGATGAGCGTCGCGGACGCCGGCGATCTTCGCGCGAACTCGATCGTCACCCTCGCCGTCGAGGAGCTCGCGCTGCACGTGCGAGCGCTGGCCCGCGAGCTGTTCACGGACGAACGCGCCTCGATACCCGTCGCGTTCACAGGGGGGCTGCTCAGAAAGGGCTCGTCCTTCCGCAAGCGTCTCGAGCAGCGGATGAAGTCCGCCGTGCCCGGCGCGCACATCCACGCCGAAGAGATCGATCCCGCGCGAGGCGCGGTGCGCGGGGCGCTGCGCCATCTCGCCGAGCTGACCGCTTAGATCAGCTCGGCTGCTTGACCGTCGGGACGGTGAGAAGCTGGCCCGCCATACTGTCGGCGACCGGCGTGTCCGACGCCGGCTTGTCGAACTCCCCTTCCCAGCGCGCCATCACCACTGTCGCCAGACAGTTGCCGACGAGGTTGATCGAGGTCCGGGCCATGTCCATCAGGGCATCGACGCCGAGAATCACGGCGACGCCCTCGAGCGGCAGCCCGAACTGGGCGAGCGCCCCGGAGAGGATGACGAGCGACGCGCGAGGGACGGCGGCAACGCCTTTGCTCGTGAGCATCAGTGTCAACATCATGACCAGCTGAGCGCTCAGCGGCATGTCGATCCCCGCGGCCTGCGCGACGAATACGGACGCCAGGGCGAGGTACAGCGTGCTGCCGTCGAGGTTGAACGAGTACCCCGTGGGCAGAACGAACGAGACGATGCGGCGTGGAACTCCGAGCTGTTCCATGCGCTCCATCGCAAGCGGGAACGCCGCCTCGCTGGAGGCGGTCGTGAACGCGATGAGCCACGGTTCGCGTACTGAGCGCACGAAGCGCCGAATCGGGACTCGGAACAGCAGCATCACGGGCACGAGCACGGCAAAGACGAATACGATGAGTGCCGCATAGAGGGTGAGCACCAGGATTCCCAGGCGCCCGAGAATGCTCAATCCCCCGTTCGCCACCGTCACCGCGATGGCGGCTCCAATGCCGAAGGGCGCGAAGGCCATCACCAGCCCGACGAACTTGAACATCACCTCCGAGAGCGCCTCGGACGCGCTGAGCATGAACCGCTTGCTGTCGCCCTGGACGCGCGACAGCGCGACGCCAAACAGGATGGCGAAGAAGACGACTTGCAGCACCTCGTTCTTCGCGGCGGCGTCGAAAAAGCTTTGAGGAACGGTGTGCTCGATGACGCCGGAGAACGTCATCTTCGTGCTCGCGTACGCCTTCGCGGCATCCGTCGACGCACCCTGCAAGGCGATACCGCGGCCGGGCTTCACGAGGTTCACGGCGAGGAGGCCCACCACGAGCGCGAGCGTCGTCACTATCTCGAAGTAGATGATCGACCGCAGCGCCAGACGGCCAACTTTTTTCATGTCGTCGCCGTGGCCCGCGATGCCCACCACGAGCGTGGCGAAGAGCAGGGGGACGATCAACGACTTGATCATCCGCAGGAACACGTTCGACAGCAATTGCAGGTCGGCCGCCGACCATCCGCCATGGATCGCCCGCTCGGCCGTCGGGAATGCCACCCCCAACGCGACGCCGACGACCATCGAGATCACGATCCACTGTGACAGCGAAACTCGGCGAAAGCGGCTCAGCATGGTGCGAAGAGGTGCGTCAGGAGACCAGCGGAGATGCCGTCGGACCGCGCGGCGGCGCGCCACGAAGCTTCGACTTACGGTAACCGTAGACGAAATACAACAGGAGCCCGACCGCCATCCAGATGCCGAACCGCTCCCACGCTCGCACCGGCAGGCCGATCATCGTGTAGACGCACGCCAGCGCGCCGGCGATGGAAACAAACCAGACCGCCGGCACTCTGAAGGGTCGCAGGCGGGTCGGATCGAGGTAGCGGAGCGCGAGCACCCCGATGCAGACGATCGCGAACGCCGAGAGCGTGCCGATGTTGGTCAGGTCGTAGATCTCGTTCTCATCCAGGACAAGGCTGCCGAGCGCCACCGCGAGGCCGGTGATGACTGTCGTGATGTGCGGCGTGCGATACTTCGGATGAATCTTGGCCGCCCAACTTGGAAGGAGTCCATCACGCGCCATGGCGAAAAAGATGCGCGGCTGTCCGTACTGGAACACGAGCAAAACCGCCGTCAACGAGACGACGGCGCCCGCCGCGACGATCCAGCTCGCCGTGGATAAGCCTGCCACCTCGAGCGCGCGCGAGAGTGGATCGGATGCCTTGAGCTGCGCGTAGGGAACGACGCCCGTCGCCACCGCGCCGACGATCACGTAAATCAACGTGCAGATCGCGAGGCCGTAGAGAATGCCGCGAGGCATGTTGCGCTGCGGATTCTTCGTTTCCTCGGCCGCGGTGCTGATGGCGTCGAAGCCGATATACGCGAAGAACACGATGGCCGCCCCCTGATGGATGCCGCGCCAGCCGTTCGGCGCGAACGGCTTGTAGTTCGCCGGATTGATGTGCATCGCGCCGACCACGACGAACAGGGTGAGCACGAGCAGCTTCACCACCACCATGATGTTGTTCGCGCGCGCGCTCTCCTTGACTCCGATGTACAGGAGCCAGGTAATCGCCATGACGATCAGGAACGCTGGAATGTTCAGCAGGACGGGGATGCCGGCGATGTGCGGCGCGGTCTGGAGCAGGCCGTGGACCCCGGGGTCGCTGCTCAGCAGAGCGGTCCGGTATCCGTGCGTCAGCCAATCGGGGAGATGCACGCCGAATCCGCTCAGCAGCGAGTTGAAGTAGCCGCTCCACGCGATCGCCACCGCGATGTTGCCGACCGCATACTCCAGGATCAGGTCCCAGCCGATGATCCACGCGATCAGCTCGCCGAGCGTCGCATACGAATACGCGTACGCGCTCCCGGCCTGGGGGATCATGGCCGACAACTCGGCGTAGCACAGCGCCGCCAACGCGCACACGACGCCGAGCAGAATGAACGAGACGACGAGCGCCGGGCCCGCGCCATAGCGGACGACCTCTCCGCTCGGCAGGATCTCTCCGGCCGCCGCGGTTCCGATCGACGAGAAAATACCGGCGCCGATGACGGCGCCGATGGACAACATCACGAGGTCGCCGACGCCGAGAACGCGTTTCAGACCGCCGGGATTGTCGGCGTCCGCCAGGAGCTCGGCGATCGGCTTCCTCGAGAAAAGCTGACTCACGCGACGGGAGCCTTCACGCCCGCTTCGATCCGCATCGCGTAGAACGAGCGCCACACGAACACGAGCATCAGCACGAAGAAGCCGGCGGAGAGGGCGTGACTGAGACCCGTTCCCTGCTGCGCGGTGATCGAAACGGCGAGCTCCACCGCCAACAGGCCGAAGAGCGTCGTGAACTTGATGATGGGATTCATCGCCACCGATGACGTATCCTTGAACGGATCGCCCACGGTATCGCCGACGACCGTTGCGTCATGCAGCGCGGTGCCTTTCTGCTTCAGCTCGACTTCGACGATCTTCTTGGCGTTGTCCCACGCGCCGCCGGCGTTCGCCATGAAGATGGCCTGGAAGAGACCGAACAACGCGATGGAGACCAGGTAGCCGATGAAGAAGAACGGCTCGATGAACGCGAAGGCGAGGGTCGCGAAGAATACAACGAGGAAGATGTTGAACATGCCCTTCTGCGCGTACTTCGTGCAGATCTCCACGACTTTCTTGGAATCCTCGACGGACGCTTTGATCGCTCCCTCGAGGCGGATATTCGCCTTGATGAACTCCACGGCCCGGTAGGCGCCGGTCGTCACCGCTTGAATGGACGCGCCCGTGAACCAGTAGATCACCGCGCCCCCGGTAATGAGACCGAGCAGGAAGGGCGGGTGCAGCAACGACAGGTTCGTCACGAGCTCCGGCTTCAGCCCTTCCGTGAGCGCGACGATGATCGCGAAGATCATGGTCGTTGCGCCGACGACCGCGGTCCCGATGAGCACCGGCTTGGCCGTCGCCTTGAAGGTGTTGCCGGCGCCGTCGTTCTCCTCGAGCAGATGCTTCGCACGCTCGAAGTTGACGTCGAATCCGTAGTCCCGCTTGATGTCCGCTCGTGCGGAGGGGATCTGCTCGATCGTGGAAAGCTCGAACACCGACTGCGCGTTGTCCGTCACGGGACCATACGAGTCAACCGCGATCGTGACAGGACCCATTCCGAGAAATCCAAACGCGACCAGACCGAAGGCGAAGACCGCCGGCGCCATCATGAGCGAGCCTACGCCATAGCCGCTCACCAAATACGCGATGGCCATCAGCGCCATCATCACGATGCCGAGCCAGAACGCGCTGAAGTTGCCTGCCACGAGTCCCGAAAGGATGTTGAGCGAGGCGCCGCCTTCACGCGAGGAAGTGACGACCTCCCGCGTATGCCTGGAATTCACCGACGTGAAGATTTTGACCAGCTCGGGAATGATGGCACCCGCCAGCGTGCCGCACGTGATGATGGTGGACAACTTCCACCAGAGCGTTCCGTCGCCAAGGTTCGGAATCAGGAACTTGGACACGGCGTAGGTGAGCGCGACGGAGACGAGCGACGTGAGCCACACGAGCTGCGTGAGTGGATGCTCATAATCCATCTTGTCGGCGTTGCCGTAGCGTCCCTTGGCGATCGCCTCGTTGAGCAGATATGAACCTCCGCTCGCGATGACCATGACGACGCGCATGACGAAGATCCAGACCAGGAGCTGAACCTGGATGGCTTCGAAGCCCGCGCCGGCGCTCGCCGGCGTCACGGCCAGCAGGATGAACGTGATCAGCGCGACCCCCGTGACGCCGTACGTCTCGAACCCGTCGGCGCTGGGACCCACCGAGTCGCCCGCGTTGTCCCCCGTGCAGTCCGCGATCACGCCTGGGTTTCGCGCATCGTCCTCCTTGATCTTGAAGACGATTTTCATCAGGTCCGCGCCAATATCCGCGATCTTCGTGAAAATGCCGCCCGCGACTCGGAGCGCCGCGGCGCCCAGCGACTCTCCGATGGCAAAGCCGATGAAGCACGGGCCGGCGTAGTCACGCGGGACGAACAAGAGAATGAACAGCATGAGCAGTAGTTCGACGGAGATCAGCAGCATGCCGATGCTCATGCCAGCTTGGAGCGGAATCGCGTAACACGGATACGGCTTGCCTTTCAGGCTGGCGAACGCGGTCCGTGAGTTCGCGAAGGTGTTTACACGAATGCCGAACCAGGCGACGCCGTAGCTGCCCGCGATGCCCACGAGGCTGAAGAGCAGGATGATCGCCACCTTCATGGGCGGGAATCCGTGCGTCACCGCTCCAGTGGCCGGATCGATGGTGCTGGCAAGCTTGCCGAAGTAGACCGCCGCGATCACACCGATGAAGACCCAGAGGAGCAGGATGAACTTGCCTTGGGTCGTCAGGTAGGTCTTGCAGGTCTCGTAGATGAGATCCGAGATCTCGAGCATCGACTTGTGGACGGGCATGCGCTTGAGGCGCCCGTAAATGATCAGCGCGAACAGCAAACCCGCCGCGCAGACGATGAGCCCGTACATGAGCAGCGACTTGCCACCCATGCCAAGGAATTGAACGCTATTCAGATCAGGAATGACGAGGTTGGCTTCCCCGCCAGCGTGTTGCTGCAGCAACATTGATGAAGTTCTCCGTGAATTGTCTTGCGGACGGCACGTGGTGCCGTCGGGCAGATCAGCGTGAAATCGTTGACTCTGGAACCGCGGGAGGCGGTGGGCGCTTGCCTTCCACCTGCCGCCACAGGTAGTAGACCGGGATGCCGATGAGCACGAGCACCAGACCCGACACGGCCTCGGTGCGGGACGTCGGCGAGAGGAGGATCAGGATCATCACGCCCCCGGCGAGCGCGATGTACAACGCGGGAAGGAAAGGATACCCGAGCGCCTTGTAGGGCCGCGGGATGTCGGGTCGTTTCGCGCGGAGGATGAACAGCCCGATCGTCGTCAGCACGTAGAACACGAGGGCCGCGAAGATGACGTAGTTGAGCAGTTGGCCGTACGTCCCGCTGAGGCAAAGCAGCGCCGTCCACACGGTTTGCAGGATGAGCGCCATCGCTGGAACGCGATTCTTGTTCAGGACACCGGCCCGCCGAAAGAACAGACCGTCACGCGCCATCGCGTAGTAGACGCGCGCGCCGGCGAGAATCAGCCCGTTGTTGCAACCGAACGTCGAGATGAGAATCGCGATGGCCATGATCGTCGCGCCCGACGCGCCGAACACGACTTCCATTGCCGCGGTTCCCACCCGGTCCTGCGTGGCGTGATCGATGCCGCGGCCGAGCGCCGTCGCGGCATTCGGGTCGCCATGGATCGGCAGGACGTTGAGATAGCCGACGTTCGCGAGGATGTAGAGCAGCGAGACCAGGCCGGTCCCCATCACGAGGGCGAGCGGGAGATTCCGCTGCGGGTTTTTCACCTCGGCGGCCGCGAAAGTGACGTTGTTCCAGGCGTCGCTCGAGAACAACGAGCCGATGAGCGCCGCGCCGAACGCGACGACGAAGGCGCCAGTCACGTCGACGTGACCGAAAAAGTTGCCGCCGCCGAAGTTCCCCGAGAGCGCCGTCTGGTTGCGGCCCATCGTGACCGCGACGACGATGAGCAGGATCAGCGCTCCGGTCTTTACCGAGGTGAGCGTCGTCTGCACGAACTTGCCTTCGCGGATTCCACGCAGGTTGATCCAGGTGAGCAGCGCGATGCTCACGAGCGCCAGCAGACGTTGCGGGCTCAGCCCGAGACTGATCGCGTTCGCGGGGTCGGTGCAGCCCAGCGCGGCGATACACACCTTTCCGCTGGGAAACCAGCCATACAGGTCCGGCGAGATGGATGGAAACAACACTCCGGCAAATCGGCCGAATGCCACGGCGACCGCCGCGATCGTGCCGGTCTGAATCACGACGAACAGGGTCCATCCATACAGAAAGCCCATGAGCGGACCCATGGACTCCCGAAGAAAGACATACTGGCCGCCGGCCCGTGGATACATCGCGGCGAGCTCGCCATACGCCAGCGCGCCGAGAAGGGTCATCACTCCCGTGAGAATCCACGCGAGGAGCAGGAAGGCAGGCGAGTCGACCTTACGAACGATGTCCGCCGAGACGATGAAGATTCCGGAGCCGATCATCGAACCCGCGACAAGCATCGTCGCGTCGGTCAGGGTCATGGCTTTGACGAACTCGGACTGCGGCTGCGTCGGTGCGGTGTCCGACGGTGCGGTCACGCTCGTCATCAGGCTCCTGGCTCAGGGCGAACATGACAACGCCGGCATTTGTGGCCGGCGGAGAACGCACAATTATACTTGGTGTTGGGTGATGGGGGCTAGGTGGTAGGTGCTTGTAACCCCAGCACCTATGGCCCCACCGAACGCCTAGTAGAGATCGACGACGAGCTGGAATTTCATGCGAATCGGGGTGCCGTCCGGCTGAGTGCCTGGACGGAAACGATACCCGCGTAGAACATCCGTGAGGCGGCGGTTGTACCCGCGATCCGGCGTCTCCGCGAAGGTCATCCCGAGAACCTTCCCTTTTTCGTCGATGTCGAATTCCGCGATCAGGTGAAAGCCCTTTACCGATTGCGGCACGGGCAGCGGCGGGATGAACATCTCGATCGGCGCGGGGGGATAATTCACCTGGTTTCCACCGCCCGTGCCGGGACCGACCCCCGATCCACGCCCGGTACCGACTCCCGAGCCAACTCCGCCGCCGCTGCCCGGCCCGGTCCCCGTGGTCCCGTCGGAGCCTGTCCCGCCGCCGGTGCCCACTGTGATGGTCGGTTCCGGAAGCTTGACGGTCTCGACCTGTGGCTGTAGCGCGGGTGGCGTGGGGAGCGTCACCGGAGGAACGACCTTGGCCGGCGTCGCGACCGGCGCGGGCGGCGGTGCAATTCGGACAAAGCGAAGCAGCTCCGCCTTCAGAGCACCTGTGCCGCGCGTGCCTCCGCCTCCCCCGCCGGCAGGACCTGGACCTCCGGCCCCCTGTGCGATCTCGCGGATGTCTCCCGTCACGGCGAGCGGCAGCAGGAGGAGCACGATGAGCGCGACATGGAGCAAGACGGACACACCGGTCCCGAGGCGCCAATCCTCACGTCCCTTGGGCATTCCCAAGGGCACGCGATATGGGCGACGCGTCTTGGAGCTCGGCAGTATCGGCGTCACTTCTTCACTTCGGTGCGGGAATTCCGCGAATTGCGTGGCCACGAAAGTAATACGGCGGACGACCCTCAAAGGGTTCCGCTGCGCGCAATCATGCTGTGGCGCGCTCGCGGCCCTTACGGGACCGCTGCGCGCAATCATGCTGTGGCGCGCTCGCGGCCCTTACGGGTCGTCCGCCGTGAATTAACTGACGTTCTGGCGACTCGATCTATTTCGCGCCAGCGGCCGCGTCCTTGGGAACGTCCTTCGGCGGGACGCCGACGACCTTCACACCGGAGCCACGTGCGATGTCCATCGCTTCGATGACATCCTGATACTTCACAGCCGGATCACCCTTGATGAAGATGATCTTCTCGGGACGAGGATCGTAGATCTCCTTGAGGCGCGGGCCGAGGCGCGCCTTGTCGACTTTCTCGGTGTTGATCGAATACACTCCGCCGGGCAACACCTCCAACACGATCTGGTTGGAGTTCTGATTCGCGGGAACCGATTGCGGGTTGGGATCGGGGAGCTGGATGTCGATCGCCTTGCGCATGGACGGCAGGGCCGCCATGAAGATGATGAGCAGCACGAGGAGCACGTCGATCATCGGAGTGACGTTGATCTCGTTCTCCAGGCCTTTGCTACCGCCAGCAGACATCGACATTACGGCGTTCCTCCAGCCTTGGCCCCCGGCACCAGGCCGGTGTTCTTCGAGTCACCAGCGACGGTCGAGACGGTTCCGGACCGCTGGTCGCTGATCATGCCGACGACGCGCACGCCATTCTTGCTGGCGAGGTCGATCGCGTCGAGCACTTTCGCGTAGTCGAGGGTCTTGTCGGCCTTGAGATACAGGATCTTATCTTCGGTTCGTGCGTCGAAGATCTTCTTGAGCATCGGCGCAAGATCGTCGTTCTTGATCTGACGCTTGTTCAGGTAGTACTGCCCTTCCCGGTCGATGCCGAGCACCTGATCGGTCTGCTCGTCTTCGGGATGATCCTTCAGGTTGACGCCCTCCGGCGGCGTGGCGTTGAACCCCGCCATCAGCGCCGGCGCGACGACCATGAAGATGATCAGCAGCACCAGCATGACGTCGATCATCGGCGTCACGTTGGGAGTGGACTGAACGCCACTCCCGCTGCCAGCTGACATCGCCATGAGCGATTCTCCTTGCTGCCGTTACTGTGAGATCGGTCCGGCGCCGCCGGCCGTCGCGTTGAACTCGCGGGTGAAGCG
>Ga0070696_100000640_pt1 | contig 22355 bp, 19 predicted proteins | sample KBSK1253metaG_FD_65474 | JGI IMG/M metagenome (GOLD analysis project Ga0070696, IMG submission 65474) | Corn, switchgrass and miscanthus rhizosphere microbial communities from Kellogg Biological Station, Michigan, USA - KBS K1-25-3 metaG | ecosystem: Host-associated > Plants > Roots >... | reverse complement strand
CCGTGATCATGTTCTTCACGTAGTCGGCGTGGCCCGGGCAGTCCACGTGCGCGTAGTGACGATTGTCCGTCTCGTACTCCACGTGCGCCGTCGCGATCGTGATCCCGCGCTCCCGCTCTTCCGGGGCGTTGTCGATCGACCCGTAATCGCGCACCGCGATCTTCGGATTCTTCTGCGACAGCACCATCGTGATCGCCGCCGTCAGCGTCGTCTTCCCATGATCCACGTGACCGATCGTTCCCACGTTCACGTGGGGCTTCGTCCGCTCGTATTTCTGCTTCGCCATTCTTCAGGCCCTCCGAATCAAATGCGATTGCGTGAATCGCAGGAACACGACAGGCGAGATGTGTGACGTCTGGATTGACTGGTAACTCTGCCTAGCGCGATGCGGACAATGGAGCCCACGAGCGGAATCGAACCGCTGACCTTTTGCTTACCATGCAAATGCTCTACCGACTGAGCTACGTGGGCGGTGAAGCGACGCGCGGGGTAAGCCCAAACGCGATCGAGGAGCTGGTGTCCCTCAAGATCGCCAGCCCCGTCGGCGCCAACGAAATCAATGAACGCAGAAAAACCCGCTCGGCCTTCTCCTCCCGACGCAAGAAGGTCGTGGGTCACTGCGAACCGAGAACGGTATTCGACGCCGAACGTGCAGTCAACAAGAAATTTGCGGCTCCCGGGAACGCCGTGCCAGAGGGCGCTTGGAGCGCCTAATTTTAGATCCGAAAGGCCCCGAAACGGTTCATCCGGCCCCGCGGCGCGAGTTTTGGGGAAAATCCAGGCCGAAATGACGTGGATATTCGGGCAAGTATCTATTTTGTAGGTAGTTGAATACTGTTGATCGCTGTGGATAGCCGGGTGGGGAAGAAAAACTGGAGCGGGAAACGGGATTCGAACCCGCGACCCTCAGCTTGGAAGGCTGACGCTCTAGCCACTGAGCTATTCCCGCTCCGTACAATTCGTTGCGAGGTACTGCCCGTTCTCGCGCCGGCCCGTTCGCTTCCCGACCCTGGGACCGACGCGTGGAGGGGGAAGGATTCGAACCTTCGAAGGCTAAGCCGGCAGATTTACAGTCTGCTCCCTTTGACCGCTCGGGAACCCCTCCGGCGCGACATCTTGACGAAACAGATGGAGCTGGCGAAGGGACTCGAACCCCCAACCGCCTCATTACAAATGAGATGCTCTACCAATTGAGCTACGCCAGCGCGGTTTCGGCACCGGATTCCTTGCCCGCTCCATGCCCGTCACCGCCGGGCAGTGTACGGCGTGGTGCCCGGGAGGTCAACCGTAGGGGCGCGACCCTCGGGTCAGGGTCGTGTGGTGGGAGCCGGCGTCTCGGGCCGGACGGACGCGATCAGCGAGGAGACCGAGATTTCAGCGTCCGCGCGATCGCCGATCGGGGTATCCAGCGCGCGGGTCAGCGTGAAGTGGAAGCGGCTGCCTTGGCCGAGAACGCTCTCGGCCCAGATGCGGCCGCGGTGCGCCTCGATGATTCCGCGGCAGATGGCGAGGCCGAGACCCGTTCCGCCCTGCTCCCGCGTCGCCGAGTCCTCGACCTGGTAGAACTTCCCGAAGATCCGCTCGAGATCCTCCGGGGCAATGCCCTTGCCCTGATCGGTGACGACCAGCTCGTACTCCCGGGCGTGGGGCTTGAGCTCGATCGAGACCTTCCCGCCGGGCTTCGAGAACTTGATCGCGTTCGAGATCAGGTTTTCGAGCACCTGTTGGATCCGATGCGGGTCGGCGAGCACCATCGCCGGCTCGCGCGGCAGGCGGGCGTCCACCTCGATCCCCTGTCCGCCGGGGAGCTGCGGCACCCAGAAGAGGCACTTCTCGATCAGGTCGTTGAGCGAGGTCGGCGTGAACTGGACGCGGAGCACCCCGGCCTCGATCTTCGACACGTCGAGGATGTCCTTCACCAGGCGGATCAACCGCTCCACCGATTCCTGGCAGAAGGCGATCAACTGGCGCTGGTCGCTCGTGTAGTCGAACTGCGTGCTCGAGACGAGGAGATCGAGCGACGATTTCATGACCGTGAGGGGCGTCCGCACCTCGTGCGACGCGATGGAGAGGAACTCGCTCTTCGACCGGTCCAGCTCCTTCACCTGCTCGAAGAGCCGCGCGTTCCCCACCGCGGCCGCGACCTGGGCCGCGAAGAGCGACGCGAGCGAGATCGCGTCGGCGTGGAACTGCCCACGCTCGCCCAGCGCCAGGAGCACCCCGACGGTCTGATCGTTCACGCGAAGCGGCGAGGCCAGCGCGTAGTCGCCCGAGCGCGTCGCGACGCACCCGAGGCCGGCGGCGTCGAGTTCGGCCCGGGTCAAGAGTCGCGTCTCGGCGTCCAGCACGCGACCCAGGGGCTCGAGGGCGGCTTCCCACGTGGAGACGTCGACTTCGCCCGGACCCGAGCGGAGCCAGAGCCGGATCGACTTCTCGCGGCGTCCCGCCGCCGCCGCGAACGCCTCCTCGCCGCCGCAGATCGCCCGGAGTCCGTGGGCGGCCACCTCCAGCATGCGCGAGATCTCGAGGGTCGCGGCCGCCTCGGAGCCGAGCTGATGCAGGTCGCGAAGCCGCGCCTGCTGCGCGTCGTTTCGCGCCTGCGCCGCTTGGAGGCTCTCCGCCATCTGGTTGAATGCGAGCCCGAGCGCGCCGAGCTCGTTTCGCGCCTTCACGTCGATCCGCGACTGGAAGTTCCCCTTCGCGATCTCCTCGACGCCGCGGAGGAGTTCGTCGATCGGACGCGTGACCCAGCGCGAGACCGAGCTCGACGCGATCACGCTCGCGGCGAGGCCGACGAGGAAGATCCCGAGCGTGACGTACCAGAGAAGCCGCGCCTCGGAGATCAAATCGCCGGCGCTCAGCTCCACCACGACGAGCCCCACCGATTCGCCGCCCGGCGCGCGGATCGGCGAGACCGCCACGACGCGCGCGTGCGTGGGCCGCGCGAGATCGAGGATCTCGCACGCGGTTCCGCTCATGGATCGGTGGATCAGATCCGCGGGAACGCTCTCGGGAGGCGGCGATCCGATCGGCAAGCGACCGCGGCGAAGCGCCGCTTCGTCGTGGATCGGGCCGGCGCCGCCCATGTCCACGACGACGCCCCACGCGCCGAGGTGCCCCACGGGCGCGAGCGTGAAGAGATGGTAGATCGAGGGATTCGCGCGGCGGAGCGCGCCGAGATTGGTCACGATGGCGCGGAATCCCGGCGTATTCATGTCGGACGGGGAACGGATCAGCCGGTGGTCTTCGACGGCGATCAGCGAGGCCGCCGTCTCCGCGGCCGTGATCGTCGTGCTCATGAGCTGCCGGCGGAGCGCCGCTTGGCCGTTCTGATACAGGAGGATCGTGGCGAGCACGAGAAACGCGCTCCCCACCGCGAGGAAGAGGATCTGGAGTTCGCTCTTCAGACTTCGCTGGCGTTTGAAAAAGAGCATGGGGTCGGCGCGTTGTCTCCGAAATGGCTAGGAGTTACGCCGGACCCGAGTCCCCTCCTTGGAGTCCTCAAGCACATAGCCCAGCGCCAGTAGTTCGTCCCTCAATGAATCGGCACGGGACCACTGCTTCTGGAGGCGAGCCTCATCCCTTTGCCGCACAAGAGCTTGTACGGATTCTGGGGCCTCCTCCGCGAGAGGTGCCGCGCCCCAGAAGAGACCGATCATCTCGCCCAACTCGCGAAGGTGCCGACCGGCGTCCGGAAGCGCGGCCCGTTCGAGCGCCGGCGCGTCGGCCGTGTCGGCGACGCGATTGATGGCCTTCGCGATCTCGAAGAGATGCCCCTGCGCGCGCGCGGTGTTGAAATCGTCGTCCATCGCCTCCACGAATTGCCGCCGAAACGCCGCGACCTCGCCGAGGAGTTCCGCGTGCTGGAGGTCGGACGTGCCCGCGGCGCCGACGCCCGGAGCGGCCGGGTCGACGGCGCGCTCGGCCTTCACCAAGGCTTCGCGAAGGCGCGCGTAGGCGATGCCGGCCTCGGCGAGGCGCGTCTCGTTCCACTCGATCGGGCTCCGGTAGTGGGTCGATTGAAGGTAGAAGCGGACCACTTCCGGCTCGACGCGAGCGACGACGTCCTCGACCAAGAAGAAGTGCTGCGTCGATTTCGACATCTTCGCGCCTTCCAGGTTCACGAGGCCGTTCTGGACCCAGTACCGCGCGAACACGTGACCCGTCGCCGCTTCCGATTGGGCGATCTCGTTCTCGTGATGCGGAAAGACGAGGTCCTGACCCCCGCCGTGGAAGTCGAATTCCTCCCCCAGATGCTTCATCGCCATGGCCGAGCACTCGATGTGCCACCCGGGCCTTCCGCCTCCCCACGGCGAATCCCACGCGGGCTCGCCCGGCTTGGCGCCCTTCCAGAGCGCGAAGTCGAGCGGGTCGCGCTTCGCCTCCCCCACGTCGATCCGAACGCCGGTTCGCATGTCGTCGACGTTCCGCCCCGAGAGTTCGCCATAGCGCGGGTACTTGCGAACGTCGAAGTAGACGTCGCCCCCCGCGGCGTAGGCGTAGCCCTTCTCGATCAAGGTCTGGATCAGGCGAAGAATCTCGGGGATGTGCTCGGTGGCGCGCGGATAGACCGTCGCGGGCTTGATGTTGAGCACGCGCGAGTAGTGGAGGAACGCCTGGATGTTCCGTTCCGAGACCGACTCGAACCCGACGCCCTCCTCCTGCGCGCGCGCGATGATCCGGTCGTCGATGTCCGTGAAGTTCGTGACGTACGTGACCACGAATCCCTTCGACTCGAGATAGCGCCGGATGACGTCGCCCGAAACCGCGTAGCGCATGTGGCCGACGTGAGGGCGGTCCTGCACGGTCATGCCGCAGACGTACATGCCGGCGCGGCCGGGTTGCACGGGTTCGAACGGGACCTTGGCGCGGCGCCGGGTGTCGTAGACGCGGACCGAGTTCGCGCTCACGACGTGGCCTCCGGCGCGGGCTGCGCGCTGCCGTTCGGCGGAGCGGGCGGCGGCGCGCCCTCGGGCGCATGAAGCGCGATGCCGGCGGAGAGGAGGCGGGTCATCGCGCCGAGCCGCATCGCGCGCCCGACGGCGTAGCGGTGCTCCGGCGCGGTGCGGGCCTGGAGCAGGACCGTGTATTGCCCGCTCGTGATCTCTTCCACGCCGAGGACCCTCGGCGGCGGCTCGCGGAGGAAGTTCCCGACGTTCGGGTCGTTTCGAAATTCATCGAGGAACTCGTTCAGGACCGCGAGCGCGCGGGCGGGCTCCGATGCGAGGCTGACCGGAATCCGGACGAGGGGCGACGACCACGCCTTCGTCATGTTCGTGACGACCTTGATCTCGCCATTCGGAATGAAGTGGAGGGAGCCGTCGCTGTCGCGAAGCTCCGTGTGCCGAAGCCCCACGATCTCGACGGTGCCGGCGACGCCGGCGGTCCGGATCGCGTCGCCCACGACGTACTGGTTGTCGTGGATGATGAAGAAGCCGGCGATCCAGTCCCGGACGAGCGATTGGGCGCCGAGCCCGGCGGCCACGCCGAAGCCGCCCGCGGCCGCCACGGCCGGCGTGATGTCGAGGCCCAGCTCGTGCACGGCCATCAGGGCCGCGATGATGAAGATCACGCTCCGCGAGATTCCCCTGAGAATGCCGCCGAGCGTGCGCGCGCGGTTCTCGCGCGCGATCGGGTCGCCCTTCGACTCCGCCTTGATCGCGATCTCGAGGCGGCCGATCAGGAGCGCCGCGATCCGAAGCACGGCAACCGTCCCGAGGACGACCAGGCCGAGGCGGATGACCAGCATGGCCGCGGCATAGGCCATCGCCGCTTCGGGAGTCTGGAAATTCGCGGGATGTGCGAACGGGTTCGGCATGGCGGGTCAGCGCGCGAGTCGCGGGGCCGGGACGGCCTCGACGATGGCGCGGATCAGGTCGCGGTACGAATGACCGGCGGCGGCCGCCGCCTTCGGGACCAGACTCGTCTCGGTCATCCCGGGCACGGTGTTGACCTCGAGGCAATAGGGCGTGCCGTCTTCCGCGAGGCGGAAGTCGACGCGCGCGAGCCCCGTGCACCGAAGGGCGCGGTACGAAGCCAGGCCGAGCGCGACGATCCGCTCGGTCGTCGCGGCGGGGAGCTTCGCGGGGACTTCGTAGCGGCTCGCCCCCGAAGTGTACTTACGCTCATAGTCGTACCATCCGCCTTGCGGAATGATCTCCACGACCGGGAACACCTGATCGTCCAGCACCGCGACGGTCACCTCGCGCCCCTCGATGAACGACTCGACGACGATCACGCGGCCGTATCGCCTCGCCGTTTCCAGGGCCGGAAGGAGTCCGGCCGAGTTGTCGACCACGCTGATGCCGACGCTGGACCCCTGGTCGTTCGGCTTCACGATCAAGGGGAAGCCGCCGAGACGCGCGATCTCGGGATCTCCGATCGGCGGGCGCCAGGGCGCGGCGGAATCCTCCGGTGCCGAGACCTCGATCCACTCGGGAGTCGGAATCCCCAGATCACGGAAAATCCGCTTCGAGAGCGATTTGTCCATCGAGATGGCCGACGCCCGCATGCCCGACCCCGTGTAGGGGATCCGCGCGAGATCGAGGAGCGCCTGGAGCGTGCCGTCCTCGCCGTCGCCGCCGTGGAGGGCGATGAAGACGAGATCGGCCGAGCGTGGGATCGACCGCACCCAACTCTCGAGACCGCCCGCATCGGCTCCGGCCGCTGAAGAGACGAGCGAGCCCGCGCCGCCGCCCGGCGAGGCGGTCGGGTCCGGGGCGGGCTTCCCCGTGCCGAGCGCGAGCGCGGTCGCCGGATCCGGAAGGATCTTTCCCGTGCCGGTGTCGAGGAGCGTGACCTCGTGGCCCAGCTCGATCAGGGCGCGTCCGATGCCCGCGCCCGTCCGGAGCGAGACTTCGCGCTCCGGCGTATTGCCGCCCAGCGCCACGACGATCCTCATCGACCCTCCACTTCCAGCGCGACCGTGGCCATCGCCGCGATTCCCTCCTCGCGGCCCAGGGCGCCGAGCCGCTCGTTCGTCGTTGCCTTGACCGAAACGCGATCGACGTCGATCCCGAGCGCGCCCCCGAGATTCTCTCTGATGGCGGCAACGTGCGGTGCGATTCGGGGCGCCTCGGCGATCAGGGTCGCGTCCACATTCAGGACGCGCCCGCCGCGTCCCCGCACCATGCCGGCGATCGACTCGAGGATCGCGAGGCTCGAGGCGCCGCGCCACTTCGGGTCGGTGTCGGGAAAGTGCGTCCCGAGGTCGCCCAACGCGAGCGCGCCCAGGAGGGCGTCGCCGATCGCGTGCGCCAAGGCGTCGCCGTCGGAGTGAGCGCGAAGTCCGGCGGAATGCGCCATCGTGACGCCGCCGAGCGTGAGCGGCAGGCCGCGCTCCAGGCGATGGACGTCGTACCCGATTCCGACTCGGATCTCGCGGCCGGGCTTCACGCCTGGTCTTCCTCGAGCGAGCCGGCGCTGAGGAACGCCTGCGCCGCGATGAGGTCGGACGGTTCGGTGATCTTCATGTTGGTCGGCTCTCCCGGTACGACCGTGACCGGCGCGCCGAGCGCTTCGACCAGCGACGCGTCATCGGTGGCGTCGCCGCGATGACGCCCCTGCTCGTGAGCGCGGGCGAGTATAGCACGCGCGAAAATCTGGGGGGTCTGGGCCGCCCAGAGCTTCTGGCGCGGGAGCGAGCGAAGGACGCGTCCGTCCTCCACTTCCTTCACGGTGTCCCGAACGGGGATCGCGGGAATCGCGGCGCCTCCCGCTTCGGCCGCCTCGAGCACGCGCCAGATGAGCGCGCTCGACACGAACGGGCGCGCGACGTCGTGAACGGCAACGTAGGGCGTTTCCGACGGGAGCGCGGCGAGCCCGAGCCGGACCGACTCCTGCCGCGTCGCGCCTCCCGCCACGGCGCGCACGTTCACGTGATGCGGACGCGCGAGCGCGGCGAGCATCTCGGACGCGGCGGGAAGGAGCGCCTCGGGCACGACGGCGACCAGATCCCGAACCACTTCGTGCGTGAGGAAGGGTGTGGCGGCGCGATCGAGGAGCGTCCGGCCGTCGAGCTCAAGGAAGAGCTTCGCCCCGGCGCCCTGCATGCGGCGGCCCTCGCCCGCGCCGACCAGCACGACCCCGAGCAGCATGCCCGTTCCCCGGCCGCTCAGCCGCCGAGCGCGCGCTCGATCGCTTCGGCGAGCGTGGCCGCCGTCACGAGCGTGAGCGCGTCTCGTCCGGCGGCCGCGTCGGAGGCGGCGTCTCTTCCGGACGAAGCGGCCTCGTCGCTCTTCGGCTCGAGCGAGCGCTTCGGCACGACCGCCGAGCGAAAGCCGAGGCGGCGCGCCTCCGCGAGCCGGCGCGCGAGGTGCGGCACCGGGCGAAGCTCGCCGCCGAGTCCCACCTCGCCGACCGCCATGCGGTCGGGTGAAAGCGGGCGGTCCCGGAACGAGGAGGCGAGCGCGAGCGCGAGTCCGAGGTCGGCGGCGGGCTCATCGAGACGGATCCCGCCCGCGACGTTCACGAAGATGTCGGCGCCCGCGAGCGAGAGGCTCGCGCGCTTCTCGAGCACCGCGATCACGACCGCGAGGCGCTTCGGATCGATCCCCTGCGCCACGCGCTGCGGGTTCGCGAAGTGGGTCGGCGCGACGAGCGCCTGGACCTCGACCAGGAGGGGTCGCGTGCCCTCGATCGTCGCCACGATGGCGGAGCCCGGAACCGGCTCGCCGCGATCGCGGAGCAATCGCTCGGAAGGGTTCACCACCTCGATCAGCCCGTCACCCCGCATCTCGAACACGCCGATCTCGTGCGTCGACCCGAACCGGTTCTTCGCGGCCGAGAGGATCCGGTAGCCGTGGTGACTCTCACCCTCCAGATAGAGCACCGCGTCGACCATGTGCTCGAGCGTCCGCGGCCCGGCCACCGATCCGTCCTTCGTGACGTGACCGATCAGGAGGATCGGAAGCGAGCATTCCTTCGCGAGGCGGAGGAGGCGGAGCCCGCATTCCCGCACCTGCGAGACGCTCCCGGGCGCCGCTTCGATCGCGGCCGTCGAGAGCGTCTGGATCGAATCGATGACGAGGAGCGCGGGCGTAAGCCGCTCCACCTCCGCCTCGATCGCCTCCAGATCGACCTCCGAATGGATCCAGAGATTCTCGCCGCGTCCTTGAAGCGCGATCCGTTCGGCGCGCATGCGGGTCTGCCGGGGGGACTCCTCGCCCGAGACGTAGAGGATTGTCCGCCCGCCCGCGCCGAGCGCGGCGGCCATTTCGAGCGCCAGGGTCGACTTCCCGATGCCCGGATCGCCGCCGATCAATACGAGCGATCCCGGAACGAGGCCGCCCCCCAGCACGCGATCGAGTTCGCCGATCCCGGTGCGCCATCGATCCTCGGCGCTTCCCTCGATCTCGCCGAGCCGCTGGGGCGGCGCCGCGGCCGAGGCCCCCGCGTACCCCGCGCGCGCCCCGCCGCGTCTTCCGGCGCTCCGCGTGCCGCCCGTATCCGCCGCCGGCGCCTCGACCGCCGTGTTCCACGCGCCGCACTGCGGGCACCGCCCGAACCACTTCGGGCTCTCGTTTCCGCACTCGGAGCAGAAGAACGACTCTTTGTGCGCGCGCGCGGCGCCTGCGGATTGCTTTCTCGCCATGGTCAGAAGAGGCCGATCTTGATATAGCGTTTCGGGTTCTTCTTGATGTCCTTCACGAGGTCGTTGGTATTCCGGATCGCTTCGCGCATTTCGTTGTAGAGCTGGGGATCCGCGATCGCCTTCCCCAGCGATCCCTCGCTCGAGTCGACCCGCGCGACGACGCGCTGGAGGGCGACCGCGGTCACCGAGAGCTGGTCCGCCAGGCTCGAGAGCTTCCGGGACGCGACGCCGAAGTCCTTCACCGAGGTCGACACGTCCTCCTTGTTGGAGGAGGCGATCGCGCGGAGGTCGCGGCCCGCCGCTCGGAAGTCGAGCACGGCGGCGCGCAGGTCCTCCTGGTTCGAGGTCAGGGTCTTCGACAACGCCGACGAGGCTCCCTCCATGTTCTTCGCCGCGCGCTCGATCGTCGCGGGGTCGAGCGCGTCCAGCATGACGTTGAGCCTCGAGGAAAGCTCGGTCACCTCGGTCACGAGTTCCCCGGCCCCCGAGATCACCTCGGGAACGCCCGACTGGAAGCGCCCCGGGAGCGGCTTCGACCGATCGTACTTGCCGGGCGCCTGGCCCGGATCGAGCGCGAGGAACTTCTCGCCCATGAATCCGATGTTCGCCACGCGGAGACGCGCGTCGGGATGGAGGATGACGTCGCGATCCACCTCGAACTCCACGCGCACGCCGGTGTCCTCGAGGGTGACCTTGCTCACCGCTCCCTTTCGAACGCCGCGAACGGAGACGGGATCGCCCACCGCCAGGTTTCCGACCTCTTCGAACTGCGCGGTGAAGTAGGTCTTCCGCTGTCCCAGGCGATACTCCTTGATCCAGACGATGCCGAAGAGGAGCAGCGCCACGGCCAGGATGGCCGTGATTCCGACTTGGATGGCGGCGCGTCGCGACGTCTGGTTCATCCGTGTCCCCTCAGGTCGGAAGCAGGGGTCCTTCCGAAGACCCCTCGATGAATTGGCGCACGATCGGATCGCGCGTGGCTTGAATCTCGTTCGGCGTTCCCATGGCGTGAATCCGGCCCTCGTGCAGCATGGCGATCCGGTCGGCGATATGATAGGCGCTTCGCATGTCGTGCGTTACTGCGATCGACGTGATCTTCAATCGATCTTGGAGGCGGCGGATCAGGCGATTGATGACGTCGGAGGTGATCGGGTCGAGCCCGGTCGTCGGCTCGTCGTAGAGCATGATCTTGGGATTCAGCGCCAACGCGCGCGCCAAGGCCGCGCGCTTCTTCATGCCGCCGCTCAGGCTGGAAGGTCGCGACCCCTCGCTCCCCGTGAGCCCGACCAGGGCCAGCTTCTCCCCGACGACGATCTCGATCTGCTTCTCGGGAAGCGGCGTGTGCTCCCGGAGCGCCAAGCCCACGTTTTCGCCGACCGTCATGGAGTCGAAGAGCGCGCCCCCCTGAAAGAGCATCCCCATCTGTTCCCGGAGCGACAGGAGTTCCTTCTCTTCCAGCGAAGCCACGTCCACCCCGTTCACGCGGACGGTCCCCCGGTCGGGCCGCATCAGGCCCACGACGTGCTTCAGGAGGACCGACTTCCCGGTCCCGCTTCGCCCGATGATCACGAGCGACTCGCCGCGCGCCACGTCGAGGTCGAGGCCGCGAAGCACCTCCTTCCTGCCGAGCCGCTTCGAAATCCCTTCGAACTGGATCGCGGCGTCAGGCAAAGAGCACCCGGAAGAGGAACGAGGCCAGGAGGTAGTCGACGATCAGGATCATGAGGCACGAGGCGACGACCGCCTTGGTCGTGGCCAGGCCGACGCCCTCGGCGCCGCCCTCGCTCCGAAGCCCGTAGTAGCAGCCCATCATCGCGATGATCCCGCCGAACGCGAACGCCTTGATGAGCCCCGAGAAGACGTCCTGCGACTTGAAGTAGAGCTTGAGGCCGCTCACGAACGTGTGGGACGTCACGTCCAAGGTCAGGGTGGAGACCAGGTAGCCGCCCAGGATCGCCACGATGTCGGCGAAGATCGTCAGCACGGGGAGCATGATCAGCGCGGCCAGGACGCGCGGCACGACCAGGAAGCGGACGGGGCTGATCCCCATCGTCTCCATGGCGTCGATCTGTTCGGTCACGCGCATGGTGCCGAGTTCCGCCGCGATGGAGGCGCCGACCCGACCGCCCACGACGAGCGCGGTCAGGACCGGGCCCAGCTCGATGACGACCGACTTCCCGATCACCGTGCCCAGGTAGATCATCGGCACGTAGTCGCGGAACTGGTAGGAGGCCTGCACCGCGGCCACGGCGCCGGTGAAGAGCGCGACGATCATCGTGAGCGGCATCGAACCGACGCCGATGTGCGACATCTGCGCGACGAGCAGGCCGACCTTTCGGGCGCCCGCCGGAGTCTCGCGAAGCACGTCGCCCAGGAGGATGAAGATCTCGCCCGTGTCCTGCAGCCACGACAGGAGGACGCGGCGCGGCCAAACAGCGTCGGTTTCGGTCGCGGTCTCGTTCACCGCCGGCTAGAGCCGTGGCTCCGGAACGTCGCGGAGCGACTCGAAGCGCGTGCACTCGCTCAGGAACGCGAGGTCGATGCTCCCCGTGGGGCCGTTCCGCTGCTTCGCGATGATGATCTCTGCCTTGCCGTCCCGCTTGGCGGGGTCCGATTCGTAGACTTCCGGACGGTAGACGAAGAGCACGACGTCGGCGTCCTGCTCGATCGCCCCCGACTCGCGGAGATCGGAGAGCATCGGCCGCTTCGAGCCGCCGCGCGTCTCCACGGCGCGCGAGAGCTGCGAGAGCGCGACGACCGGGATCTGGAGCTCCTTCGCGAGCGCCTTGAGCGAGCGCGAGATGGCCGAGATTTCCTGCTGGCGGTTCTCCGCGCTCTGGGGCCCGCGGATCAACTGGAGGTAATCGATCACGATCATTCCGAGCGGAACCTCGGAAACCAGGCGCCGCGCTTTGGCGCGCATTTCCAGAATCCCGATCGCCGCCGTATCGTCGATATAGATCTGTGCCTCGTGGAGCTGCGCCGCCGCGTTCTGGAGGCGCTTGTACTCGTCGTTGCTCGCGTAACCGCGGCGGATCTTGTGGATGTCCACCTTCGCGTGCGAGCACATGAGACGCTGCACGAGGGATTCCTTCGACATTTCCAGGCTGAAGACCGCGACCGCGACCCGGTCCTTCGCCTTCGCGCGAACGGCCACGTTCTCGGCGATGTTCATGGCGAAGGACGTCTTGCCCATCGAGGGGCGGCCGGCGATGACGACGAAGTCCGACTTCTGGAATCCCGCGGTCATCTCGTCAAGGTCGTAGAAGCCCGACGCCACGCCGGTGACGTGCACCTTCCGCTGGCGGTATTCCTCGATGGCCGAATACCCCTGGAGCACCAGGGTCCGCATCGGCTGGAATCCGGTCCGGAGTCCCTCGTCGGAGATCGCGAAGATCGATTGCTCCGCGCGGTCCAAGAGCTCCGATGCGTCCTCCCGCTGGTCGAAGGCCTCGCCGACGATCCCCGTCCCCACGTCGATCAAGCGGCGGAGGAGCGCCTTCTCGTGGACGATCTTGCAGTAGTGCTCCACGTTGGCCGCCGTCGCGACGAACTGGTCGAGCGTCGTCAGGTAGGACGCCCCGCCGATCGTCTCGAGATCCCGCTTCCGCTTCAGCTCTTCGACGAGCGTCACCATGTCGACCGGCTCGTTTCGGTCGAAGAGTTCGACCACGGCGCGCCAGATCTTCCGGTGCGCGTCGCGGTAGAAGTCGCGCTCGTCCAGGTTCTGGATCGCGGTCGCGATGGCGTCGCGGGAGAGGAGCATGGAGCCCAGGACCGAGCGCTCCGCGTCCATCGCCTGCGGCGGCACGCGGCCGAGCGAGGACTCGGTGTCGCCCCCGGACGTGACCGGGCGGAGCGATTCCCGTTCGGTCGGCGCTCGAGCCGGCTTCACGCGGCGCTCCCCGCGCGAAGGAGGTCGCGCACGCGCTGAAGGTCCACCCACGCCTCGTGCTTGAGCGCTGGATTCCGGAGGAGCGCGGCCGGGTGGTAGGTCGGGATCACGGGAACGCCGCGATACGTGAACGTCTTCCCACGCATCGAGCCCATGCTGGCCTTGGTCTGGAGGAGCGCCTGCATCGCCGAGAGGCCGAGGGCGCAGATCAGGGCCGGCTTCACCAGCGCGATCTGCTGCTCGAGGTAGGGACGACACTGCTCCACCTCATCGGGCATGGGCGTCCGGTTCTCGGGAGGGCGGCATTTGAGCACGTTGCAGATGTAGACGTCCTCCCGCCGCATGTCGATCGCGGCGATCATTTTGTTCAAGAGTTGCCCCGCACGTCCCACAAACGGCACGCCCTGGGCGTCCTCGTCCCGGCCCGGGGCCTCTCCGACGAACATGAGACGTGCCGCGGGATCGCCGTCCGCGAAAACCGTCTGCGTCCTCGTCTCGCAGAGGCCGCACTTGCGGCACGTGGAGACGAGCGTGGCGAGCGTGGGCAGATCTTGGGGCAAGTCGGGGCGGGGCGCTACTGCGGTTGTGGCGAGTTCCAACAGCTGGGGCTGGACCGAAGCGACGGTCGTGACGCCCTCCGGCGCCGGGGCTCGCCGGAACAAATCCTCCGGTCGCTGTCCTCGCCGGCCTTCGGCCGGCTGCGGAGGCTCCCTCCGGATTGTTCCGGGCGGCCCCTCCACTGGAATCCGCGCGCGTCCCCTCGCTCGCTCCCGCTCAAGCAGGACTCTCGCTTCTCTCGCGATCCCCGCCAACTCTCCCCGCACGTCGTCCACCACTCCCCCCTTGCTACCCGTTCAGCGCCTTGGCTACGCGCAGCAGAATCGCTCGCGCCACTTCTCGCTTGGGGCGCAGCCCCAGGGGCTCGGACTTCCCCGCGGCGTCGAGCAGCGTCACTTCGTTTTCGTCGGAGCCGAACTCGGAGCCGGCTCGTGTGGGGTTGTTCACGGCGATCAGGTCGAGGCCCTTGCGCTTGAGCTTTTCGGCGCCTCGCTTCAAGTCGTCCTCGGTTTCGAGGGCGAAGCCGACGAGGTGCTTCTTGGGGTACTTCGCGCGCACCTTGGCGAGGATGTCTTCCGTCGACTTCAGATTCAGGGACATCCCACCGTTTTCGCGCGTGATCTTCTTCGTCTTGGGGTCGGCGGGGGTGTAATCGCTGACGGCGGCCGCCATGATCAGGGCGTCGGCGTCCTGCATCGCGGCCAAGACCGCGGACGCCATGGTCGCGGCGCTCGTCGCTTCGATCCGCTCCACGCCGGCGGGCGCGGACGCCGAGGTCCGCGCGGAGATCAGCCGAACGGTCGCGCCGAGCCGCATGGCCTCTTCGGCGATGGCGAACCCCATCTTCCCGCTCGAGCGGTTCGTGATCACGCGAACGGGATCGATCGGCTCCTCGGTGCCACCCGCGGTGACCACCACCGTGCGGCCCACGAGCGGCCTTCCCTCCGATGCGCCGGGACCGCCTTCGCTCGGGAGCGCCGCGACGCAGGCGCCGACGATCGCTTCGATCGAGGCCATGCGGCCCATGCCCCACTCGCCGTCGGCCAGCTCACCCGAGTCGGGACCCACGAACGAGACGCCGCGCGCGGCGAGCGTCGCGACGTTGGCCTGGACGGCGGCGTGCTCCCACATCGCGACGTTCATCGCGGGGGCGAGGAGCACCGGGGCGCGCGTGGCGAGGAGGGCGGTGGAGAGGAGGTCGTCGGCGAGGCCGTGCGCGAGCTTGCCGATGGCGTTGGCGGTCGCGGGAGCGACGAGCACCAGCGCGGCTTCGCGCGCCATGCCGATGTGGGCCATGCCCAGGTCGGAGCGGTCCGAGCCCGTGAACCAGGGGCCTGGTCCGAGCGCGTCGTGCTCGAAGAGACCCGTCAGAACAGGGCCGCGGGTCACCGCGCGGAGCGCGTCCCGGGTGACGAAGCGCCGTGCGGTCTTCGTGAGGATGACGGAGACGTGCGCGCCCTCCTTGACCAGCGCCCGCACCAACTCGGGCGCCTTGTAGGCCGCGACCCCGCCCGTGATGCCGAGCAGGATCCGCGCGCCGGCAAGGGACGGCCGTCGCTCCGTCACGGCGCTATTCCTCCGGCGTCTCGCCCGGCACCGGCGTGTCGTCCGGCTCGATCTCGGAGTCGTCCTTGGCGTACGTATAGAGGACGTTGCCCTTGAGCGCCTCCTCCAGGGAAACGTTCGTCACCTTCGCGCCCAGGTTGAGGCCCGTCTGGCGCGAAAGCTCATTCAGGCGCCGGGCTTCCTTCGCCGCGACGATGATGAGCTCGTACTTGTTCGGGATGTTGCTCGATCGAAGCACTTCGCCTTCGTTTGCCACCGAGGACTCCTTCCTTCAGGGTGTTTCATCGGGCCGGAGGGGCGTTCCCCCTCGCCTCAGCCCGCCAAGCGTCGCGACGTCTTACACGTTTCTGCCCAGACGATCGATAACACCTTGCGCGACGCCGCGGCCAGATCGTCGTTCACCACGGCGTAGTCGTACTCGCGCGCCATCGGAATCTCCCGGCGCGCGTTCTCCAGCCGAAGCCGGATCCGCTCGTCGCTGTCGGTGCCCCGGCCCCGAAGCCGCGCTTCGAGCGCCTCGAGCGTCGGCGGTAGGACGAAGATGAAGACCCCGTCCGGGTACGCCTGGCGCACCGACTTCCCTCCCTGCACGTCCACGTCGAGGAGGACGTTCTTGCCCTGCCGGAGCGCTTCGTCCGTCTGCGTCCGGAGCGTTCCGTACATCTCGCCGTGCACGTGGGCCCACTCGACGAACTCGCCCGCGTCCGCGCGGCGCGTGAACTCCTCCCGGCTGAGGAAGAAGTAATCGCGCCCGTCCGTCTCGTGCGACCGCCGCGCTCTCGTCGTCGCGGAGACCGAGTACTGGAGCTCCGGTCCCTCGTCGAGAAGCACCTTCACGAAGGAACTCTTCCCCGCGCCGGAGGGTCCCGATACGACCACCACGAATCGCCGGTAGGCCGACGTCAGGAGGGCGGCCGCGTCACTCAATGTTCTGGACCTGCTCCCGGATCCGCTCCAGTTCCTCTTTCACTTCCACGACCTGCTCCACGATCGTCACGTCGTTCGACTTCGATCCGATCGTGTTGATCTCGCGGTTCATCTCCTGGAGCAGGAAGTTGAGCTTCCGGCCCGGCGTCGCCTCCTCGCTCACGTACTTGAGGAAGTGCGCGCAATGGGCCTCCAGTCGAACGCATTCCTCGGTGCAGTCGAGCCGATCCGAGAGGAGCGCGATTTCCTGTAGCAATCGGTCTTCCGGAAGGCTGGCGTCGGCTTCCTCGAGGAGCGCCTTCACCCGCTCCTTCATCTTCTCGTGCGTCTCGCGAACGCGGAGGGGCGCCCGGTCCCGGACGCGCGCCGTGCGGCTTCGCACCAACTCGACCCGCGCGGCCAGATCCCGCTCCAGCGCGGCCCCCTCGTCCTCCTTCATGCGGATCAGCTCGTCCACGGCCTTCGAGACGACGTCCCGCAGGAGGCCCAGATAGAATTCCGACGGTCGCTCTTCCTCGCGCCACGAAAAGAGGTTCGGCAGCGTCGCGAACGTCTTCACGTCGACCTCGCCCGGAAGGCGGAGCCGCTTCTGGAGCGTCTGCAAGAGCTCCATGTATCGGTCGGCCGCCCGGTCGTCCACCGTCAGGGTGCCGCTCGGTTCCCCGCCCGACTCCTCGCCGTCTGACCCCCACGACACGACCAGGCTGATTTTGCCCCGAGACAGCCGGTCCTGCATGATCTTCCGCGCGTCCGCTTCGTAGGCCGAAAAGGCACGCGGCAACCGCGCCGAGAGCTCGCAAAACCGATGATTCACGGATCGGACTTCGGCCGCGAGGCGGAGGCCGTCAGCCACGACCTCACCCCGGCCGTAGCCCGTCATGCTTCGGACCATGTCTGGATCGATTGCTCCCTGGGGGTAAGCGGTTAGATTACCGCCCCGGCCCCCTTCAGGTCAATGCGCGCGGGCCAGAATCGCATTGACCCCGCCCGCGGCCAGTCCCTAACGTGCCGCCATGGTGAAGAGGCCGCAAACAAAGAAGGGCCAAGCGAATCCGGCCGCGGGCGCACACTCGCGCGGGCGCGACGGCGGGAAGCCGCGAACCGCCCCGCTGTTGCTGCTTGGCACTCTGGTCGTTCTGGCGACCGTCCCCTATACCCCCTCGGCCCGGTACGAATTCGTCTGGGACGACCTCCACGTGGTCGGGCCCCACCTGGACCTGAGAAGCCCCGGCGACGTCGCCCGGATCTGGGGGCTCCCGTTCGACGAATTTCTCAAGAACGAGACGACCGAGCGCACCTATTACCGGCCGGTGACCCTCCTCAGCCTGGCAGTCGACCGGGCCACGTGGGACGACAACGCGATGGGCTTCCATCGCTCGAACCTTCTCTACAATGCCATCGCCTGCCTCTTCCTCTGGCTCTTCGCGATGGAGCTGACCGGCCGTCCCGCGGCGGCGGCCGCGGGCACGGTGCTCTTTGCGCTCCACCCGACCCATCCCGAGAGCGTCTGCTTCGTCTCGGGGCGGACGGACCTCCTCGCGGGGGCCTTTCTCTTCGCGGCGCTCTGGGCGGCCGCGCGGTTCGGTCCCACGATCCGATCGCGGTGGCTCCAGTTGCTCCCGGCGGCCCTGCTCCTTCTGCCCGGCCTCTTCGCGAAGGAGGTCGCGTTTCTGGCGCTCCCCCTCGTTCCGCTCGCGCTCTGGATCCGCGACCGCCGAATGACGCTGCCCGACCTCCTTCGCGCGTCGGTCCCGGTGGCGGCGGCCGCGCTCGTCTACGTCTGCGCTCGGGCCGCCGTGCTCGGCTTCGAGCCGCTCCGGGCCGCGCCGATGGTGGAAGGAACGACCGCCCAGATCCTCACGAGCGTGGCGGCCGTCGCGCGCTATCTCGCCCTTCTCCTGGCGCCGCTCCATCTCTCGGCGCGCCATCAAATCGTGGAGACGCGAACGCCCGACCTGGTTTTCCTCGCCGGGCTCCTGATCCTGATCGCGATCGGCGCCGGTCTCTGGATCGCGGCGCGGCGGCGGTCGCCGTGGCTCCTCCCGCTCGGGCTCTTCGCGGCGACGCTCCTGCCCATCTGCTACGTGCGGAGCCACTCGGGCGCGATCGTGGCGGAGCGCTTTCTCTTCGTGCCGGGCGGCGCCCTCGCAATCGCGGTCGCGCTTTTGCCCGGCGTGCTCACGGCGCGCCGCCGCGCCGACCTCGTGCCGGCCGACGCGGGCCCGGGTTTCCTCCTCGGCGCCGGGGCGGCGGCGGCCTGTCTCCTCTTCCTGCTGCTCCCGCGCGTGGCGATCTGGAAGAACGAGGGAACGCTGTTCGGATCCATGCTCCGGGATTCGCCCGAGTCCCCGCGCGTCCACATCATGCTCGGCGAATACAATTACCGGGCGCGCGAATTCGGGCGGTCGATCGAGCACTACAAGCGCGCGATGGCCCTCGATCCCGCCTCCGCGACGGAGGTCCTCTTGAACCTCGGCGCGGCGGAGGACGAGTCGGGACAGGCCGACTCCGCCTTCGCGCACATCCGGCTCCTGAATCGCGCCGCGCCCGAATACGGACCCGGTTGGTACGCGCTCGGGAACCTCTACTCGCGGGCCGAGCGCCTCGATTCCGCGGCGGTGGCGTATCGCGAGGCGACCCGGCTCATGCCCACGTTCGCGCAGGCGGAGAACAACCTGGGGGCCGTGCTAGAGCGGATGGGCCGGATCCCGGAGGCGAGCTCGCACTACCGCCGGGCGGTTTCGCTGCCCGGGGGATCCCGTGAGGCCGAGAACAATCTGCGGCGACTCGCGGCGGAATCGCAATCGCCGGCGCCGACTCCGCGATGAGCCCGCTCGCCGGACATCTTCGCGGTCGGCGCGTTGCCGGCGTCATCGCGCTGTCACCGCGATCCTTTGCGCTTTCCCTCGAGCCGAAGCCCCGGCATTACCTCTGGTTTCACCTGGACCGAAAGGAGGCGTTCACGGCCTTCGCCTCCGATCTGCCGATCCCGCCCGATCCGCGCGGCTCGCCCTTCGGGGGACTCGAAACCGCGATTCGCGGGCGTGCCGTGATCGGCGTCGACGATGGGGAGCGGGGCGCGCTCTCGATCTCCCTCGGTGAGGAAGGAGACCGTGAGCCGACGCACGTCCTGTCCCTGACGACGGACGGGCCGCGGGTCAATCTGCTCGCCCGCTCGGTGCCGGATGGGACCGTGCTCTATGCGCACCACCGCGACGAGGCGCCGGCGGGCCCGGCCCCACCGGGATTCCATCCGCCCCGCGCGACGCACGCCGTGGACGAGGCCGGTCGCGAAGAGCTTCGTTCGCGGATCGCGGCCGTGTTCCGGGAGGACTTCGATCGGGAAATGCGGAAGGCGCTGGATGGGGCAGAGCGCGCGCTCGCGCGCCGCATCCGAAGCCTGGAGACAGACCTCGGGCGGGCACGCGAGCGACTGTTGGACCGGCGGCGGGGGGAAATCCTGTTATCGCACTACGGCGAAATTCAAAGGGGGGCGAGCCGCGCCGAACTCCCCGATCCGTACGCGGACTCGCCGGGAGCCAAAATCGAAATCCAACTCGATCCGGCTCTTTCCCCTCATGAGAACGCGGCCGTCCTCTTTCGACGCGCGAAACGAGGCGAGCGAGGCGAAACACAAATCCAGGACCGTCTCACGCGCGCGCGAAAAAGCGTCGAGGCGCTAAGCGAGATGCGCCGCGCTCTCTTGAACCAGCCACCCAAAGAAGCGCTCGGAGGGCTCGAGTCGTTCCTTCGCGAGGCCGGTCTTCCGAATACAGGTACACGGGGCGACCAACGAGGGAACCGTCTGGGTCGACGGACCGTCGCGGCGCCCCGTGCGAGACGTCCCGGGCGCCAATCGCAAGGGGCGCACCAATTGATCAGGCCAAGGACGTTTTTCACTTCCGACGGATGGGAGGTCTGGGTCGGCCGGAGCACCGCCGAGAACGACCTCATCACCCATCGACTTTCAAACCCCCACGACTTTTGGCTGCACGTCGTGGGGGTACCGGGTTCCCACGTGATTCTTCGCCGCCCGTCGCGCACCGCGATACCCAAGCCCCGGACGCTCGAGGAGGCCGCGTCGATCGCGGCCTACTACAGCAAGGCGAGGAAGCTTTCACGGGTCCCAGTGATCTATACGGAACGAAAATTCGTTTCGAAGCCCCGCCGCGGAAAACCCGGTCAAGCGATCTGTTCGCGGGAACGAGAGCTTCTGGTCCGCCCCAAACTGCCTCCAGGCGGTTCCGGCACTTCCGATACGGATGGCGAACGCGAGGTGTCGAGCTAAGGTGCAGTGCAGTGCGGAAGGGGGGGACCCGTCCTGGATCACTCGGTACGACCGACGAACAGTACGGAGCCGCGGATGGATGAGGCACCCAGATAGCGTCAGTCTAGGAGCCTTTATGTCCATGAGGACTCGGAGAAAGTATGGTTTGCCCTGGCCTTGGCATCTCCTGAGAGCTCCCCATCCTCCGCGGCCCGTTCAAATCTCTCATCGAGTCCGACCAAAACCACCCCAGAACTTCCTAGTCGGACGCATCTCCTAAAGGCATCGACCATGCCGGAGGTGGCCCGATCCAGCCGAATCGCCGAAGGGTCGTGCTATTCGCTGCGAAGTAGTGACTTACGGGATGAGCCGGACGTCGCTCGGCGAGTCCGCGCGGGAGGTGCGACATCGGCAATGGGACATCAATGTCGCACTTTGACAGGTGGCGCGAAAGCTAAGTTGATCGGGCACAGAGAACTGCCCCGATGTCACAGCACTTCGCGTATGGGGGACTCGAATGTCACAGCGCAGGAGCGTGCGGGGAACTAGTAGATCTGCTTGAGCAGTCGGATCAGATGGCGGCGGGTGATGCCCAACTCGAGCGCGGCGCGGCTCCGGTTCCCTGCGTTCCGAGACAAAGCCGCGAGGATCTCCTCGCGCTTCAGGAGGTCCACCTTGCTTCGAAGGCCCCTGGCCGCGAGGGCTTCGCCGGCGGGGGCGCCGCCCGGATAGAGAAGCTTCATCAGCGCCGCGCGGTCCACCAGCTCCTGGCGTCCGGCGCAGAGGAAGATCGACTCGATCTTGTGCTTCAACTCGCGAATGTTGCCGAGCCACGGGAGCGAGATCAGGTATTCCAGCGCGTCTTCGGCCAGGACCACCTGGCGACCTTCCCGGGCGGCCAATTCATCGAGGAAATTCCGGATCAAGAGCGAGATGTCCTCACGGCGCTCGCGAAGGGGCGGGAGCGAGAGCGCGACCTGGCCCAGCCGGTAGAAGAGATCCGCGCGGAACCAGCCCGCCTTTACGGCGGCGTCGAGATCCTTGTTGGTGGCGGAGATGATCCGCACGTTGAGCCGCCGTGCCCGGACCTCGCCGAGCCGGCGGTAGGTGCCGTCGTCCAATACTTGTAGGAGCTTCACCTGCGTCCGCTCGGAGAGTTCGCCGATCTCGTTCAGGAAGATCGATCCGCCGTCCGCTTCCTCGAAGATGCCGCGCTTCGTGATGGCGGCGCCGGTAAACGCGCCCCGCACGTACCCGAAGAGTTCGCTTTCGACGAGATCGCCGGGGAGGCTCGTGCAGTTCACCTCTACGAAGGGACGTCCGCGCTCGATCTCGAATTGGCGGAACATGTAGGCGAGGAGGTTCTTTCCCGAGCCCGTCTCGCCCTGGATGAGAACCCGCGCCGGCGTCGACAGTAGCTCCGACGCCTTCCGCACCACCTCGAGCGTGCGTGGGTTCTGCGTGACGATTCCGTGCGCCCTCGCGATGTCCTGCGCCTGCGAGGAGGCGGCCGTCTCGACCCGCCGCGTCGTCCGCGGCGCCGTCAGCCA
>Ga0070696_100000637_pt1 | contig 22371 bp, 15 predicted proteins | sample KBSK1253metaG_FD_65474 | JGI IMG/M metagenome (GOLD analysis project Ga0070696, IMG submission 65474) | Corn, switchgrass and miscanthus rhizosphere microbial communities from Kellogg Biological Station, Michigan, USA - KBS K1-25-3 metaG | ecosystem: Host-associated > Plants > Roots >... | reverse complement strand
GCTTCTCGCGTCGCTCGCCGCAAGCGGCCTGCCCAACGAAGAATTTCTCTTTGTCGGCTTTCTGCCCGCGCGCACTGGCGAACGCCGCCGCGCCCTGGAGCGCCTGCGCATCGAGGATCGCACCATCATTCTTTATGAAGCCCCGCACCGCATCGCGGAATGCGTCGCCGACGCCCGCGAAGTTCTGGGCAACCGCACCGCCTGCATCGCCCGCGAAGTCACCAAGCTCCACGAAGAGTTCCGCCGTGGCAAACTCTCCGAGCTTTTTAGCTCGCTCAAGGAACGCCCCGCCAAAGGTGAAATCACGCTGCTCATCGGCGCGGAAGATCCCGCTGACGCCCGCACTCCCGCCAACTCCATGCAATCCCTCGCCGAGCGCGTCGAAGAATTAATCCACCAAGCCAAACTCGATCGCAAAGAAGCCCTGAAACTCGCCGCCAAAGAACGCGGCCTCACCCGCCGCGAAGCCTACGAAAAAATCGTCACCTCCCGCGAGCCAGAAAATAGCGACATATAAATTTAACATTCTTGACTTGTGGTATTGAGGCTAGGTGCCTTCCTTGTCGATTTACACGCAGACCTTCTGCCTTTTCTGTAGGCGGTTGGCAGCGCCCTTGTCGCTCAGCGAGAGAAGGATAGCCTCGGGTTTCGATTTTTTTGCCGAAAGTGTTCCAAATTGGATAGCTTTCCTTGAATTTCTGTCGCATGCTAGCGGGATGCGAATGAGAGACCTGTCGCCCAAACAGTTATCCGCAGTCCCTTGTCCTACATGTGGTGTCCGCCCCGGGGAACGTTGCATCCTGCATTCAGGCGCGCCGCGAACTGAATCACACGTTGACCGGAAACTCTGCGCGGCTGAAGCCATTGAAGTTGAGAGATACCGGCGCGCACAATCCCTCGCCAAGCGGGTCGATGGCGGCCATCCCTCGATCGGCTAGAGCACGTTTGGCTGGCCAATCCTTTCCGCCAATTGCCGCGCGGCGCGCGCTCCCAGCGGAGATTTTCGAACAGCTGCGGCTCTTTCTCTTCCAGTAGTCACCAGCCACGGCGCTTCTCACCTTCCGGCGAACCGCTGCTCGATCCAGTGGCAGTCGAGACTTTGCGACCAGGCTGTCTTTATCCTGAAGGGTAGTCGACCGGTGTAAACTGTGCCCCTATGAAAACTCTTTTCAGCGTTACGTTCTTTAGCCTCCTGGGTGGATTGGCCATTCTCTGTTGCGTCGCTCCCTGGACAACGACGCCGGCTGGAAGTTCTGGGGTGCACGACTCCCTGGGTTACGCAGCCATCTGGTCGCAGCGCTTTGCAGCGCTGCCCGGAGCTCGAGTGGACTCAGGCGCCTTCGCGATGCTGGCTGGAGTTGTCCTCTTTTTCGCCATCGTGATTGGCGCAGCGGCGTACTTTTTCCGCAATAAACGTGGGTCGGAAAGAGAAGATGTTTGAAGATTTGGAAATTGTAATGAAGGAATCACTGCCAAGTAAATCCACGTAAACGCGGCCTCTCCCGCCCAGGCGGAACAAACGCCGGCAAATTACGCGCTCGCGCGACTTATTCAGAAATATGTGCACTTAAGGACAGTATTAACAGGCTCGAAGAGGCACACTCAGGGTCTCGCAATTTTTCGAAGGAGACTCATGAACAAGATTTCAAGACTTACATTAGGATTGGCAATCGCGCTTGGTGCTTCCGTATATGGCCAAGCACAGACACAGAGGCCCGCACAGCCGGGCGATCCCATACCAACATACCGGGTCACCGTCGTCAGCCGCACGGCGCGGGCCGTTAACTATCGACACCGCAGCGGAGCGACAAAGATTGACTTTCAGGGTACCGACCTCATGCCCAGCGCAAGGGGCGAGGCAAAAGTAGAAAGCAAGCGCGGGGCGCTGGAAATTGAAGTTGAATTTGCAGACCTTGACAGACCGACAGCATTCGGCAACGAATATCTCACCTACGTCCTTTGGGCCATTTCGCCGGAGGGGCGTTCCGTGAATCTCGGCGAAGTATTGGTGGGAGACAACCACCGCAGCAAGCTGGACGTAACGACCGATCTTCAGGCTTTCGCGATGATTGTGACCGCGGAACCTTATTACGCGGTGCGGCGCCCGAGCAATGTGGTGGTCGTGGAAAATGTAATTCGCCAGGACACCAAAGGCACGTCGGAAGCCATGGAAGCCAAGTATGAACTGATCGATCGCGGCGGATACATCCCCACGGGCTATAACTTCGACCCCGTGGTTTTGAACGCCAAGTTGCCGCTGGAATTCTTTGAAGCGCGCAATGCCGTACGCATCGCAAAGTCGGCGGGAGCCGAGCGGTATGCCAGCTCCAGCTACGAAAACGCAATGCGCCAGATGAACGAAGCGGATGCGATGGCCACCAGCAGACACGAAAACAGGAAATCATTGATTTCCATTTCGCGTGAAACGGTGCAGACCGCGGAAGACGCGCGCGAAATCGCCATGAAGCGCATTGATTCGGATCGTGCACAGCACGAGCGCAACGAGTCAGCGGGCCGTGAAGCGAATGCCAACGCCGCCACTGCGGATGCCGTTCGCGACCGCGACGAAGCCGACCGCAGGAAGCGTGAAGCCGAAGCGAACACCGCAGGCGCGGTACGCGACCGCGATGATTCCGACCGCAAGAAGCACGAAGCCGAAGAGGCTGCCAGGCGCGCTCAGGGCGCCCAAGCCAATGCCGAGGCCGACTCCGATCGCAATCGAGCCGCAGCCGCCGCCTCCGACCTGCAAGTTCAGGACGCCAGGAGTGCTCAAGCTTCCGCCGAAGCTGATTCCGACCGCAATCGAGCCGCAGCCGCTTCATCCGACCTGCAGGCGCGGGATGCCGTACGCGACCGCGAAGAGCTTCGCGCGAAGCTGCTCCAGCAGTTCAACCTGATTCTCGAGACACGCGACACGGCCCGCGGCCTGGTCGTGAACATGTCCGATGTGCTGTTTGACAGTGGACGATACACGCTGCGGCCCATGGCTCGCGAAAAGCTGGCGAAGATTTCGGGCATCGTGCTGGCCTATCCGACGCTGAAGCTGGCGGTCGAAGGCAACACGGACAGCGTTGGAACGGAACAGTTCAACCAGACCCTCTCGGAGCAACGCGCCGAGAGTGTGAGGACCTATCTCACGGGGCAAGGCGTGCCGGAATCCTCGACGACTGCCCAGGGCTTTGGCAAGACTCGGCCCATCGCTTCCAACGATACATCGGACGGGCGCCAGCAAAACCGGCGCGTCGAGCTGGTCGTTTCGGGCGAAGTGATCGGCACGAAGATCGTTTCCCTGGTGATACTGCCAGTCACCGCATCCTCAACGCCTCGCTAATCCCACCACAGACGAAAAAGCCGGCTCCACGCGAGCCGGCTTTTTTATTGACCTTCCGGTTCTAAGTCTATTGAAACTTCACCGGCTCCTGGATCCCTCACGGAACCGCGTCGGGCGAGCCGATCTGAAGCGGCGGTTATGCCGCCGTATCTCTTTGGCGCGTTGCTTTAACCCCGGAAAGAATCCCAACTCCTATGAGTACGATCGCACCCACAACAATCCATTGTCTGGGTACGTGCACCAGGTAGGCGCCATAAATAAGGCCGATGGTGAGAACCGCGAATCCAATCGCGTAAAGTCCGAATGACATATTGCTTCCTTTCGATTGCCCAGATTCGGCGGTGGCTCGAGAACTCGAAATGCTCGCCGCCAAACGTGTATAAAAACCAAACCCTTCCTCCACGCTGTCGCGCATGGAGGAAGGAACCTCGATTGGCGAGTTGATGATAAAGCTAGTCGCGATCTGGATGGTTATGGCGCCACTGCCAGTAGTGATTCTGCTCGCTGCGGTTCATGTGGTGGAACTCACGATAGTGTCTGTGCCTTTCGCCGAGGTACACGCGATAGGAACGGTCTTCGCGGTCATTCCACTCATGGTAGTCGCGATGATCGCGGTCGTAGTAGCGATGATGATCGACGCCAGCACTGATTACTACTTGCTGAGCCGCTCCCGCCTTTGGCGCTGCCGAAGCCGTGAGCGCTGCAGTCAAGAATAGAAAAGTCAGATATTTGGTTGCTATGTGCACGTGTGGTCCTCCGTAAATCGCGAACTCCAATGTTGGAATCCTGGCTTATAGCAAGTATGGGCGGAAAGAGTCCCTAAGTCTGTGCAGTACAGGACACAACGAGCGATGCGTGTCTCGCTCTAGACGACTTGCTGATAAATAGGGCGGCGGAGGCTGGTTCCACGAACCGGCCTAACACGGCAGCAATGGATCAACCCAGAGTAACGGCGAGGATGTGGGCGACGGCGTGGGAGAGGAGTGCGTATTCAAAACCGTAGCGGGCGTAGAAGAAGCCGAGGGTCAGACCAAAAACTCCGTTGAGCAGGGCGCTGGCGGCGATGAGCGAAGCGCTTTGTCCTTGCAATCCCATAACATGGAATGCAACGAAGACAATTGCTGAAACCAGGATGCCCAGCCAGACTCTTCCACGGGCCAGGCGAACGACCGCACTCATAATGAGGAGATGAACAACGAGCTCGAGGCTGCCAGCGGCGAAGAAAACGCTCGCAACCCTGGACCAAAGCGGACCGGCAAGATTTGGTTGTCGGAACCAATGAAGGACATAGATGGCGCCCGCGGCAACGAAGCAGCCGAACGTTACGGCGGGAAGGATGCCGCTTCTCCCGGAGGGTTTGGAAGGCAGATCGAGTCGGCGCAAGTACGGCATAGGCAGCTGAGCAGCGTCGGCCAGGCGCAAGCCGAACCACGACGACACAATGCAAATCCCAGACACGGCGAGCACGAACCACCACAGCTGAAGCATCGATGGGCGGGGCACGGCGGAAGCGGTGATGCTCGGCACAAAGGAGATTGCGCCAAATACACCGAGGCTGCTTAAGAGAATAAAGCGTCTTCGAATCGGTGGTTTTTCAGGAAGTTGCTCAGGCAAATGAATCGTCTCCGAAAAGATGGCATATCGCGTCGCCCGGAAAAAGATACCACCCCTGGGACGGGGAATGAACTATCACGCAGCGACACGAGGGAGTGAACGTTGCGGAGCGGTGAGGTTCAGTGTACGGTATCGACGACTGGGAAGGAGATGCGGGCCCAGTCAAATCTACTAGGACGGTGGACATGGCCGGGGTGAGCGAAAAAGAGCAGTGGACGCGGAGGGGATTTTTGGGAGCGAGTTCGGCGGCGCTGGCAGCCGCCAGTGTGCTGGGACCAGACAGAATCGGAGGGCAGGAACAGAACACTGCGCAAATTCCTAAGGGAGACAGGAGCGCGAGCGACCCGGGGCCGACGAATGCGGTTCTGGACGCTGCAAATCCATCCGGCAACCATCCCCTGCCGACGGATGCGGGTGGAGTGCAGACCTTCAAGTATCCGTTCTCATTCGCTCACAAGCGGTTTCAGCAAGGCGGCTGGTCGCGCGAAGTGACTGTGCGCGAGCTGGCGGTTTCGAAGTCGCTCGCAGGCGTGGACATGCGGCTGACGGCCGGGGGAGTGCGGGAGTTGCATTGGCACACTGCGGCGGAATGGGCCTACATGCTGTACGGAAGCGCGCGGATCACCTGCATCGACGCGGACGGCAAAAGCTTCGTGACGGACGTGAAAGACGGCGATCTGTGGTATTTCCCGCCCGGAATTCCTCACTCGATCCAGGGCCTGGCGCCGGATGGGGCGGAATTTCTGCTGGTGTTTGACGACGGCAATTTCTCCGAGTATGAAACCGTGCTCCTGACCGACTGGATGGCGCACACGCCGCCCGACGTGGTGGCAAAAAATTTTGGAGTTGCGCACTCGGCATTGGCAAAAATGCCGAAGAAGGAGAAATTCATTTTTCAGGCGGAGGTTCCCGGACCGCTGGCCGAAGATCAGCGTCTGGCAGCAGGGGCGCTTGGAGCGTCATCGATTGATTTTGCGTTTCGCACCACGCAGCACCCTGCGTCCACAAAGCTGAAGAACGGTGAAGTGCGGGTAATCGATTCGAGCAGCTTCAAAATTTCGACGACCATCGCCGCAGCAGTTGTGACGGTGAAGCCCGGGGGCATGCGCGAATTGCACTGGCACCCGAACGCGGATGAATGGCTGTTCTACATCAGCGGGAAGGCGCGCATGACCGTCTTTGCCACGGGGGCGCGCGCAAGAACGATGGACTTCGAAATGGGGGATGTCGGCTACGTCCAAAAGACGCTGCCGCACTACATCGAAAACACCGGCACGACCGATTTGAAATTCCTGGAGATGTTCAAGAGCAGCTTTTACCAGGACCTGGCACTCTCTAAATGGCTCACACACACGCCGCCCGAACTGGTCGCGGCACATCTCAATCTGGATAAGACAACGCTCGACGCGATGCCCAAAGATAAACCGCTCATCGTGCCGTGAGCAACATCAATGAAAAGTGACACCGGTTTTCACTCGTAGCGAAGAGCTACGAGCGGGTCGATTCGTGCCGCGCGGCGGGCCGGGACCCAACATGCGACTAAGCCAGTGATTAGCAACAGCAGCGGAACGGCGGTGAGCGTGACCGGATCGTACGCCGAGACGCCCCAAAGCTGAGTGGCGATCACGCGCGCGACTCCCAGGCTGGCCGCCAGACCAATCGCGACTCCCAAAATCACCAGGCGCAGACCCATGTTTATGACCAGCTTGAGGACGTCACCGCGCTCGGCACCGAGAGCCATACGAATGCCGATCTCGTGCGTCCGGCGCGCAGCGGTGTACGCCAGCACGCTGTAAACGCCGATGGTCACGAGCACCAGCCCGATGCTGGCAAAGATTCCAAGCAAGAAAAATCCAAAGCGCGGGCCGGCGTAGGAAAACTGGCTGATGTAGCCCTCGAGCGTGCCGTTCAACGTGAGAGCCACGCTGCGGTCCGTGGCCCAAATCTCCTGGCGTACGGCGTTCAGCATCGCGAGCGGCTCGCCGACGGTGCGAACAAGAATTCCACGCTCGTTCGATCCGGTGATCGTATACGGAAGCCAGAGCTCCGGGTCGACTGGGTCCTGCAACCCGTGGTTTTTTGCATCGGCGACGACGCCGATGATTTCAAACCATGGATCGTGGACTGGATCGGGAAATTTTTCGAGCTGCGCCACGCCCACGCGCTGCCCGATCGGATTGTCTGAGCCGAGATATTTGCGAGCAAACGTCTGGTTGACAACGGCAAGTTTTTTCGCGCCGTTCACTTCCCCTTCCGTGAACGGCCGGCCCGTCAGGAATTGTAATTTCAACACCGCAAAATTGTTCTCGCTACAAAGCTGAACAAGCGAGTTCCACTTTTCGCTATGTGTTTTTCCGGGAATTTCAATTTCGGCGCCCATGCCTCCGTAAGGCGGCAAAGAGCTGGTCTCCGTGGCCGCAACAACTCCTGGCATCGCTTGAAGCCGCAAAAGAAGCGGACGATAGAAACTTGTGAGTTGTTCGGCGGTCTTATAGCGGTCTCGCGGAAGCACCAGTCGAGATACCAAAATGTGATCCGGCTGCAAACCAAGATGAACCTCGCGGAGAGCTACAAAGCTGCGCATCATTAGGCCTGCGCCGACCAGGAGCGTAAGCGAGAGAGCAACTTCGAGAACAACGACGGCGTCGCGCAAACGTCCGTGGCGAAAACCGCCGCTGACTCCCTTGCCGCTGTCTCGCAGCGGGTCGTTCAGATCGCGGCGCGCCGTTTGCAGCGCTGGGACCAACCCAAAAAGCACCGCGGTAGCCACTGAAACTCCAAGTGTAAAAAGCAGAACGGTGACATTCAAACGAATCGTTGCTTCCGCTGGAACGATATCTTGCGGAATCAGTGCAATCAGGGATTTAAGACCGCCCCACGCGAGCAATGCGCCAAGGGTAGCGCCTCCGACAGCGAGAATGAGACTCTCAACGAGAAGTTGGCGCACCAATCTCCAACGCCCTGCGCCAAGCGCAGCCCGGATGGCAAACTCTTTTTCCCGAGTGGTAGCGCGTGCCAGCAGCAGGTTGGCCACGTTGCCGCAGCCAATCAGCAGCAGCAATCCAACAGCTCCGAGAACGATGAAGAGCGTCGTGCGAAAGCGCCCGACCACCAGATCTGTGAGGGATTGAATCTCGACCGTGAAATGTTTTGGGTAGTCCTTCGGATAAACGGTAGAGAGATGCTGGGCAATCACGGCGAAATCCGCCTGGGCTTCGCGTTCGGAGACCCCGGGCTTGAGGTGGCCAAGCAGAAACCAGTAGCGATTGAAGCCGAGCGCCGGCGTGGTGTCAGCATGGCTGGGTTTCTCGGGAATCCAGAGGTCCGAATCGCCCCAGCCAAATCGCGCCGGCATGATGCCGATGAGCGTGCGAGCCGTACCGTTCAAGACGAAGGTTTTGTTCAGGATGGCGGGGTCGGCGTTGAAACGGTTGACCCAGACTTTGTAACGTAAGACGAAGACGGGGGGAGCGCCGGGTTCATAATCCGCAGGCTGCATCACGCGCCCGACCAGCGCGGGCATTCCCAGAAATTCGAACGTGCCCGGCGCCACATAGCCGCCGCTGAAACGATCCGTGCCCTCGCCAGAAGTGTAGAGCACGTCGCCGCCGTCATTGGCGATGACGCGGTCAAAGACATGGTTTTGCTGCACGTAGTCCAAATATTCAGGGCCGCTGTAACCACCGCGTCCGCCAGGCCGGTTTTGTTCCGTGTCGTGGATTTGGACAGAAACGAAGTGCTGGGCATCGGGGTACGGAAAGGGTTCCATCAGAACGTTCTCAATGACGCTGAAGATGGCGGTGGAGGCGCCTATGCCGAGCGCCAGGGTTATCATGGCAACGATGGTAAAGCCTGGACTTTTCCTAAGGTTTCGTCCAGCGTAGTGGAGATCTTGCCAAAATGAGAACATGCCTGAGCCTCCTCCAGGGTCGCTTGAGTCCTGTCAATTAAGAGACGCTTCAAACGCGAAGAAGTTCCCTGCCGAGCATGGAATTAACGAACAAATAGCGCGCCCCACTTGCTTTGACGGCCAGCGCTGATTAGGGTTTGCCCACCTGCTGAGTTCTCAAATGGATGTGAAGGAAAATTCATATAAAGAGAAGCTGAATCGATGGATTGGATAGAGCGCGCGTTTCGGCTAGGATGTGCTGGCATCCTCGCGGATGGTGAGGCGGTCCAGGTCGAACTGAGGTGATCGAAGTGTTAAGTCGGACAGAAAGGAGTCTTGCGTGAGCAAATATGCGGTGGTTGCGTTACTGGCGGTGAGTGGAGCTTTGGTATCGCGCGCCCAAAGTACGGAGCAGAGTTGCGAGCAGTTAGCTCGGCTCACTTTGCCGAACACAACAATTACGTCGGCGCGGACTGTCGCGGCGGGAGCGTTTGAGCAGCCGGCAAACGCACGCCGTGGGCCGGGGGGTGACACCTCCATGTTCAAGCGGCTGCCGGCGTTTTGCAGGGTCATGGCGGAGGCCAAGCCAAGCGCGGACTCCGACATTAAGATCGAGGTGTGGATGCCGGCCAACGGATGGAACGGTAAATTCCGCGGCCAAGGCAATGGCGGTTTTGCCGGTGAAATTGACTATCGCGGGCTGGCGCTGGCGATCGCCCAAGGGTATGCATCGGCAGGCACGGACACGGGCCATACGGGCGAAGCCCCCGACGCAAGTTGGGCGCTTGGACATCCGGAGAAGATTATCGACTTCGCATACCGCGCGATTCACGAGATGACCATGGTCGGCAAAGCGTCGGTTAAGGCCTTTTACGGCGGCAGCGCCCAACATGCCTATTTTTCCAGCTGTTCGAATGGAGGACGCGAAGCCTTGATGGAGGCGCAGCGCTATCCGGAAGATTATGACGGGATCCTGGCGGGTGCGCCTGCGAACTATTGGACGCATCTGCTGTCGAGCGCTTTATATGATGCCCAGACTACGACTTCGGATCCGGCGAGCTACATTCCGACGAGCAAAATCCCAATGATTGCGAAGGCCGTCAACGCGGCATGCGACGCAAATGACGGGGTCACCGACGGCGTGTTGGATGACCCGAGGCAGTGCCATTTCGATCCGGCGAGATTGCTCTGCAAAGAGACCGATTCGGACTCGTGCCTGACCCAGCCGCAGGCGACTGCGTTGAAAAAATTATATGAAGGCGCCCATGACTCGAAAGGCAGAGAAATTTTTCCGGGATTCTTGCCAGGAGGCGAAGACGGGCAAGGTGGCTGGCCGCTATGGATAACGGGGCCAGGGCCGGGCAAGAGCTTGCTGTTTGCGTTTGGCAGTGGATTTTTTTCCGACATGGTCTACGACAAGTCCGACTGGGATTACAAGAAGGCCAATCTGGACGAAGCGGTCGCTGCCGCTGACAAAAAGTTTGCGAATGTATTAAACGCAACGGAGACAAACCTCAAGCCGTTTGCCTCCCGCGGCGGTAAACTGATTATCTATCATGGATGGAACGATTCTGCGATTTCCGCTCTGAACTCAATCAACTATTTCGAGAGCGTGCAAACAAAAATGGGCAAGGCGGAAGCCGATTCGTTCTTGCGGCTCTTTATGGTTCCCGGGATGCAGCATTGTGGCGGAGGGCCAGGGCCGGATACCTTCGGGCAGTTTGGAATGAGCCCGCAGAACGATGCGCAACACAACATGTATATGGCGCTCGAGCAGTGGGTCGAAAAAGGCGAGGCGCCTTCAACAGTGACTGCCACGAAGCTGCCTGGTGGCAATGGCCCGAGGGCAGGAATGATGACAAGGCCGCTCTGCGTGTATCCTCAAGTCGCGAGATACAAGGGCACAGGCGATACCAACGACGCCGCGAATTTTGCCTGCGCAGCGCCGCCGGCGAGATGACGGCGCAACCTGCACGACGAGAGGTCAGAAGCTCAGCCGCAAGCCGAACTGAATTTCGCGCTTCGGCAGCGCCGCAGTGAAACCAAGCGGCTGGCTCGGTCCGACGGCACTCGTGCCCGAAACGTGGAATGTGGTCGCTCCAGCACCTCCAACCGCTGTTGGAAGTCCATAGCCAAGTCCCACCACATTGTTCACGCTGGCGAAGTTCGTGCGATTGAAGAGATTGAATCCCTCGGCAATCAACTGCAAGTTTGCTCTTTCCCCCAACTTAAACAGGCGCGAGATGCGCAGATCGAAGGCCGCGTAATCGGGGCCCAGGCCGGTGTTACGGCCCGCACCAATGGGACGATCGTTTGTGGAATGGCGGTCGCCATTGACGTCGGACCCGGCCAATAAATTGAACGGATGCCCGCTGTTATAGCGGACGATGGGGGCGACCTCAAAGCCCGCAAGGATGGCATTTTTCCAAGGGCTATCGAGGACGGCAGCGAGAATGAATTTGTGGCGCTGGTCGAAGTCCGAAAGACCGCGATCGGCGCCGAGATTAGTGTTGTCTACCGGGCCAAAGTCGCTATTGAAGTCCGTGGAAGTGTCAAACGCCTTGCTGTAGGTGTAGTTGCCAATAAGCGTGAAATTGTTGCTGAAGCGCTTCTTGACCTCAATGATGCCGCCTTCGTAAAGAGCTGATGCCTGTGAGCTGTATTGATCCGCTTGGAGAATCGCAGGATTCACAAAGCACTGGAGTATAGCAGCGCCGGCGCACGGAGCGGCGTGTGTTGGGTCAAGCGCCGGATTTGAATTCCAATCGCGATAAGTCACCGTCTTTCCGCTCGCCAGCGGCACGGTGACAAGTTGGAAAGGCTGCGGAACGGCGTTGACGTCGATGGCCACGGGAAGCCGCAGCGTATGCGAATAGATGCCGCTCAGCGAGACAGAAAATCCATTGGCAATTTCACGCTCAATGCCAAGAGAAGCTTGCTGGGAGTACGGATTTTGGTAGCCGGGCTGGCCGCTGAAAATTACGGTGAGCAAGGGGAGCGGCCCGGTGTTCGAAACGGTGATGCCGAACTGCGTGAGGTCAGCGGGCGTAATGCAAGCAGCAGCGCCGGCGGCTGGCGTCGTGCACGAGACTTTACCTTGGGCGAAAAGCGTTTGGAAAATGCAGCCCGATAACGGAATCGTAGGAGTGCTGACGCCCGCCGGTGGACATGGTGCATTGATGCTGGCTGGCGCGAGGAGATTGGCAATTTGGCGGGTATTGTTGACGTTGCCAAGGGTTTGGATGACGTCGGCAATCTGCCCGTAGATCTGCGAATAAAAAATACCGTAGCCGCCGCGAATGACGGTCTTGTGATTCTTGAAGGGATCCCAGGCAAACGAGAGGCGAGGTGCGAAGTTGTCTTTATCGGTGCCCAGCGGCCCATATTGAGAGTCGAGTTCGTAGCGAACGCCGAAGTTTAGTGTGAAGTTCTGCGCGATTTTCCACGTGTCTTGCCAGAACAACGCCGTGAACGGACGGGGATAGTCGTAATTGGGATTGCCGAAACCTTGCTCGTAGAATTGCGGCACTCCCAGAGAAACTGATTGCAAAGAGTTTATGAAACCCCCTTGTGAAATCAGGCCGCAAGGATTGGGCGCGGACGCGGAAGCTGAGGGAAGCAGGCAAGGGCTGAGTACGGCTCCGGGCAGATTGCCAAAAACAAAGCGCCCCGGAAAGAAAGTGTGGGATTCGCTGTGATTCCCGCGATAAAGGAATTCACCGCCGAATTTCACGGTGTGATGGCCGCGGATGATCGTGAAGCTGTCCGAAATTTCTGGGCGGCGCATGATCGTTAAGCTAGGTATGAAGATTTGCGTTCCCAGACTGGCGTAGCCCGGGATGTCGAGGCCAACCTGGCCGGGAACGTTCGGAATCACATCGAACGTGGAATAGTTGAACTGCAGCTGCAGGGCATTTTGCATGGACTGGCTGAAGAGGTGATACCAAGCCCCCTGGATAGTGTTGTCGTAAGCATGAATAGAGCTGCCGCGCGAGAATCCAGTAAGGGAGTGCACGTCCGGCGATTCCTCGAGGTCGTGAGAATAGTTGTAGCGGAGGAAAAACTCGTTTTGGTCGTTGAGATGATGGTCGAGCCGGACAGAGGTTTGATAGCGATGGGTGTTGTAAGGAAACACGCCCCCATTGGCCTCTAATTGGCCGATGATAAAACCATTGAGAGCAGCTTGTCCTGGACTAACAAACGGGTTCGCTCCTGGATTGCCGTTGACCGTCAAAATGCTTTGAAGCGCGAAGGCACAAGTTTGGGCGGGGAGCACTACGACAGGTTTCCCAGGAGGCGTAAGGCAGGGCACGTTTGGATTACCCGCTTCGGCCCCCAATCCATTAATGGTGGCCACCTGACCGGCGTTGGGGCGGAAGATGTTCGTGTTTGTCAGAATTGGAACTGCATTTTGCGCATCCTGGTGCAGGCCTTCGAACGCCGCGAAAACAAAAGTCTTGTCTTTCTTAATTGGCAATCCCAGAGTGCCGCCGAATTGCTGCCGGCTGAGTGAATTCTTTATGTTTGTGCCTTGTTGGTCCGGGGCCGCCGGATTGAACGGTTCTCCTGGCTGGAGGGCTTGGCTTTTGGCAAAGGGGTCGGCGGCGTCCAGGGCATCGTTGCGGAAGAACCCGTAGATGCTTCCGTGGACCAGGTTTGTGCCGGTTTTGGAGACGATGTTGATGGCCGCGCCGCTTGCTCCACCCAATTCGGCGGAATAGTTGCTGCGGTTGATCTGAAACTCCTGGACGGCCTCCTGGCTCAGGGTCAGGCGTACACCACCCGAATCGTCGTTGGCTTCGCCGCCATCGACCGTGACGCTGTTGCCGCGGCCGTTGCTTCCGTAAAAGGAAAGTCCGCTTTGCGGAGTTTGTTTGACGCGAAAATCTTGATCTCCGGCCAGGTGGGTAGAATCGGAGACGCCGGGCATCAGCAATGTGAAGGTAAGGTAATCGCGGCGGTCAATCGGGAGTTCTTTTATGAATTGCTCGCTGACAGTGTCAGCGAGATGTCCTCTCTCCGTTTCCACAACGGGGGGCTCGGTGTTCACTTCGACCAACTCCACGCCGGAGGATAGCTTCATGGGAAAATCGACGATAACGGTTCGGCCGACGCTGACTTCGACATCCTTATGGATTTGCGTTTGAAAGCCACTGATCTTTACCGTCAATTGATAAGTGGCCGGCGGGAGGCCTGTTAATTCGTAAGCACCGCTGTCGTCGGAAATGGCAGTTCGGAGGATGCCCTTCGCGGGGTCCTCGGCAACGATGGTCGCCTTCGGAATGCTCGCGCCGGTAGGATCGATCACCGTTCCGCGTATAACGCCAGAAGTCCCAACTCCCTGGGCGAAGAGGATTCCAGCCAAAAAAAGAATGGATGCAAACACACCCGTGAGCGCTCTGAAGATTCTCACTTCACACCCCCTCAAGTTGTCGTCAAGCGGACTACAACTACCCCAGTTGCTTAGACTGTTTTTTCTCCAAGATAGATGCCCAATACCCCTACTGGGCGGCTAATGCTCGACGTGCTGGGTGCATTCTATCTCTGGCGCGAGGGATGACAAGAGGGAAAAATGCAAAATAGATACAGGGGTGCCGGAGTCCCTGCGCGTTGTGCGAGCTAGTGTAGGAGGCCAGGATTCAAGCGGCGGTTTCTGAGCGGAAAACTCGCTGGAAGCGGGGGCCGGTGAATTGAACGCCGACGAGATGTTCCCCTTGCGTGGAAGCATCGATGACGTGGACGACGCGGCCAGAAGTGGAAAAATCGGCTTCGCTGCGGCGCGACGCGTAGTGCGAGAAAGGAATCCGGATTTCGAGGTCGGAGCCGATGGCGACGTCGAAACGCGTGACGAACGCGGCACCGCTGCGGCACAGATTTTCGCTGGAAGTTTCTTCTTCGAAGAGAACACCGCGGCTATCGCGGCCTCGAACTTTGAGCGGCAGGCGGACGGCGATTCTACGCTCCGAGCGTTGCTTCGAGACGGTCTGCGTCAAGTGGACCATGGGCGAGGTCCTCTTTTCTGGCGTTCGCCGCGCGGCCATCATTCTGGGCAGCCGCAGAGCGATTACTATTTTGGTCAGCCGACGAACGGATGATCCCCGCGGCGGCTCGGCTCTCGAAGAAGGATTCGACCTTCTCGATAACCTCGCTGGGCGTTCGCGCCGCATGTACGATTCGTCGAAGCTCGCTGCCGTTCCCCACGCCATGGGTAAACCAGCAAGCGAACTGCTTCATTTTGCCTAAACCATCGGGCAGGTTGGCAGCATTAATTTGCCTATAGTAGCCAGAAAGTAACTGATGGCGCTCGTTCTCCGTCGGTGTGTCGTAACGACCGCTCGCGGCATATTGCTGCATCTGGGAAAATATCCAGGGATTGGTTGCGGCGGCGCGGCCGATCATGACGGCATCGCAACCGGTCTCGCGGACCATGCGATCAGCATCCTCTGGAGTATTGATGTCGCCATTCCCAATGACTGGAATTTTCACGGACTGCTTGACCGCGGCGATGATACTCCAGTCAGCGGCACCCGCGTAGCCCTGTGTACGCGTGCGGGGGTGCACGGCCACGCCTTCGACGCCGATGCCTTCCGCCAATTTCGCGACTTCCACGGCGACGATGGAGTTTTCATCCCAGCCGGCGCGGAGCTTGATAGTAAGCGGAATTCTTACTGCGGCGCGCACGGTTTTGAAAATTTCTCCGAGGAGAGGCAGATCGCGCAGCAAACCGGAACCACCGCACTTGACGACTTTTTTGGCGGGGCAGCCGAGATTGATGTCCACGGCGTCATAGCCAAGGTCTTCGACCATGCGCGCGGCTTCAGCCATCACCATCGGATTCGCGCCGAAGAGTTGCGCGGTGATGGGATGTTCGTCTTCCTGAAAATAGAGGTAACGAAGCGTCTTTGCGGCGCTGCGGGTAATGCCTTCAGAACTGGTGAACTCCGTCATCAGCAGGCCGCAGCCGCCAAGGCCGCGGATGACGCGGCGGAAGAGCGTATCGGTCACGCCAGCCATAGGGGCGAGAACCGCCGCGGGGCGGATAGTCAGGTCGCGAATTTGGAAAGATGCGGGAAGCATATGCTCGATCACTGGCTAATCCAGTCTAGGCCGATGTGGGAGCCCCTGCAAGGCGAGAGCGGACCGAGGTTCACCGTGCTTTAAGTCTGCCATCCGCCAAGAGACCGATCGAGTCAGGAGAAGTCAAAGACTCGCGCCCTCTGAAAAACCAAAACCCAAAGGGTGCAGCGTCTCGTTAGGCATCAGCCTTGAACGTCCACGCCATGTGTCACAACATCTGCTCAGTCGTTAGAGCTACTCCACTCACTGCATTATTGAATCAGCTGTGTTTGTCTGCGCTACCCGCCAATGCGTCTTAGTGGTTATGGTTGTCCTTGTCCTTGCTGTCGTCCCCCTCGCGGTCGTTGTGACGACGCTCTGCATGGACCTGCCCGCGGATTTCGCCTGCCGGGAATTGTTTCGTGTGGATATTCCCGTAAGCGGTATTGGATGCGAGCGCCGCTACTACTCCGGCGAAATCGCCAGGTAGTATGTTCTGTGCGGTGGGCCCCACCACGCCCGCCGCGGTGATTGTTCCTGTCACGGTCACCTCTCCTGAAGTATCGTCTGGGCAAGTTGGAGTTCCTGCGGGACCGTTACCCAAATTCGAACAAAAGAACACCATGATCCCGCCGGCCACGTGCTTTTTGCCGAAATGAATGTGAGACTGCAAAACATTGGTTAAGCCGGAATAGGTCAGTGTGTAAGTGAGCGTTTGAGCGGTCTTGTCAAGCGTCAACTTGAGCGTCGCTTGCCCCGTCGACAAGATGGCTCCCGTCTCACCCGCACCCAGGCCGCCGACCTCTTGGAAGCCAGAGAACTTGGCGGAAAATTCCTGCGCGCGGGCAGGAACTGACAACAGCAAAAGCACAAAAGCGGTTAGCTTTGTGCAGGCCCATAGGCGTCGACTCATGGAACCCTCCCTGCAAGTAGATTTTTTGGTGATGGGACGATCAGCGCGAAGTATACCCCTGCTCGCCTCACTGAGCTGCAATCTCCGATTTGGAGCTCCAGTCTGTGAATCGTACACTTGTCGAGCCCTGGACACAACGAACTTGCCACTAGAGCGGACCCTCAGCGAGATCACGATAGAGTTGGCTCGGAAGCCAATCGCGCCCTGGCGGAGAATATTCCATCAATTCCTGTAGAGTTCGGGTTACCCGAAACATGAAATAGCACTTCACTTTTCCGGATCACCGGGTTGACCAGGCATGTGAGCTGCCTCCGAGTGCCCCGACATCCTCCCATTACTGGCGACCAGCTTCAAGTAATCCCCACCCATTCAGTCCGCGCTGAGCAGCTCACTTCGCGGAAAGGAAGTGGAGGATCTCCCGCATAACGCGGTCGCCTTGGTTTGTTGGAACAGGTTTTGGGCGTCTAGCTTTCGCTTCCCATTGGTGTAGACTTTCCGGTGCCCAAGATCTGCTGCAAGCGGTGAGTTGCGGGCGAGGAGTTTCCATGAAACGACGTGAAATGATACGAGGCAGTGTTCTTGCCGGTGCGTTCGCGGCGGCGCTTCGCCCCGCGCTCGCCAATGCGCAAAGCGGGGCGCAGAGCGCTGCGCAGACATCCGAATTGACGCCGGCACAAAAGGGCGTTGACGCTTCGAAGGACCTCTCGGCCCCGGGATGGAAGCCAGTTTTTTTGGATGAGCATCAGAACGAAACGCTCATCGTGCTCAGCGACCTGATTATTCCTTCAACGGACACTCCCGGCGCGAAGGAAGCGTTAGTGAATCGCTATATCGATCTTGTGCTGGCTGCTGAGACACCCGAAACCCAACGAGCATTTTTGAACTCGCTCGGCTATCTGGATGGCGAAAGCATGCGGCGATTCAAGGCGGCGTTTCGCTACCTGTCACGGGAAGAACAGGATCGTTTGTTGCACGCGCTGGCATATCCCCGCGTCGGGGGCGGATGGGCTGGTGACACGGGTGCCGTGGCCGATCCGGGACACGGTTATTTTGAAGCGCTGAAGGGGCGCATCATGTCTGCCTACTACAGCTCACAAATTGGAGAGAAAGAATTAGGGTGGGACGGTGCGTTTGCGCACGGCCCCTACCAAGGCTGCGAACATCCGGAAGGGGATCACAAGTGAGCGGGACTTATATGACAGGCATAACTCGAATGGCGGGCATGGCGCAAGACCCTCTGCAGCAAACCTACGATGCCGTGGTGGTGGGATCGGGAGCCACGGGCGGCTGGGCCGCGAAACAACTTGCCGAGGCGGGCTTGAAAGTTGCGTTGCTCGAAGCAGGCCGCGCGGTAAGCCCGAAAGAGTTTACCGAGCACATGCCGGCTTACAAGCTGAAATACCGCGATCACTCGCCCGAAGTGGTGCGCACGCGGCCGGTGCAAAAGCAGTGCTACGCGTGCATGGAATACAACTACGAGTGGTTCGTGAACGACCTCGAGAATCCGTACAGCACGCCTCCCGGCAGGCCATTTACGTGGCAACGGCTGCGCATCCTCGGAGGGCGATCGCTGGTGTGGGGCCGCCAGAGTTACCGCATGAGCGATAACGATTTTAAGGCGGCGAGCCGCGATGGGTATGGCGATGACTGGCCGATTAGTTATGCCGACCTTGCGCCCTATTACGACATCGTGGAGCGGTACGTCGGGATCAGCGGAGCGACGGAGGGGAATGAAATGCTGCCCGACGGGCAATTTCTCCCGCCGATGAAAATGAGCTGCGGAGAAATTTTGCTGAGAGAGCGCGTCAAAGCGAAGTTCGGGCACACCGTGACCATCGGCCGCACGGCAATCCTGACGCAAAATCATAATGGACGGCTCCAGTGCCATTATTGCGGGCCTTGCGAACGTGGTTGCAGCACGTTTTCTTATTTCAGCAGCCCGTTTACGACCGTCAAGGACGCTCTGGCTTCCGGGAACTGCACGCTCATCACCAACGCCGTGGTGAGCCATGTGGAGATGGACACCGAGCCGAATAAGGCGCGCGGTGTGACGTACGTGGATCGCTTGACGCGGCAAGTAAAGGAAGTCCGCGGAAAAGCGGTGATCCTTTGCGCGCAGGCGTTGGAATCCACGCGCATCCTGCTGAACTCCTCCACGCGGGAATATCCCAACGGACTGGCCAATTCGAGCGGGGCGCTCGGTCATTACTTGATGGATCACGTCGTGGGGGCGGGAGCTTCAGGTCGCATGCCAGATTTCAAGACTCTTCCCAATGCGAACGAGCCCGCACGACCCAATGGGATTTACATTCCCCGCTTCCGGAACACTCCTTCAAACGCCAAACATTCCCGGTTCATCCGTGGCTATGGTTACCAGGGCGGGGCCGACGCAGACTTCAACTTCAAGGCCGAAGGCTACGGAGCGTCGATGAAGAAGGCCGTAAAAGATGGCGTGTACGGGATTTCGCTCGGAGCTTTCGGTGAATCGCTGGCGCGCTGGGACAATTACATCGAGATCGACCGCGATCTTAAAGATGCCTGGGGCATTCCTGCGTTGCGCATTAGCATGACCCACGGCGACAACGAAGCCGCGCTCATGGAGGATGCCGGCGCCTCGGCGGCGGAAATGCTGGAAGCGGCGGGCGCGCAGGACATCCAAGTGCGGGCGAGCGTCGAAATGCCGGGCATGGCCATACACGAATTGGGGACAGCTCGCATGGGGAACGATCCGAAGCAGTCAGTGCTCAATGCGTTCAACCAGGCGCACGACGTGAAGAATTTGTTCGTGATGGACGGGGCGAGCTTTGTGTCGTCCGCGTGCCAGAACCCAACGCTTTCGATGATGGCGCTCACCGTGCGCGCGTGCGCTCACCTGATTGACCGATTCCACAAGAACGAGATCTAACCCAAGCTCACGGCACAGACGTTCTCACTAATAGATAAGTCCCAAGTGTGCCCGAAACTGCCAATTGCACGGGCGGGGCGGCACTTTCCGCTTCGGGAATCAGCTGGTGGATGAATTGGTGGTGGCGGCGGATTTGAGGAATTCGTCGAGTTTGAGGAAGCGGCGGCCGAGAGCGGCGCTGTACGCGGACCATTCTTCTTCGCCGGAATCGGCGGCCAGGGCGGCGCGGACGGCGGCCATTTTGGAATCCATGTCGTCGAGATAATGGAAAACCATTGCTTCGCGGATCATCGGCAATTTGGGCGAGCCAAATTCGTACTGGCCGTGATGGCTGATCAGGAGATGCTGGACTACGGTTTTCAGATTTGCGGGGAATCCTTCGATGGTGTCCATGGCCTTTGACACGGTTTCCAGTTCCATGACGATATGGCCGAGGAGCTGGCCTTCGGTGGTGTAGCCGATCGCGCGCTCGTAACAGAGTTCATCGAGCTTGCCGACGTCGTGGAGGATGGCAACGGTCATCAACAGGTCGGCATTCAGCTCCGGGTAGTGCGCCGCGATTTGCTTGGCCAAACCACAAAGACCGACGACGTGCTCGAGCAGGCCGCCGAGATAGGCGTGGTGCATGACTTTGGCGGCGGGGGCGCGCTTGTAGCGCGGGGCGATTGCCGGGTCGGCGATGATTCCGTTCACTAATTTTTTGAGCCACGGATTCGCTATAGAACTCGCATACTCGAGAAGTTCCCCCCAGAGCTTAGCGACGTCTCCCTTGGTTTGCGGGAGAAAATCGGCGAGATCCACCTCTTCCGGTTTGGCGCGGCGGAGATTCTGAAGAGAGAGCTGCGGCTTATTCCGGTAGATTTCAACGCGCGCCTGAACTTTTACGATGTCGTCGCGGCTGATGTCTTTTGCGGCGGCCTCAAATTGATCCCACATGACGGCTTCGATGGCGCCGCTGCGGTCGCCGAGCTCGAGACGGAGAAACGTCTTGCCCGCGCGGGTGTTGCGAATTTCTTTTTCGTGCACGAGAAAGAAAGAGGTGATGGATTGTTCGGTCGAGAGGTCCGTGACGAAAGCCGTCTTCATCAGTCGCCCGTGTCCGCGGGACGCTTGCCGAAGAGCAGGAATTTCTTGTGGCCCCGCTTGGTCTTGGTGACTTCGGGCGTGGCGCTCACTTCCTGGATTTCGGAGTTGCTTCCGCCGGCGGCATCCTGGTAGCCGGGCTTCACCACCACGTAACTTTGCTCGCGCAGCGTCTTGAGATAATCGCGCAGGGCCGGCTCCATTCGTTCGCCATACAGCTTGTCCATGATTTCATTCTCGACTTTGGCAAGCGACTGCTGGCCTTCGTCGTAGTGCTCCAGGACTTGCATGACCAGAAATCCCTGCTTCGTTTCCATCACCTCCGTAAGGCCGTTCTTTTTCAAGGTGAATACAACGTCTTCGAGCTGCTTCGAGAGTTCGCCCCGCTTGTAAATGCCCAGGTAGCCGCCTTGTTTGGCCGTGGCGCCGTCGGAGTAGCGCTTGGCGATTTCGCCGAAATCTTCCCCGTCCTTGATGCGCTTCAGGGCCGTGTCTGCCTTCTTCTTTAGTTCCGCGACTTCCGCTTCATCCTTCCCGGCAGTATTGATCTCGATAGACCTCAGGGCCACTTGCTCCGGGCGGATGAAATCCTGCTTGTGCGCTTCGTAGTATTTTTGAACTTCGTCTTTGGGGATGGAGATGTGCGAGCCGACTTCGCTGCTGATCACTTTTTTGGTGAGCAGGCCGTTGCGAATATTGTTCTTGAAGTCTTCCCAGTTCAGTCCTGGCTGGGACTCAACCGCCTTTTCGAGAGCCTCCAAGCTATCCAGTTTGTTTTCGATGCGGATTTGGTCCAGTTGCTTGATCACGTCCGGCTCGACGCTGATGCTCATGTCCTTGGCGCGCTGCACGAGCAGTGACTGGTCGATGAGATTGCGGAGAGCATTTTTTTGGCTGTCCTCGGTTATCTGTTTCAACTGCTCCGGCGTGCAGCGATTCTGGCAATCCTGCTTGGCATCTTCCTCGGCGGTAACTTTGGAGTGTTCAAGTTCGGAGCGAGTGATCACTTCGTTGTTGACGCGCGCGACGATCTCTTCGATGACCTTGCCTTCGGAGGACGTGGGAGCCCGCTTGACGGGCGCAGGCTTCGCAGGCACGGCAGCTGCCGGAGGAGTTGCAGGAGCGTCGTCCGGCTTCTCGAGAGTAGGCTTCTGCGTTGGCGGCGGAGTCGGTTCCTGCGCCGCGAGCGGCAGTGCGGCGAATAGCGCCGCGATAATTGCAAGATTACGCATGTAGTTCCTCACCTATAGAGTTTAGCCCTGCCCTTGAAGGCCGAGCAATACGTTTCTAAGAGCCCCCGGGACCGACTCCCCGCGCGTGGTCTCCAGCCAAAGCACGCCGCTGGGGTCCAGCTTAATGCCCTTTCGCGAGCGCACGACCTTGACCAGCGTGGCGGGCTCGAGCGGCGTCTCCGCATGGAAGCGAATGGCGATGCGGTTGCCCTGGCGCTCGACCGCGGAGATGCGCAGCCGCTCGCACATGGATTTGAGGACGGCGTACTCCAAAAGGTTTTCTACCGTCGCAGGTGGTGCGCCGAACCGGTCGGCGAGTTCGCGATGAACATCCTTCTTTTCCTCCTC
>Ga0070696_100000634_pt1 | contig 22388 bp, 18 predicted proteins | sample KBSK1253metaG_FD_65474 | JGI IMG/M metagenome (GOLD analysis project Ga0070696, IMG submission 65474) | Corn, switchgrass and miscanthus rhizosphere microbial communities from Kellogg Biological Station, Michigan, USA - KBS K1-25-3 metaG | ecosystem: Host-associated > Plants > Roots >... | reverse complement strand
GCCGGCATCGACCGCCTTGAGCAGGGTCCCGGCGCAGGTCAGCTCGACGTCGTCGCGGTGAGCGGCGATGGCCAGAATGTCGATCGGCATGGGATCCGGGGTGAAGGTGGCTCAGGCCTTCTTCCTGTACTTCCGCACCAAGAATATCGCTCCCCCTGCAAGCACCGCCACCGGGACCAGGATCCCCATCGCGGCGATGAGCCCGGCAACGAGCTGGACACAGTTCCGCCACGCCTGCCGGAATGCCTCGCCAATCACGCTGTAACCTGGGTGGTCACCGACGATCGGCCGGGCCTCGTGCAGGGTCACGGCGAGTGTGCTCATGGCCGCACGAGTCCGCAGGTAGCGAAGCCGACCCTCATGCCGCTCGATCTCTTCCCGAACCCGCGCCAGCTCCCGCTCCACCGCGAGCACGTCCTGCAACCGCCCCGTTCGGGTGGCGAGCAGGTCCACCAGCCGCTCCTCCAGCCGGCGGCCGTTGGCAACCCGAGCGGTAATATCGACGAACTCCTCGCCCACGTCCTCCGCCGTCACGTTGACGAACTCGACCCTCCCAAGGGGCTGGAGGCCGCTGGTCAGCTCATCGAACCGCTGGGCCGGTACCTTGATCTCGAGCGTGGCTTGCCGCAGCTGCTCCCGTCCGCTCTGCAGGTTGGTATTGGCCACGAATCCACCAACTTGAGCGGTCAGCCGGCGCAGCCCAGCGAGGCCGGCCTCGAGCGAATCAACCTCGATGCTGGCCGTGCCCGTCCGAATGATCATGGCGGGCGAACTCGGCAGCTCGACCGCACGGGGAATGTCGGACTTCTGCTCCGCTGTGCCTGGCGTCTGGCTACGCGGTCCCGAGCTGGCGGCGACGCCGGTAGCCAGCGCGGGCGCCTCATCGGATGGGGAGGCCTGATCCAACGCGACAGCGTTCTCCGTTTTTCCGGGGCCAGCCTTTGCCGGACGCAATGTGTTGCAGCCCAGGAGCGCGACCTGCAGCAGGCATGCGACGAGCGAGCGGATTTTCATGGTACCTCCTCGGGGAGCCGGGGAGATGCCGAGCCCGCTCAGTGTTGCACAACTATTCGTGTCGGAGGGCTTCCACCGGATCCATGCGAGCCGCGCGATTGGCGGGGTACAGCCCGAACGTCAGCCCGATACCTATGCTCACCACACACGCAACCACGGCGCTCCACAGGGGGACCGCGGACTCGATGGCCAGGACCCGCTTGATCGCTTCTCCGGTTCCCAGGCCCACCAGTATGCCAAGGAAGCCGCCCAGCAGAGTGAGCGTCGCGGCCTCCACCAGGAACTGCCAGAGGATTTCACGCCGGGTCGCGCCGATCGCCTTGCGCAAACCGATCTCCCGGGTTCGGTCGGTCACGGACACCATCATGATGGCCATGACCCCGATGCCACCCACCAGGAGGGCCACGCTGGACAACGCAGTCATCACCAGCAGGAACATGGAGGTAAGCTGGTCGATAGTCTCCAGGATCTCGGCCTGCGTGATGATGTCGAATGTGTTCGGCATGCCGGGTCGAAGCCCCCGAGCCCGCCGCAGTGCCGCTGTCACCAGGTCCTCCGCCCGGTCCACCGAGATGCCGCCGCGGGCCCTGACCGCGATAAAGAGATCGTTGGTCTCGTTGTACGGGTAATTTTTCCGCAGCGTGGCGAACGGGATGATGGCACCGATGACGAAGCCGGGGGGTTGGAAGATGTTCTCCGGCTCCTGGTACACTCCGATCACCCGGAGGGCGACCTCGCCAATGCGGATCGTGGCGCCGACCGGATTCTCCTGGCCGAACAGCCGGTGCGCCGCATCACGCTCGAGCACCGCCACCTCCGCGCCGGCCAGTTCGCCCTGGCTGAACATCCGGCCGTGAAGCAGCGTCCCGCCCAGCACGTCCATGTAGTGGTTGTCTGCGCCGTAGATCCAGAGTCCCTGGGTACGGCTGTCCTGTCGCTCGATCCGTTTGACGACCCGCACCCACATCCCGGCGTGCTGGATTTCGGGAATGCGGCGGATCGCATCGGCGTCGCTGGGCCGCATCACCGGGCGAATCCGCACCTCGCGGGGCAGTCGGTCCGGGTTGAGCGGGGTCTCGGAGAGAAATCGGATGACATAAAAGACGTTGGGCCCCGCCCGCTCCATGGCGTTGAAGATCTGGGTGCGGATGCCTTCCACGATGGAGGCCATGGCCATGACGGTGGAGACACCGATCACGACGCCCAGGATGGTGAGCGCGGAGCGCAGTTTGTTGGCCCGCATGGAGGCGAGGGCGATCGCTACGCCTTCGCCCAAGCTGCGGAAACCAACCATAGGACGCATGGGGGTAAGGCTATTCGGCCCGAAGCGCCGCGATGGGATCGAGCCGCGCGGCGCGAGTGGCCGGATAAACACCAAAGAGGATGCCGGTACCGGCGCCAAGGGCGAGCGCGGTCCCGACGGACCAGAGCGTGACCCGGGCGGGGAGAGGACTCAAGCCGGCAACCGCGCCCGCCATTCCCCATCCCGCAATCACGCCCACCGCGCCGCCGGCAATGGAGAGCGCCAGTGCTTCCACCAGGAACTGCCGCCGGATGTCCTGGCGGGTGGCGCCCACCGATTTTCGAATGCCGATCTCATAGGTCCGCTCGTTCACGGTCATCAGCATGATGTTCATGATGACGATGCCACCCACGATGATCCCAATCGCGACGACTGCCGGGATCACGGTAAACAGGAGGCGCGTCAGGGTCTTCCAGAAGGTGACCAGGCCATCCGCCTTGTCCACCGTGAAGTCGTCCGGCTCGCCCGGACGAAGCCGTCGGGCTACACGCATGGCCTCTTCCGCTCGGGACATCGCGCCGGCCAGCTGCTCGGGATCGCCCATCTTGACCGAGACTGTCGTCGTGAGCCGGCGACCGTAGAGCGATTCGAACGTGGAAATCGGGAGCAGCACGAAGCCGTCGAATGACTGCCCCAGCACCCGGCCCTTCCGGGCGATGACACCCTTGATCGTCATTTCCCGGCCGGCCACCCGGATCTTCTGTCCGACCGCCCGGCTGGGCTCACCGAAGAGCTTGTCGGCGACGTCGAAGCCCGCGACGGCCACGGCGCGCCGTTCCTGCACGTCGGGATCCGCGAGCGGCTCCCCCGCGATGAAGCGATAGTCCTGGACCACCTGGTACGGTGGAGTTACCCCGAAGACCAGGACGTCTCCCACGGTGCGGTTGCGATAGACGATGTCACTCATCGGCGTGGGCCAGCCCGATTGCAGGGAGACCGCCTGTGCGTCAGGAAGTGCGCGCCGCACCGCGTCCGCGTCGTCCTTGGTCAGGATCGGTCGCTTGTTGATGGCGCGGATCTGGTTGTCATCCAGCAGCCCGGGCGCGATCGGGGTCCGGCGGACCTGAAAGGCGTTGGTGCCGATCAATGCGCCGGTGATGTTCTCTCTCACGTACGCGTTCATCCCCTGGATGATGGCGACCACCACCACCAGGAACGCGACCGACACAATGATGCCAAGCAGAGTGAAGAAGGAGCGGAGCTTACTGGACCAGATAGCCTGCAGCGCCAGCCGGAGGGCCTCGGAAAGGGGCATGCGGGAAATTAAAAGCGTGAACGGTGAAAGGTGAACGGTAAAAGGGGCGTCCTCACTTCAGCGCCCCGTTCACTGTTTACCGTTCACGGTTCACGTCTTTGGCTACTCGTAGCGCAGCGCCTCCACCGGGTCCAGCCGGGAGGCCTTGCTGGCGGGATAGAGCCCGAACAGTACCCCGGTCAAGATGGAGGCGGAGAGGGCCGCCACGACGGCAATCATCGGAATCGACGCGGGGATAGGAGAGAACGAGCGGACCCCCCAGGCGACACCCGCGCCCAGCCCCATGCCGATCACGCATCCCACCAGCGTGAGCGTCGCGGCCTCGACCAGGAACTGGAACATGATCTCCCCCCGAGTGGCGCCGAGCGCCTTGCGGACTCCGATCTCGCGGGTGCGTTCCGTGACTGAGATCATCATGATCGCAACCACGCCGACGCCCCCGACCATCAAGCCCACGCTGGACAGCCCGATCATCGCGATGAAGAAGCCGGCGGTGATCTTGTTGAAGGCCTCCAACACGCGGTCCTGCGTGACGATCGCAAAGTTGTTGGGTGCCGAGGGCCTGAGTCCCCGTTTGATCCGGAGCGCGGCGACGACCTGATCCTGCGCCTGGATCGTGGTCGCCGACTCGGTCGGAATGACGGCGATCTCCATCCAACCCTTCTCGTAGTCCGCAATCTTCACAAAGCTCGTGTGCGGGATCGCGAGCCTGGGCTCATTCGCGTTGCTGAAGAGGGACGCCGCTTCGGCGTGCAGGCCGATCACCTCGAAGGGCACCCCGAAAATCTTGATCTTCTTGCCGACCGCGTCGCGACCAGGAAACAGGGATTCGGCCAGTTTGTCGTTGATGATGGCCACCCGGGCGCCGGCCGCTTCCTCGACTGGAGTGAAGTTGCGACCGGTCAGGATGGTTCCTCCGTTCACCAGAATCCAGCTCGCGCTCATCCCAGCGATCGCCACGCCCTTGAGATCGACGCTCTCGAACCCAACCGGCCCCCGGGTGTACTCACCTACGTTGACGCCGCGCACCTGAGGCAGTCGCCGGATCATCTCGGCCTCGTCCGTGGTGAGCCAGGGCATCCGTCGCCAGGGAGAGAGCTCATCCGAGCCGTCCGAGATCTGAACGCCCTCCTGAAAATACCGCTGCACGAAGAAGGTCTTGGGCCCGGCGGACTCCAGAATTTGAGTGATGCTCTGGTTGATGCCGGTGATCGCGGAAGCCATCGCAATGACCACCGTCACGCCGATCGCGACTCCCAGGACCGTCAGGGCGGCACGCACCTTGTTGGCGCGGAGCGAATCCAGCGCGATGACCACGCCCTCGAGCATCCGGGTCGCGATCGTGGTCGGCCGCGTGGGGCTCACTCGGCCCTCAACGCTACGATCGGGTCGAGCCGGGAGGCTCGACTCGCCGGATAGACTCCTGCCGCCACTCCCACCGTGACGCCAAGCAGCACCCCGATGCCCACCGACCACGGCGCCACGGCAGCAGGAAGCGGGGTGAGTGCCTTCACCGCGAACGCGAGCAGGATCCCGAACCCGATGCCGAGCAGTGCCCCGATGGAGGAGAGGGTGGCCGACTCGACCACGAACTGGGCCAGGATATCACTCCTCCGGGCGCCCAGTGCCTTGCGGATGCCGACCTCGCGAGTCCGCTCGCTCACGGCCATGAGCATGATGTTCATGATGACGATCCCGCCCACCACGAGGGAAATCGCTACCAGCCCAGGAAGCGCCAGAAACAGGATCTTGGAGATCTTTTCCCAGGTGCCCAAGGCGCCCTCTGCCGTCTGCAGATAGAAATTGTTTTCCTGCCACGGCTTGAGTCGCCGCAGGCTGCGCATGACCGCCTCGGTTTCTCCCATCGCGAGGTTCATGTGGGTGGGATCCTGGGTCCGGACGATGAGGGCGTCGAGGATATTGATCGGACAGATGAGGCGGCGGCCCTGGGCGCTGAACGGCATGATCGCGAACTTGTCGAGCGATAGTCCGAAAAGCGTTCCCTGCTTGGTTACCACGCCGATGATCCGGTAGGGAAGCCCCCCGATGTGCACCACTTTGCCCAACGGATCCACTCCCGGGAGGAGCTTCTCCGCCAGCTCGCTGCCTACCACCAGAACCGGGAGGCTGGCCTGGACCTCCTGCGCGGTAAACGCGCGGCCGGCGGTCAGCTGATAATTCCGGATATCGAAATAGCTCTCCTCCGTACCGACGAGATCGATGTCCTTGGCCACCTTGCCCTCGTACGAGACCGCCACCCGGTCCTGGCAGAACTTGGCGAAGGTAGCCGGAGTCCGGATCCGCTCTCTGACGTAGTCGGCATCGTCGTAGCTGATCCGGGGACGTCGTCGCCAGGCGAGCCACACCTCGTCCGGCACGTTGCCGGTGACGATGCTGGGGCGTTGCCGTAGCTCGAACGTGTTGGCGCCGACCAGGGTATTGGCGAAACGGTCTACCATGTAGCGGTTCATCCCCTGCACGATGGAGACCACCGCGATCAGGAAGGTGACGCCGATCAGAACGCCGATCAGGGAGAAGAAGCTCTTGAGCTTCTGGCTCCGGATCGTGCGGAAGGCCAGTCCCACCGCCTCGAACAGGGGCATCTAGGCGGCCGCCTCACGCTGCAACCGGTCACTCTCCACCTGGCCATCCCGCAGCACCACCACACGGGCGGCATGCGCCGCGATGTCGGACTCGTGGGTCACCATGATGATGGTCTGGCCGTCCGCATGCAGCTCGCCGAACACCTGCATGATCTCCTCGCTGGTGACGCTGTCCAGATTGCCCGTGGGTTCGTCGGCCAGAAGGATGGACGGGCGGTTGACCAGGGCACGCGCGATCGCCACCCTTTGGCGCTGGCCGCCGGAGAGCTCATTGGGGCGGTGATGCATCCGCTGCCCCAGCCCGACCTGGTCGAGCGCGGCTTCGGCTCGCGCCCGGCGCTCGCGGGCCCGTAGTCCGGCGTACACCAAGGGGAGCTCGACGTTGTGCAGCGCGGTCGCCCGGGGCAGCAGGTTGAAGGTCTGAAACACAAATCCGATTTCTCGATTGCGCACCCGGGCCAGCGCATCATCGCTCAGCTGCGAAACCTCTTGTCCATTGAGCCAATATTCGCCTCCGCTGGGGGTGTCGAGACAGCCGAGGATGTTCATCATGGTGGACTTGCCCGAGCCCGACGGCCCCATGATCGCGACGTACTCGTTGCGATGGATCTCCAGGCTGACTCCGCGAAGGGCCAGAATCCGCTCTTCGCCCATGCGGTATTCCCGAGCCAGATCGTGAATCCGGATGATGCCACTCATGACTCGGCCTCCTGCCGCTTGGTGGTGTCCGCCGGCTGCACCCGGGCGCCGTCCTTGAGATCGCGGATTGCCTGATAGGTTCCGGCCACGATCGTCTCGCCCTCGCGGATTCCATCCACCACCTCGAAGTACTCATCTCCGGCGATGCCCACCTTGACCGGGCGGAAGCTGGCTTGACCATCTCGCACCACGAATACGCCCTCCGCCTCTTTCGGGTGCGGGACCCTGCGGGTGGTGTCGACCGGAGGGGCCGACTCATTGGGGACCTTCTCGTGGTCCCTGACCGTGAGGGAGATGATGGGAATGCTCAGCACGTTGTTCCGGGTGTCGGTAACGATGCGCGAGGTGCAACTCAGGTCGGGCCGGATGTCCCGAGGAGGATTCTCCAGGGTGATCTCGACGTCGAAGTCCACGGCTCTGTCCTGGGATCCCGACGCCGTCTCGGTTGGGGTCAGCTTGGCGCTGTGGCTGATCTTGCTCACTCGGCCGACGAAGGTCGTGTCGGTATACGCATCGATGGTGACCTCCACCGAATCGCTCTTGGTCAGCCGCACCACGTCGGTCTCATCCACCTGCACCTTGGCCAGGATCACTGAGAGGTCTGCGATGGTCATCAGCAGCCCGGTCTCCTTGGAAAAAGTGCCGGGCACGGCCACTTCGCCTTCCTCCACGGCAAGGCGGACCACTCGTCCCGCGATAGGGGAGACCAGCCGAGTCTTGGAGAGATTGTCTCGGGCCTCCTGGAGACTGGCCTGGGACTGTTCCAGTTGGGCGCGTGAGGCTTGGTAGTTCGCCTGCGCCACATCGAAGGACGTCTTCGCCTGCTCCGCTGTCTCCGGCGCAATGAGGTTGGTTCCCATCTGGCTCAGCTGGAGGGCCCGGTTCCAGGCCCGCTGCGCCTGGTCTCGATTGGCCTTGGTCTGCAGCAGAGTGGCCTGGGTGGATGCAACGACGCCCGCTGCCCGGTCGACAGCCGCCTGGTACTGGGCCGGATCGATCTGGATGAGGAACTGCCCCTTCTTCACCAGGTCGCCCTCGCGCACCGCGAGCTTGATGATCCGGCCGGTGATGTCGGCGCTGATGTCCACTGAAGTCTTGGCCTGGATTTTTCCGCTGGCGGTCACCGCGCTCACTAGGTCCCGCCGGCGGACATGTTCCATCCGGACCTCCGTCCCGGCGTGCTTCTTCTTGCTGATGCGCCAGCCGATCCCGCCGCCGGCCAGGAGCAAGAGGCCACCGATGATCAGCCCGACCTTCATCCCACGCGACATGTGCGTTCCTCGATTAGCGAAGGGGACGGCCGACGGCGGCTTCCAGGGCAGCGACCGACTTATGGTAGTCATACACCGCGTTCACGTAGTCGCCTTCGGCACGTTGAACCGCGTTTTGAGCATCGGACACCTCGAGTGAGGTACCCGCCCCCAGACGGTAGCGATCCTGGGCCAGGCGCAGTTGGTCTCGCGCGGCGTCCCGGTTGGCCGACTGGACCGCAATGGCCTGGTAGGCTGTCTGCAGCGCGAGAAACCTGCCGTGCACGTCAGTATGGACCTGGAGCCGCCGGGCACGGGCGTTCTCGTCCGCGTCCTGCTCATCCGCTCGCGCCTGAGACAGACGCAGCGATCGGCTGAAGCCGGTGAAGATCGGGAGCGAGACTCGAAGACTGGCCTGAAACGGCTGGCCGGTATAGTGGAAGGGAAACACGTTGTTCTGGTCGATGATCTGCTGTGCGGTGGGATCGGTAAAAGCCGTGCCCGTGGAATTGAGCCCCGCGGACGAGAAGCAGTTTCCCACCGGAGAGAACGAGAGTGCGGTCCGAACCGAGTCATCGAACAGACATTGGGATGCCTGAGACTGGGCGTCGCTCAGCGACTGGCTGAGGAGAAGATTGTCGTTGGTGAATTCCTGGGTAAACCCGCTCCAGCCTGCCTGCACCGAAAGAGTTGGGAGAAACTCCGACTTGGCCGCCCGGACACCCCAGGTCGCGGCGCTCCGCCGTGCTTCGAGTGAGCGCAGCGTGGGATTCTGCTGATCGGCCTGGGCGAGCAAGGTGTCCAGCGAGTAGGCCGGCGCCACCACTGGGAAGGAGTCGCTCAGCGTGATCTGCTCAATCGGCGCTGGTGGCTCGACCCCCATTCTTCGGAGCAAGTCGAGCTTGGCTTCATTGTCCGCCTGGACCGCCCGAAGGAGTGCGACATCCGACTGCCCCTTGATCACCTCCGCCTGTCTCACGTCCAGCAGCGTCGCCTGGCCAACCTGGTAGCGAGCCTTGGCCAGCGCGAGGAAATCCGCGTTGCGCTTGACCTGTTGACGGGCGACATCCACCTGGGCGCCGGCCTGCAGAGTATTGAGATACTGGGTCACGATCTCGGTACGGAGCGACACGCCGGCCTCGTTGATGTCTGCGTCGGTCGCGTGCTGCAGCGCCTTCTGCTGGCCCGGCCCGGAGAGAACCCGTCCGTCGAGTTGCCACTGGAGCCCGAGACTATAGCCCGAGGTCAGAAACGCCGAGGTCGGCAGGGTGAACCCGCCACCAAAGTTGGATTCACCCGATCCGGTGTATCCGAAGTCGCTTGCGGCGGTCACTGAAGGGAGGAAAAGGCCGTACGCATTGCGCACCCCCCATTTCGCAGGACCGGCATTGTTGAGGGTTTGCCGATAGGTCGGACTGTTCCTTCGCGCCTGCTGCAGCGCCTCCTCCAGCGATAGCGTCACGGTGGTCGCAGGGCGGAGAGCGGCCGTCGTATCCCGACCTTCGATGTGGGTTGTGTCGCGACCCTGGGCATGGGTCGTGTCCTGCGCATGGACCGACTGCGGCGCGAGCCAGGCAAGGGCGAGGAGGCCGAGCCAACGATTCATGGGCAAATCCTTTGTGGTAAGGACCTGAGCGAGGCCCCATACGGCGTGATCGCCGCATAGGTTTCAGGTTGCGACAATGCCATCGTGCAAAGTTGTCAACCAACGAGTTAGCAGGAGGGTGCTACTCTGCTCTCGAGACGATTGTCTGCTGAGCGGGAAGCTCCAGCCGCTGCAATCGGCCGGCGCCGTCGGTCACCAGAGTCCCGGCGATGTCGCCGCTCAAGGTGACGCTGCCTCCATTCCCGGCCTCGCGCCGTGCCGTGAACGAAGCCCGTTTGCCGGTTCGCGGAAAAATCGCCGTCAGTGGGCGCCCCGCCGGCGTCGCCAGATCGGCCACCTGGGAATACAGCGAGAAGACTCCGTCGTCCAGGATCAGCACATCCGGTCCACCGGGTAGCTCGCGTCCCGACTCGGAGCCCTTCGCCACCGTGCGCACAATGAGGCGAGCCCCGGACCCGGCGGCCAGGATCACGGTCGTCCCGCTCGGGCCTTCGACATCGAGCTGAAACTTGGCCAGAGCAAATTCGGGCGTACGCTCGAGGGTAGCGGCCAATCGGGTGTTGGGATTGGTCGCCGGATATCGCGCGGCCGCGATGAGGGTGCTGCCCGGTTGGCCCTGACCCCGTCCTTGTCGAAAGCTGAACTCCTCCCGGCCGATCTCCCGCCCACCCTGCTGAACGACCAACTTGGTCTCCAGCTTTTCTTGACACAGAGCCGGGACCGCGTGGACCAGTAGCAGCAGAAGCACACCGCCGCGCATCACCATTCTGATCGCCTCAGGTCCGGATCAGAGAGGTGGAGATCCGGTCGAGGATGAATCTATACAGGGTTGCCCCCTTTTGGGCGGAGGCGAGACTGGGATATCCCACTGAGCCCGGCGATCCCGCAGGGAGATCGCGGCTGTGCCCCGGACGATATCGGGCCACGACGTCCGCAGTGAGCGCGAAGTCCTGGGCCAGCTCCATGCGGACCAGTTCGGGCGCGAGATGGAGTAGCAGAGACGTGTCCAGCTCGCCGCCCTGAACCGGAGCTCCCGGCTCTTCCAGGAGCGTTCCGAAATCCATGCTGAAGATGTCGATCACCTGCACGGTCGCGCTGTCCGTCCGGATCGTGCTCAGAGCCTCGAGATGCGCATCGCTCGCCTGAGCGGTGAGCACGACGAACTCGTTGACGCCTGCCCCCTCTTCCCAGGACTCGATAAGTTCGTTCATGACACGATGCAGCGTGCGGCGGCGAAGCGTGGCTCCTCCGGGAAAGGAGCGTGAGGGCGTGTGCACGCCGTACTCGACCGTGGGGGCCCGCGGAATGTTGAATCTCAAGCTAAGATCGTCGGCCAAGCGTTCCACGATGATCGTGTCACAGCCTAACGGCAGATGGGGTCCGTGCTGTTCGGTCGTTCCCACCGGGACGAGCAGCGCTGGCCGTTCGAGCAGGCGCTCGCGAACCGCCCCGGGAGTCATTTCCTTGAGCCGCCAAGGGCCTTCCAGTTGAGTCATCGAGAGCGGTGGTGGGTCGGGGTGGTTTTCGCCGCCAGCGGCGCAGCTGCCGAGTGGCTCCGGCATCCCTCTCCCCACTGGGTGGCGGTGAGCCTGGTGGCGTTCCTGGCCGGAGTCATCGCGCTCTATCCTTTGAGCGGCTGGCGCCGCGGAGGGTTGGCACTCACGCTGCTCGCATTGGCCGCAGCCCTGGGTCTCTCCCAGTGGCAACTCTCGGCCATCGAGACCCAGTGGCCCGAACAGCGCGAGCTGCGAGTCAGCGCCGCCTCCCGGCGGCTGGCCGGCGACCTGCACGCTGCCTTCCACCGGGCGGAGCAGCTCGCCCACGCGGCCATCGCGACATCACCCGCCGACCGCGCGGCTGCCTTCAACTTTCTGCGACAACTCCTGCCTTCGCGTGGTCCCGAAATGACTGTGGCGGTGCTCGATGCTCAAGGGGAACCGTGGGCGTGGGCCGGACGCCACCGTCTGCCCCCCACCGCCGAGGGCGACTCGATCGGGTCCCGTGCGACTGGATATTATGTCCTGCTCGAGGCCCGGCGCCACTCGGCAGACGGACGCACCGCGGTGGCAGGGGTTCTCATCTGGGCGCATCCCGCCGTACCCGATCGGTCACGCAGCCTGGCAGAGCTGTTCCGCCGGCGAACTGAGGTGGGACTCCAGGTCTTTCCTGCCGGCACCGCACCAGACAGCGTCGATGTTTTCGATTATCAGGAGCCAACCACCGAAGGGCCGAGGCTGCTCTTCAGCGTAGAGCCCGTGCCCCCGGAGCAGGGAAACGCCCGGGAGGCCACGATCGAGCGGGGCACCCGAGCCGTGACCTGGGTGGTCCTGCTCGCGCTGATCCTGGCGCTCAGCCTGACGGTCAACGCGGGCGAACGCTTTCTTCTACTGTCGGCTCTGCTGTGGCTCGCCATTCGAGCGCCTATCGGGCCTGCCCTGCGCCTTCGGCCGCTCTTTTCCCCGGCCACGTTCTTCAGGCCATTACTGGGTCCGCTTTCGAGCTCCGCCGGCGTGCTGGTGCTCACCGGAACGCTTCTCACCAGCATGGGTGTCTGGCTCTGGCTTCGGCGCCCACCCCGCCGCTGGTACGGTATCGCCATCGGCGGGGCCCTGCTGCTGATGGCGCCGTACCTCATCAGCAGCCTGGGGCGGGGAATCACGCCACCTGCCGAAGGAGTCTCGGTGGGCCTCTGGCTTACGTGGCAGCTGGCTCTCCTGGTGTCGGTCTCCGCGCTGATCGTTCCTACGGCGGCGCTCTTTCGGGGAGATGGCCCGGACACCACCGGTGCCCGACGTATTGCCGGCGGAGTCGCCATTGCCTTCGCGGCCTCGGTCATCGGGGTCCTGGTGTGGAGTCCCCGCGGGGGATGGCCGGACTGGTACACCTTTCTCTGGACACCCGCTCTCCTGCTGGTCACGCTTCCGGCTCCGAGATGGGCGGCAATTACCGGAATCGCATTGGTCGCGGGAAGCTCCTCGGCATTGGTGACCTGGGGAGCTGAGCTCGCGGGAAAGGTGCAGGTTGCCCAGCGCGACGTCGCCCGGTTGGGCAGCGAAGCCGATCCGCTCGCGGTGCCCCTGCTCGAGCGCTTCGGCGATCAACTGCGCCGCGGCCCTCCTCCCACGACGGCGTCAGAGATGTACGCGCTCTGGCATGCATCCGCCCTCGGTGGGCAAAGCTATCCCGCAGCCCTGGGGCTCTGGTCTCGTCGCGGCGCCCTGCTCGAGGAGCTGCCGCTCGATTCGCTGGACCTGCCGCCCTCGTTGGTCTCCACCATGGTGCGCAATCTCAGTCCAGCCGACAGCCAGCGGATTGTCCAGCTCGTCAGGGTGCCGGGAGTACACTACGTCTTGCTCGTGCGGCTGACCCCCGACGAGATCATGACCACCGCCGTTGGCCCCCGGTCGGAGCTCATCCTTCCCGGTCGAATCGGCCGGCTGCTCAACCCTGGCGCTTCACATTCGCCGCTGTATCGCCTGACGCTGGCGCCACCCGCCGACCCGGCCAGCCCGACCCAGCCCGCGCGCTGGCGGCGCGAGGGCTGGGCACTCCGGAGCGACTATCCTCTGACCTTGCCGAGCGGGCCCCGCACGGTTCACGCAGTCGTGGATCTTCGAGGTCCGGTACCGCTCTTCGTTCGCGCCGTTCTCGTCGTGCTGCTGGATGCGGCAGTCCTTGCATCCCTGTGGTTCTTCGGGGAACTCCTCTCGGGAGGGCGCCGGCCGCGGCTTCGGTGGGAGAGCATGGCTCGGTCCTTCCGCATCCGGTTGGCTGCCACCTTGGCCGCTTTCTTCATTCTTCCCGCGCTCGGCTTCGCGGCCTGGGGCTTCGCTCGGTTGAATGACGAAGTGCAACGGGGCCGCGATCTGCTCATCACCCAGACCCTCAGAGATGCGGTGCTCACCGCGGGCGGATCGCTCCGGGCGGCGGGGCCATCGGTTGAAGAACGCCTGCAGGAGTTAAGTCGCCGAATCGATGCCGACCTGGCATTGTATCAAGGAGGGAGGCTGGTCGGCACCAGCACTCAGGTGTTGGAGGATCTGGGCGTGATGTCGCAGCTCATGGACCCTCCAGCCTTTCAATCGCTGGCGCTGACGGGGGAGCTGGAGGTGACCCGGGACGGCTCGATTCCTCAACTGGCGGAGCGGGTCGGCTATCGAGTGATCCAACCCGGCGGTCCCGGTGACATCGGCGTGCTCGCGACTCCCCAACTCGCGGACGATACCTCGCTGGGTGTACGCCAACTCGATCTCGCGCTCGTGTTGCTCCTTGCCACGCTTGCGGGTGTCGCTGCCGCGCTCGCCGGCGCTCAGCGCGCCTCGCGAGCGCTTTCCCGGCCCGTCGCCGAGTTGCGCCGATCGGCGCTGGCTCTTGGCAAAGGCCAAGCTATGCCGGCTCATTCGGAGAATCCCCCGCTCGAGTTCGAGCCCGTGTTTGGGGCCTTCGAGCGGATGGCGGCAGACATCCGTTCCAGCCAGAGCGCGCTGGAGGAGGCGCGAAGACGTACCGCCGCGGTACTTGCAAGGGTGGCAACCGGGGTAGTCGCGCTCGATCCCAACGGACGGGTACTGATTGCGAACCGCCAGGCGATTGACCTGCTGGAAACGCCCCTGGAGGAAGGGTCCCCCTTCTTGGCGCGGCTCGGGGCGGAGTGGTCGCCCTTCGCGACGGTGGTGGAGCGGTTTCTTCACGACCGGGGGGCGGACGCAGCCGCGGAGTTCGATGTGGCCGGTCGGCGGCTCTCGCTTCAGCTCGCCGCGTTGGGTTCGGACGTCCCCGGCGTCGTGATCGCGCTCAACGATGTGACCGATGTCTCTCGGGCCGAGCGGGTACTTGCCTGGGGAGAGATGGCGCGCCAGGTCGCCCACGAGATCAAGAATCCGCTCACGCCCATGCGGCTTGGACTGCAGCACCTGCGGCGAGTCTACCGGGAGCGCCGAGGAGAGTTTGATGGGACCCTTGAGGAGACCGCCGACCGGATGCTTGGCGAAATCGACCGCCTCGATACCATTGCCCGAGCGTTCAGCCGATTCGCGGCCCCTGCTGGGGATGAGCAGCCGCTCGATTGGATCAATCTTGGGACTGTTGTAGGGGAGGTGGTCCAGCTCTATCGCCTGGCGGAGGAGGGCTGCGACGTCCGCCTCAAGCCCGAACCTGGTGCGTTCGGGGCCGCCCGGGCGGACGAGGTCAAGGAAGTAGTGGTGAATCTTCTGGAGAACGCCCGAACTGCAGGAGCGCAGACCGTCCTTGTCACGGTGGGTCCTGGTCTGATTCGGGTCTCAGATGACGGCTCCGGGATCACCCCGGAGCTGCTACCCCGAATATTCGAGCCCCGCTTCTCGACCACCACGAGTGGCTCGGGACTCGGTCTCGCAATCGTTCGACGCTTGGTGGAGAGCTGGGGAGGACAGATCGAGGTGGAAAGCGAAGTAGGGCAGGGAACCGTCATCACGGTCCACCTGCCCCTTTCGACTGGGTCAGCGGCTACGGCCTGAAGTCTGAGCGGCAACCGCCGCGGTCAAGGCTTCCTGCTGGGTACGCGAGGCCCGCACGATCCGGAGGGCCGCCTGAAGCTGCCGGTCTGCCTTCGCCTGGCGACGCACCACCGACTCGGTGCCAAAGAGCTCCCGGGCGATCTCATACCCGAGCTGTTCGTCCACATAGGGAAGCGCGCTTTCGTAGGTGTCTCGGCTGAGAGTAATTCCCTCCTCCTCGAGTCGGAGGAAGAGTCCCTGATGCATCGCCGGCGTGATCTGGAAGGTTTCGTCGGTCACACTGCCTTCAGCCCGGAGATCGGCGGCGTAACCGGCGACGGCGCTATGGAAGCGCTCCAGGTTATCACCTAGGGCGTTGGACAGCACCCGCTCCCCGTCCGAACGCAACGAGGTGCGCACCAGGAGATCGGGAAGGATGCCGCTGGCATCCGGTATGGGACGCCCGGCATCCGTCCGGAAGATGAGGGGGTGGAGACCCGGGGTGCGATTCGCCGGCCCGCCGGCGGAATCGGGACGCGGCCGCTGCACCGAGCGACCACTGGGCGTGAACCAGCGTGCCGTGGTCAGCTTGAGCGCCACCTCGTCGCCCAGCGGATAGGTCGTCTGGAGCACGCCTTTACCATAGCTCGGAGTGCCGACCAGGACCGCCCGATCGTGATCCTGCAGTGCGCCGGCAATGAGCTCAGCCGAACTCGCCGTCCCCCGGTTCACCAGCAAGACCAGCCGCAGGCTATCCCAGCCGCCTGACTCTCCGGCCACATAGGTCTTGGATCGATAGATGGAGCGGCCCACGGAAGTTGCCACCGTGTCGCCCGGATGGAGGAAGAGACCGGCCACCTGCACGCCTTCGCGAATCAGGCCACCCGGGTTGGAACGAAGATCCAGTACCAGGGCAGTCATGCCTTGCGCCATCAGGCGGTCCACGGCCTGGCGCAGTTCGCTGCCCGCACCCTCGCTGAGCCGGCGGAGCACCACGTAGCCCACCTGACCATTGAGCAGAATCCCCTGTGATGTCGCCGGCACGTGGACCGCGGTCCGGGTGAGGTGCCGAATGACAGGCTTGCTGGAGCCGCGGGGGCGGACGAGAACCGTCACCGTCCGGCCGGTTCCCGCTCTCAACGCGGCCTCGACTCGGGTAGCCGACCATCCCACGGTGCTCCGTCCATCGATGCTCAGGACTTCGTCGCCCGAATCGAACAGGCCGTGGTCTGCCCGCGCGTCGATGCCTGACTCGGTCGGATGCTTCCCCACATCGAGATCGAATTCGGTGCCGGTCATCTGGCGCTGATACTCGCGGTAGCCGTCCTTCACCAGGAGCTCGGCATAAGGATCGTGGAGCGTCCCCACCAGCGCCGAAGCGGCCCGCTGATAGAGATCGCCTTCGCCGACCGAATCGATGAAGTGGTGATTGATGGTGGCGACCACATCCTCAAACAGGCGAGCCTGCTGATAGATGCCGCCCTCCGCGGCAGGTTTGGGCCGGAGCAGCCAGCCACCACTGACGAAGGAGAGAGCGACGATCATTGCCAGCGCGAGTAAACGCGCCCTGGGGAAAGTCTTGCGCATTCAATAGCTCCCGCAGTTTGCGAGAAGGCCTGCCGGGTGCATCCTCAGTGGCGGGGGTACCTGCGGCGGTCTCCGTTCTACCCCTCCCGGCAGCAAGATCAGGGCCGGGCGAGACCGTCTCACGGAGCTACCGGCGCTCCAAGCCAGGGTGATAGCACCCGAGCCAAGCTCTGATGCCGCCGTGCTTTCGCGTGGTGGACGAGTTGGCTTGAGTGAAGGCCTGAAAGATACGCCGCCGATTCGTCTCCGGAATACCCGAAATCGGTCGGACGGGAACCAGAAAGTTGCCGACGCTGGCCCGTCGCGCAGTGCAATCTCGCCTCCACCTCGTCAATGAGAATGTCGCGTGCTGGGGGAGGGTCGCAGTACACGCGCAACACTTTGCACCAGCAATTGTCGCAACTGCGATTCACGCCGAGGGGAGGAGAAGCTGCTGGGCCGATTCTAGAACCAGGTAGGGGGAACATCGGCGATGGACTAGAAAGAGCTTTCGACTCTCAGCGCCCCTGCGGATTCCTCGGGTCAACGGTGAGCGTTGAGTCCCGCCAAACCGTGGCCGATGCCAGATGGCAGGCTGCGACGAATTGATCGTTGGGGTGACTGCCACGCTGCAGTAGAGCATGGAGCATCTCGTGCCGCACCAACCACTCTTCGCCGAGCGCGTTGGCCGGGAGATAGACCCGATTGCCCTCGCGGACCCACCAGCCGTGGGCGATCTCGTGGCCCAGGGCAATGCCTCCGGAAGGCGCGTCCACTGCATAGAAGGTGACCTTCGACATGTCGCCGACGTGCCCGGAGCAGGCCTCGGTCTTCGCCCACCAGCCTTGATACAGTTCCAGGTTCGGTACCACCCACGCCCGGTCAACGGGCGCGATCGGCGCGCCGCCAACCCGAGGGATGGCGCAGCCGAGAGTTCCCACCAGCAACAGCATTGCTGCGCTCCACGACAAACCACGCATGTTCACTCCGAAACTGGATTGCTGCTCCCGGTCCTGGATTGGGGGCCTCCGGCCGGTCCAGCCACCCGCTAAATCAACGCCCTTTTTCCACTGCAAGTTCCGCGCACGAAGCTCGTGGCGGCGGGGAGGGGGACCCTCCGGCGCTCCAGAGATACGGGAGCGTCCCATCCTGTACCCTAGGTTCCGGAGCCCTGATCCGTGACCCCGCATGCTCGCACGCATCCGCTCAGCCGCCGTGCTCGGTATCGACGCCTACCCGGTCGAGGTCGAGGTGGACATCAGCAATGGGCTCCCTTCGTTCTCCACGGTGGGCCTTCCCCATGGGGCCGTCCGAGAGGGCCGAGAGCGGGTGAGCGCCGCGCTGGCCAACGCCGGCTTTGCCTTCCCGCTGCGGCGGATCACGGTCAACCTGGCCCCCGCGGACATTCGTAAAGAGGGATCCGGGTTCGACTTGCCCATCGCGGTCGGACTGCTGGTCGCCAGCGGCCAGCTTCCTGCGGCGGATCTCGAGGGCCAGCTGATCGTGGGAGAGGTCGGTCTCGAGGGCGACCTCCGACCGGTTCGGGGAGCACTCTCCATGGCGCTCGCAGCCCGAGCGGCGGGCTGCGCCGGCATCCTGGTGCCCACCGAGAATGTCTCCGAGGCTGCAGTGGTCGAAGGCCTGGAGGTGCGAGGGGCCGCCAGCCTGGTCCAAGTCTGCGCCCATCTCTCCGGCCGCGAAGCCATCCCGGTCCGCCGCATTAATGTCGCCGCCATCATGGCAGAGCCCAGTCGAGAGTCGGTGGACTTTGCCGACGTGCGGAGTCAGGCTGCAGCGAAGCGGGCACTCGAGGTGGCCGCCGCCGGGGCGCACAACATTTTGCTCATCGGGCCGCCGGGGGCTGGAAAGACCATGCTCGCGCGTCGCTTGCCAAGTATCCTGCCCTCGATGACGCTGGAGGAAGCGCTTGAAACCACCAAGGTCCACAGCGTCGCAGGGACGCTCTCAGCCGGCCAATCCCTTTGCACGACGCGGCCCTTTCGGGCACCACACCACACCATCAGCGACGCCGGCCTCATCGGCGGAGGAACCAGCCCCAGGCCTGGGGAGGTGAGTCTTGCCCATGGGGGCGTGCTCTTCCTCGACGAGCTGCCCGAGTTTCGCCGGAATGTCCTCGAGGTGCTGCGCCAGCCCTTGGAAGATGGAGTCGTCTGCCTCAGCCGTGCCGCTGTAAGCTTGAGCTATCCTGCTCGATTCATGCTTGCGGCGGCGATGAACCCGTGTCCCTGCGGCTACTTCGGTGACCTGGTCCACGATTGTCGCTGTGCCCCGCTCGACGTGGAGCGGTATCGCTCGCGGATCTCAGGCCCGCTGCTCGACCGAATCGATATCCATCTCGAGGTCCCGGCCGTGGCCTACGGCGATCTGGTCGGCGGACAGAGCGAAGAGTCCAGTGCCGCTATCCGGGAGCGAGTGGAAAGGGCCAGAGCACTCCAGCGCGAGCGCTTTCGGGGCCAGCCCGGCCTCTACGCCAACGCACATATGACAGCTCGGGACCTCCGGCGCTATTGCCACCTGAGCGATTCGGTGGAGACCCTGCTGCGCAAGGCGGTCACTCGGCTGGGCCTTTCGGCCCGGGCGTATCACCGAGTCCTCAAGATCGCCCGCACTATTGCCGATCTTGAGGCCGACCCAGATCTCACGCCGGCTCACGTCGGCGAAGCCATTCAGTACCGGAGTCTGGACCGGCAAAAAGCCGCGGCTTAGCAGTACTGTGGGGGTGGGTCCTGCGATGCAGAAATCTGCATTCACGCCCTGGTTTCCACAACGGCTACTCGTCGTGGCCGGACGGCGGGCGCCGCTCCCGCTTGATCGCGCTCCTCCGACGCTTCGACTCCAACCTGGCAGCCTTGGATGCCGGAGTCGGACGGGTCCGCTTGCGGGGCTTCGGCGGATCCAGTGCCCGGGCAACTACCTCCTGCAGCCGGCGGGTCACCTCTTCGCGATTGCGTAGCTGGCTGCGAGTGCCGCTGGAGACCAGCCGCAGCCGGCCGGCGGAATCGAGCCGCGACCGGAGTTGCTGGAGCAACCGAGCTCGCTGCTGCTCGCTCAGGCTGGGCGATCCCGCTACGTCCCACCATATCTCTATCCGAGTGGAGGAGGTGTTCACGTGCTGACCTCCGGGACCGCCGGAGCGGGATGCGCGGTACTCCAGTTCTGCTCTCGGAAGACACAACGTTGGAGTGAGCTCGAGGCAGGGCTCGTCGGGCATGGCGAAAGATAGCCACTGCATTACGTTACTGCCCATGGCAGACCTCCAACGGTTGCGCACTCATCTGCTCGGCTCGGGACGGGTGCTCCTCGGGTATTCTGGAGGCGTGGACTCAGCATTGCTCGCGGTGGTAGGGCGGCAAACACTGGGCAACGATCGCTTTCTCGCCGTGATCGGACGCAGCGCCTCCTACCCCGCGGTGCAGCACCAGGCGGCACTCGAGCTGGCTCATCGTTTCGATGTCCCCCTGGTCGAGATCGACACCGATGAGCTGGCCGACCCGCGATATCTCCGCAACGACACCGATCGTTGCTACTTCTGCAAGAGCGAGCTGTGGTCCCGCCTGATCGAAGTGGCACGGCAGCGCCGGTTCGACACCATCATCGATGGCACCAACGCGAGCGATCTGGGTGAACACCGCCCCGGCCTTCGAGCCGCGGCGGAGTTGGGAATCCGGTCCCCGTTGGCGGAGCTGGGCTGGAGCAAGTCGGACATCAGGCAGGCGTCACAGGAACTGGGCCTGGCCACCTGGGATGCACCGGCAGCACCCTGCCTCTCGAGCCGAGTCCTCTATGGGTTGGAGATCACGCCCGAGCGGCTCCAGCAGGTGGAGCAGGGAGAGGCCTACCTGCGATCGCTTGGCGTAATTGGGGATCTACGGGTGAGACACCATGGCACGAACGCGCGAGTGGAGGTGTCGCCGGATCAGATCGGCAAGCTTCGGGAGATATGGGATGCCGTGGCGGCCTACTTCGTCAGACTCGGATTCGTGGAGGTGGTTCTGGACCCCGCCGGATACCGCCGCGGCGGACTGCTGGAGATCGCCTCGCACACGCGGTCATAATGCGGCTCTTTGCCGCCGTGCCGCTGCCGGAACCGGCCCGAAGCGAGGTGGCACGGCTGTTAGGCCAACTGCGGGAGAGCCCGTTGCCGGTGCGATGGGTTCACGATGAAGGGATTCACCTGACTCTGAAGTTCTTTGGTGAGGTCGTGCCCGAGCGCCTGGAGGTCATCGAGGAGGCAGTTCGCTTTGCGGCAACCGACACGGGAGCGCTGGCGCTCCAGCTTGCCGGGCTGGGTGCGTTTCCCAGTCTGGCACGACCCAAGGTGTTGTGGTTGGGCCTCGAGAGCCCGCCTGGCCTGGAGCTCCTCCAGGACCGCTTGGAGCGGGGCGGGGAAGCGATCGGATTCCCCCCCGAGGGCGCTCCATTTCGACCCCACGTCACCTTGGGACGGGTACGGGAGGGCCAACGGTGTCCGCCCCGAGCGTTGGCGGAGTTTGGGGAGGCTTATGAGCGACTCCCCTTCGTGGCGACCGAGGTCGTGCTGTTCGAGAGCGTGCTGACGACTAAGGGCCCTCGATATCAAGCTCGACTTACGATTGAGCTGGCGGCGTGATCGGTTGTCTCACGGCGCCGCTCAGAATGCTCGGTTGTCTGGGCCTCGTTGCCGTGCTCCTGGCGGGCTGGCTCTTCCGAGACCGGATCGTAAGGGAAGGACAGCACCTGCTGGGACGGACGGACCAGTCCTCCTCAGTTCCGGTACGGCCGGGCGCGCGGGCGCTCGCCACGGCGAACTCCAAGATCGACTCCTTGCGGCGAGCGCGGACGGATTCGGTAGTCCTCACTCCATCCGAGGTGGCTTCATTGCTCGGCAGCGGGCTGGATCCCCAGGTCCGAGATGACCTCGACTCACTTCGAGTGCGGCTCCTGGACGGGGAGGTCTCGCTGAGCGCGCGGCTCCACACCTCGCGGCTCCCCCCGAGCGTGGTAGGCCCGTTCGGCATCGTGCTGCGACCCACCGAGCCGGTGGAAGCCACCGGCCCAGTCCGAGTGGTGGAGCCTGGACGGGGAGAGTGGATAGTCCGCTCGTTCCGGTTGCGGGAATTTCCCATTCCGGCAGACCTGGTTCCCCGGCTGGTATCCGGAGCGTTGGGCAACCACGGCAGCCGAGCGGTCCCCCTGCGGATCCCTCGGGGGGTCCGCGCGATCCGGGTTCACCCGAGCGGCGCCACCTTGTATGGAGCATCACGTTCATGACTCATCGGGTGCTCATTGTCGATGACGAGGCCGGAATCCGCCAGGCGCTGAAACAAGTGCTGGAATACGAGAATCTCGATGTCCGGGTCGCGGCGTCGGGTGGCGAAGCGATCACACTCTACACCGACTTCCGGCCCCACCTCGTGTTCCTTGACGTGAAAATGGCGGGTCTCGACGGGCTGGAGACGCTCACCCGTCTGCGCGACCTCGACCCGGGCGCACAGATCGTGATGATCTCGGGCCATGGCACCATTGCGACCGCGGTGGAGGCGACCCAACGAGGGGCCTTCGATTTCCTGGAGAAGCCACTCGACACCGATCGCCTGCTGCTGACGGTGCGCAACGCG
>Ga0070696_100000631_pt1 | contig 22503 bp, 21 predicted proteins | sample KBSK1253metaG_FD_65474 | JGI IMG/M metagenome (GOLD analysis project Ga0070696, IMG submission 65474) | Corn, switchgrass and miscanthus rhizosphere microbial communities from Kellogg Biological Station, Michigan, USA - KBS K1-25-3 metaG | ecosystem: Host-associated > Plants > Roots >... | reverse complement strand
GGGGAACCGATACGTCAGCGTGAGCGGAACAGCGGGTGACTCGCTGGTGAGCGCTTGAACGATCGTGTTTCCTTCACGACGCTGCGGCGCAGCTTTGAACGGGACCGTGTCGAGGACGATTGTGTCGCGCTCGGTCGCGAGCCGCAAATGCAGCAGGCGGTCGCGCGCCTCGATCAGGCTGACCGGGATCTGTCGCGTTGCGCCGGGGCGCAGCGCGTGGTACTCCGGTAACGTCACTGTCGTTGGCGTCGCCCCAGGGCTCACGAGCTGAAACACCGCTCGATCGGTGCGAACCAGCGTCGTCTCCGCTTTGACCGCAGGCACCTGGGCCGGCGCCGCGAGCACGCGCGGCGGAGCCATTGGCGTTGGCGCTTCAACCGAGGTCGGCGCGTTCGCAGCAGCGGCGGGCGCGGTCGTGTCACTCCGGCGTTGCAGAGTGTCCGTCGCCACAGGCTTCTTTCGCGGGGACGGGAATATCATTGGGGTCACGACGATGACGATCGCCGTGAGCAGCAGTGCGAGAAGGGTTCGTCGATCCATTCGAGCGGCCGATTACGGAACCGGGTCGTACCCGCCCGGTCGGAACGGGTGACACCGGAGAATTCGTCGCACGCTGAGCCAGGCACCGCGTACGGCACCATGTCGCTCGATCGCTTCGATCGCGTACGCCGAGCAAGTCGGATAGTAGCGACATGACGCTGGCAACAGCGGACTGAGTCCAACCTGATACGCCCGCACGCCAAAGATGAGCAGCCGCTTCATCGCAGTTGCGACGCGACCGAATCGATCTCTTCGCGCAATGCGTCGAACTGCGCGTCGTAAGCACTCGGCCTCGCGCGTACGAGCAGATCGCATGAAACTGCCTGCGGCAATACGCGCTGTCGGGTGAGCTCGCGGAGTCGGCGCTTCAACTTGTTGCGGCGCACCGCGGTGAAGCCGAACTTCGGGACGACGATGGCGAGCCTTACGTGACCGAGCGACGAGTCCAGACGCTTCACGTCGAACAGGCGCGCTCGAATTCGCTGCCCCGAACGCAGAAGGCGCTCGATTTCGGTCGTCTTGGTTAGTCGTCGAGCGCGCGGAAAGCCGAGCGCCGACTCAGGCGCCGGCGTACTTGCTGGGAAGCTGTACCGTCAGACGCTTCCGGCCCTTTTTCCGACGGCGGCTCAAGGTGGCGCGACCCCATTTCGTCTCCATGCGCGCGCGAAAGCCATGCGTCTTGATGCGGCGCTTGTTGCGGGGGCGGTAGGTCGGCTTTCCCATTCTGACTCCAACTCAAGTTCCGGAAGATCGCTGGACTGATGCGTCAACCGTCGTTCGTCACGAAAGTCGTTCGCGCTGTGAAATGTGATCAGCGAAGGACGGTAAACCTATCCGACATCATGACATAGATCAAGTTGCACGGGCACCCTCGCAACGTGTTGCGATTTCCGAAGGGCCCGCGTAGCTTCGCTGCCCCGCGAGTTTTCCACACCGGCACATCTTCGTGACTCTAACTGCTCAAGAAGCCTGGACGCGTCTACTGGATCGGGCGCGCCAAGAGTTGCCGGAGCAAACCTTCAAGACTTGGCTGGAGCCGACGGAGCCCCTGAAGCTCGAAGGGGAAAAGTTGTTCGTCGGCGCACCCGATCGCTTTGCGGCCGAATGGAATGAGTCGAAGCACGCGGAGCTCCTGAGGTCCCTCGCTCCGATGGCGCTGGGCCAGCCGATTTCGGTGATCTTCCAGGTCAATGAGGAGCGCAAACGACGCCCACAGATGGATCTGTTCGTCGCCGAGACTCCCAAGCCTGGAGCAGGAGAAGCGGGACATGAACGGGCCACCAACACGCCACCACTAAGCGAGCGGTACATCTTCGATCACTTCGTGATCGGGAAGTCCAACGAGCTCGCCGCCGCCGCCGCTCACGCTGTGGCACAGGCCCCGGGTAAGGTCTACAACCCACTCTTCATCTACGGTGATACCGGGCTCGGAAAAACCCACCTGATGCAGGCCATCGCACACGAGATCATCGGCGAGGAGCCACGTAGCCGCATCACCTACATGAGCACCGAGCAATTCACCAACGAGCTGATCGCGGCGATCCAGAATCGCACCACCGGAGAGTTTCGGCGCCGTTTTCGCGAGACCGACCTGCTGCTCGTCGACGACATCCACTTCCTGAAGGGGAAGGAAACAACGCAGGAAGAGTTCTTTCACACCTTCAACGCGCTGTACGAGGCGGGACGCCAGATCGTGCTCACCAGCGATCGTCCCCCTTCCGAGATTCCAGGTCTCGAAGCTCGCCTTGTCAGCCGGTTCCAATGGGGGATGGTGGCGGACATCGAGCCTCCGGATCTCGAGCACCGCATCGCCATTCTTCGAGAGAAGGCCGCGATCGATCACCTGGAGATGACGCTCCCCGAGGAAGTCATTCGCTTCATCGCCGAGAACGTCCGGTCCAGTGTCCGCGAGCTCGAGGGGTCGATCATCAAGTTGCTCGCCTACGCGTCACTGAAGCATCAAGACATCACGATCGAGCTCGCTCGTGAAGCGTTGCGTGACAAGCTGCGTCCGCTGACCGCCGCCGGTGCGGTCGGTCTGACGAGTTACGCCATCCAGGATGCCGTGGCGAAAGAGTGGGGCGTGACCTCCGAGGGACTTCGCTCCAAGACGCGCACGAAGAATCTCACCGTTCCGAGACAGGTCGCGATGTTTCTCATGCGCGAGATGCTCGGTATGCAGCTAGTAGAGATCGGTGCGACGTTTGGCGGTCGAGATCACTCGACTGTCATTCACAGTCTCGAACGCGCCTCTGCGATGATCGCGGAAGAACCCGCTACATCGCAGCGAGTCGCACGACTGAAAAGTGCCCTCGAAGCGCTCCGGTAACCCACAATGCTCCACACGAAGACGTCGGTGATGATCAACAGCTGGTGGCCCGTGTGGATTCAGACCCTCCTCCACAATCCATGCACATCGCCAACCGCTAGCGAACTGATTGCGGCCCATTAAGTTGTAGCGGCCGTCCACATGCCTACGTCTGCTACTACTACTACTAGATAGTTCTCTATAGAAAGCGTTAGTAGGACCTTCCGCTCGTATTCCACATTCGGGGATCGTTGATGCGCTTCACGATTTCGCGTGAGAAGCTGCAAGAAGGCTTGACGGCAGTCGCCGCAACGGTGCCAGCGAAGACGACGCTGCCCGTTTTGGCGAACATTCTCATCGAAACGACGGACAAGGGGATCCGCCTCTCCGGCACTGATCTCGATATCGCAGTCAGTACCGAAGTGAGCGCCGACATCGACGCACAGGGCGCGATCACGATTCCCGCGAAGAAGCTCGCCGAAATCGCGAGGGAGTTGCCGCCGTCTCCCGTGAAAGTTGCCGCGGTCGGTGAACAACGCGTGACGCTCGACTGTGGTCGCTCACACTTCAAGATTCTCGGGCTGCCCAAGGACGAGTTCCCGAGTTTCCCCGCGGTCAAGTTCAAGGACAGTTGGCGCGTACGAGCTGGCGATCTTCGTAAGTTGATCGACCATACGGCCTTTGCCGTCTCGACCGAAGAAAGCCGTCCGATCCTGAATGGTGTGTTGTGGGAGTTGAGAGCCGAGCTGATGCGAATGGTGGCCACCAACGGCCATCGCCTCGCAAAGATGGAGGTGCCCATCGCAGCTGCTGGCGCTCCTTCGAGTGACTTGATCGTGCCGCCGAAAGCACTCGACCAGATTCGGCGCCTCTTTCCGGAAGACGAGGAGCTCGAGATTGCGCGCGGCGACAACCATCTCGGCTTCCGCTCGCCTTTCACCGCCGTCTTTACGCGTCTGATCGAAGGTCCGTATCCGAATTACCAGCAGGTCATTCCGAAGGACAACGACAAGTACGCCATCGCCGATAAGGTCGCGCTCACGAGCGCGCTAAAGCGGATGTCCGTGATTGCGTCCGACCAGACACACCGGATTCGCCTGTCGTTCAATCAGGCGCTGCTTCGGTTCAGCGTACAGACGCCGGATCTCGGAGAAGCGACAGACGAGCTGCCCGTGCGGTACAACGGTGACCCGCTCGACATCGGCTTCAACGCGAATTACCTGCTCGAGATCCTCCGGTATATCCCGACGGACGAGGTGAAGCTGACATTCAAGGCGCCTGAACGGGCGGCCACACTCGAGCCTGAGGGCTGGAACGATCCGGCGTCATACCTGACGCTCGTGATGCCGCTGCGCCTGGTGGACTGATCACGTTCGTCATGCCTAAGACGGATCACGTCCGTCGTGCATCGTGTGTCAGCGTCCGTCTTGCGTCATTCGTCGTATCGACGAACCACGTTTCACGCACGCTGACGCACCACGGACGACGGACGTAGAAGGGTTGCGTGGAATCCGACCGATAAGCCGGGTTCTGTCGGCGGCGAACCGCCGGACGGTCATTCCTCTGCGAATGCGGTCGCCCGCACCCTCTAGCAGCCTACCCGCAGTGTCTTGATCGAGCCGGGCGGGCTCTCACTGCTTATTTGGCCTTGCTCCAACCGAGGTTTCCCGAGCCGATGCCGTTGCCGGCATCGCGGTGGGCTCTTACCCCACCTTTTCACCCTTGCCTGTGCACGCTCGCGCGAGCCATCGGCGGTTGTTTTCTGTGGGACTGTCTGTAGCGGCGACCTCACAGTCGCCGTCCCCAGGAGTTACCTGGCGGTTTGCCCATGGAGCCCGGACTTTCCTCGGGATTTCTCCCGCGACCGTCTGGTCGGAAACCACGCGCACGAAATATAGCGAAAAACCGTGGGCAGGCCGCGCCGCCGCGCGATTCAGCGATCCAACCGGCGTGATTTCGGCCGTCGAAAAAATGACACGACGCTGACGCTCGCTCCTACCGTGTGCGCGTCGGCGCCGACGTGGGAGCCGCCCGCGATTTTCCCCTCTCACTTTGCAGCTCATGCCTACCGTTCCCGCGCCGACGCGTGCGCCGGCGACGCCAACTGCCATCCCGCCCGCCACCGTCCCCCCCCCGGCCATCACGCATGTGACTACGGTCCTCACGCCAGCGGAGCGCGTTCGCGTCGATGCCGCGGGCGAGGGACTCTATCGCTCGCTCCACCGAGATTCCGTTAACGACGTGATGCGCGATGTTCGCGAGGCGCGCGCGGCCGCGGTCGTGCTGAGCGTCAGCTATTGCGAGCGCACGTCGAGCGAGCCGGTCGCGACGATGGTGCGCGAGTTTCCGCGCGTGCCGACGCTCGCGCTACTCAGTGAGCTCGGGCCTCGCACGCCGCAGACCCTGTTGGCCCTCGGCACGAGCGGCGTCCGCCGGCTCATCGATGTTCGCGATGCCTCGGGTTGGCGCTTACTTCGGTCCGCCCTGACGGACGAATGCGGGAATTCAATCCAGCGGTTCGCTCTCGGCAGGTTGGCGCAGGATTTGGATGGCGCGTCGCCGGATTGTTGGCGCTTCTTTCAAGCGCTGTTCCTCAGCCCACCGAGTATCTGCACCGTTCGACGCCTTGCCCGCGACCTCGACATCCTTCCGAGCACGCTGATGAGCCGATTCTTCCGCGCTGGGTTGCCGGCGCCGAAACGCTTTCTCGCGATGGCTCGGCTCGTCCGGGCCGCGCATCTCTTCGAGAACCGCGGCTTCAGCGTCGCCAACATCGCCAACCATCTCGAGTACTCCTCGCCCCAGAGCTTCGGGCGCCACGTGCGCACCATTCTGCACATGACTGCGGTGGAGTTTCGCGACCGGTACGATGGCATACGCATGTTCGATCGGTTCCGCGAGGAGCTCGTACTGCCGCACGCGCATCTACTTCGCCGGCTGTCTCCGCTCTCTTACCCGTCCACTTCGAATAGTCCGAGAGTGCTGGAGTCCTGAGTCACGCGCATTCGCGGCATTGTCAGGCGATGTGCGGCACGATCTCGCTCGCGGTGGTGAGCGAGTGGACTCGGACGCCAAGCGATTCCAGTTGCTGGCGACCGCCCTCCTCGCGATCCACGAGGGCCAGCACGCCAATCACCTTGGCGCCCTCCCGCGTCACCGCATCGATCGCCTTCGTGGCCGACCCGCCGGTCGTGATCACGTCCTCGACGATGACGACGCGATCGCCGCTCACCAGCGGCCCTTCGACCTGCTTGCCGGTGCCATGCGCTTTCGGCTCCTTCCGGACGGTGAAAGCGCGGAGCGGCCGCGCGGTCTCCGCGCTCGAGTGGCAGATCGCGTAAGCGATCGGATCGGCGCCCAATGTCAGACCGCCCACAGCGTCCGCGGTCCAGGACGCGTCGCGAATCGCTTGTAGGCCAAGTCGACCGATGAGCTGCTGGCCCTCCGGTGTCATTGTGGTGAGTCGTGCGTCGATGTATAACGATGATTGTCGGCCGGACGCCAACGTGAAGTTGCCGCGGCGCGCCGACCGCGCGGCGAGTAGGCGCACGAGTTGCTCGTGATCTGTCATCGCGAGCGGACTTTAGTCCTGCGTAACAACACCGTCAATCGCATCGTCTGTGTAACGCATGTCGCTCTCGAGGGCCTCGACTCGCATTGGATTGTTCGCGCTGCTGCTCAGCGTCATCGTGTTGTCGCTGTTCGGAAGCTTGCTGGCAGCCGATCGCGCGCTGAGCCGTGCCGACCGCGCAGCGGTGCGACTGGATGCCCATGGCGCCGCTCTCGTCGCGGAGCGCGAGCTGCGTTTGAACAGCGAGGCACTGGGCGAGCTCTTTGGGCCGCTGCTGCAAACGACGCCAGGCTCACGACGCGACTCGACAGTGGCCCCCCCGGCTTTTGGTCAGGTGTGGGTCCTGAATATGAAAGGGGACATCGTATGGCATCGCGCACGTGACGATTCCAGTCCCGTAGACACGGCGATTCTCGCGAGCGCGGCGCGTGAGATAACGCCCGCTGTCTGGCCGTACGCGCGCGCCATCGCTCGGGGAGGGGACTCCAGCGCGGGCGGCGTTCTCCTCACCGTTCCGCTGACCCATCGAGGGCAGCGTCTTGGAGCCGCCGTCGGCCTGGTTCCGGGCACGCAGATTCTCTCCGCGTTGCAGGACAGTTTGGCGCCTCGCCCGTGGCTTGCGCTCCGCGTGGCCGGCCGGCCGATCGCAACGTTCGGAAGGCGCGTCGAGACGAGATCATACCTGAACTACGCTGCTCCAGTGCGCGTGCCAGGTGACCCGCTCGAAATCGAAATCGCCCATGAGCAGACCGGCCGAACGCTGCGTACGACGCTCTGGATGCTTGGCGTGATCGCGCTCGCCGCCCTGCTCGCCGGGTTGGCGCGCGAACGCCGGCAGGCCGTGCACCTCGCGGGGCGCACCGCCGAGCTGGAGCGTCTGTATCAGGAAGTTGCTCGCTCCAATCGGATGAAGAGCGAGTTTCTCGCGAACGTCTCTCACGAGCTCCGCACCCCGCTCAACGCGATCGTCGGGTTTGTCGAGATGCTGCGCGAGGGGGTTTATGGAGAGCTCACGCCTCGGCAGGCGCTGCCGGTCGATCGGATTGCCGCATCGGCCACGCACCTCAGGCACCTTGTCGACAGGCTGCTCGACATCGCCAAGATCGCGGCCGGCAGGCTGGAGATTCACTCAGAGCCGTTGGTGCTGCGCCCCTTCGTACTCGGCGTGGCCAGCGAAATGGAGTCGCTGGTCAGCGAACGTGGGCTCGCGCTCTCGATTGGTGTTGGTCCCTCACTCCCGCGCATCCGAACCGATCAAACGCACCTGCGACAGATCCTGATCAACCTCATTGGGAATGCCGTGAAATACACCCCCAGCGGCGGCATCAGTGTACGGGCAAGGCTGGTGGGAAATGGCGCCAGTCCGAGCTCGACAGACGAGCCCGAGCCGAACATTGGTGGACCGCCCGACGTGGCCAAGACATGGGTTGCACTGCAGGTGAGCGACACGGGCGTGGGCATAGCGGCTGCCGACTTGGAGCGCATCTTCGACGAGTTCGAGCAGGTGAACGCCGGCGCGCGGACGGACTCGGCACGACGCGGTACAGGGCTCGGCTTGGCGATTTCACGCCGGCTATCGCGCTTGATCGGCGGTGACCTCACCGTCGTCAGCGAATTGGGCGGTGGATCCGTCTTTACAGTCTGGCTGCCGCTGGACTCCTCGGAAAAGAAGCCGGACTAAGTCCGCTCCTCGCGCCCGAACATGTGCTTGAGCTTTCCGAAGAGACCCGCGCGCTCCTCGTCCGGTGGCTGGGCCACCGCCTCTTTCAGCGCGTTCGCAAATTCGACCGTCGTCGCGTAGCGCTTACCCGGTTCCTTGGCCAGGCCACGCATGATCACCGCTTCGACGACCGACGGGAATCGCATTCCGGGCCGCGCCGAGTTGAGCGGGATCGCGGGATGCGACAGCAGCTGGGAGAACATCTCGCGCGGCGTTTTCGCGGTGTACGGCAGGCATCCGGACAGTAAGAAGTAGGCGATCGTCGCGAGACTGTACTGATCAGCCGCGGGAGTCACCAGCTCGCCCGAAAGCGCCTCCGGCGCAACGTACATCAGAGTTCCGACGAAAAACCCGGCACGCGTGAGTCGCTGCTCCGGCTCGATATCCGTGTCAGTGGCGATGCCGAAGTCCAGCAACTTCACGGTGCCGCTCGCGGCGTCGAACATGATGTTTTCCGGCTTCAGGTCGCGATGGACGATCTTCACCTCGTGCGCCGCCTGGACGGCGTTCGCGATCTGAACGACGATGTCGGCAACTTGTGGCGGCGGGAGTGGGCCATGACGGCGCGCATACTTTTCGAGGAGCTCGCCCGTCGCCCACTCGATCGCGAGAAAATGCATCCCGGGAGACGCCTCCCCGATCTCGATCGTGCGCACGACATTCGGGTGCACGACGCGCTCGCCATAGCGAGCCTCGCGGAGAAAGCGCGCAACAGCGGTTCGGTCGTTGCGCAACTTCTCACGCAGGACCTTCACGGCGACAAGGCCGTGGTCGGCGTGTTTCGCGCGGAAAACAGCTGACGTGCCACCCTCGCCGACTTCGTTCTCGAGCGTGTAGCCAGCCAAAGTCCGCCCGACAAGATTCTCGCGTGGCACCGCGGCGAACCTAATCGCCGCCGGGAGAGAAGGCAAACAACGCAAACGTGCGTGTGCGGCTGGCGTCTGGGGACCGTGGTGATGGCTCCCGCGCTGAGCAACCCCACTTTTCTTGACAAAAAAAGGGGCCTCGTCTATATAGGGCCGCGCTTGTCGCACGACTTGCCGGCACCTCGATGTGGCAGGATCGTCTCACCCAGCAGGAGGCAGCTCGAATGGCCAGAGGGAAGGTGAAGTGGTTCAATGATGCCAAGGGGTACGGCTTCATTGAGCAGGAAGGCGGCGAAGATGTGTTCGTGCACTTCTCGGCGATTCAGATGGACGGATTCAAGACACTCTCCGAGGGACAGGAGGTCGAGTTCGAAATCCGCACCGGAGAAAAAGGTCTGCACGCGGCAAACGTCACGCGCGTCTGAGTCCGTTACACGCCTCCGCGGTCCTGCCACCGCCCGCCAGCTACCGCTCGGCGGGCGGTGCTGTTTTCGTAAGAGGTGCCTGCAACTCCGCCAGCTTCGCCAGCGCTCTTTCTGGTCGACGGATACGCGCTGATCTATCGCGCTTTCTACGCGTTCATTTCCCGGCCGCTCACGACGAGTCGCGGTGAGAACACCTCTGCCGCGTTCGGCGTCGTCCAGTTTCTGAACCTGCTGCTCGCGAACCACAAGCCTCAATTTCTCGGCTGGGTGCACGACTCTGGTCTCTCGTTTCGCCATGAGACCTACCCCGCATATAAGGCGACCCGAGAAAAGCTTTCGGAGGATTTGCAGCAGGACTTCGACCGTGGGATGGAGCGCATCGGCGACCTCCTCGAGGCGTATCGCATTCCCGTTCTGACGGTGCAGGGCTACGAGGCGGATGACGTGCTCGGCACGCTGGCGCGGCAAGCCGTCGAGCAATCGATCAAGGTCGTCATCGTCTCAGCTGACAAGGATTTTCAACAGTTGGTGCGACCGGGCGTCTGGCTGCTGAATCCGGGACGTGGCGGACCGGCGAACGTGGAGGAACATTGGGTCAGCGTCGAGAACGCGACGGAACGTCTCGGCGTGCCCCCGGCGCTGGTCACCGATTATCTGGCGCTGGTCGGAGACACGTCGGACAACATTCCCGGCGTGCGCGGGATTGGGGACAAGACCGCCGCGGAGCTGGTCAACAGCTATGGCACCATCGAGGAGATTCTGGCCCACGCCCCCGAGATCACGAAGAAGCGTCCTCGGGAAGCGCTCCTCACACAGGCAGCCGAGGCGCGGCTGTCAAAACAACTCGTCACAATCCGCGACGATGTGGACATCACGCTCGACATCGAATCGCTCCGAGTTCGAGAGCCGAATCTCGCGCGGCTCCGCGAGCTGCTCGTCGAGCTCGAGTTTCACACGCTCGCGCGGCAGATCAACGTACCAGATGCCGTCCCCAACTCCAGCGCATCGGCTACGGCATCGCCCTCCGAAACCAAGCGCCGGCGAAACTACACCACCGTTACCACGGCCTCCGACGTCGAAAAGATCGTTGAAAAGGCGCGACAAGCTCCGTACATCGCCGTCAAGATCGAGGCCGTCGCCGACGTCGACGCGCCCAGCCCGGACGATCCCCTGCGCTCGACACTCGTTGCCATCGCGATCGCTGTCGCGCCAGGCGAGGCCTACTACTTCCCCATTGGGCATCGCCGCTACGATGCGCCGCAGACCAGTTTCGTCCTGACATCTGAAGAGCCGCGCGCGGCGCCCAAAAAGTCGCGCGCGAAAACACCGGAACCCACGAGCATCGCGGCAAGGGCCCTGGCTGATGGTGAAACCGACGTCGTCAACCTTCCGCCACTGACAGACCCGGTGATGCGGCCGCTGCGGGACTTGCTCGAGGATGCGACGGTCAAGAAGACGGCCCAGAACGGCAAGTACGACCGGCTCGTCTTGCGGCACGCAGGAATCGAGTTGAAGGGACTCGAGTTCGACACGATGATCGCCAGCTATGTGCTCGATCCGGGAAGGCGCGCGCATGGGCTCGACGTGCTGGCGCTCGAGTTCTTGCAGCACAAAATCGCGACGTTCGAGGATCTCTGTGGGAAGGGCCGCAACCTGATTCCATTCGATCAGGTTCCGGTCGCCTGCGCTTCGGCGTACGCCTGCGAACACGCCGACATCACGCTCCTGTTGCGCCAGGAGTTCGAGCCGCAGCTCGATGCGATGGCCGCGCGTCGGTTGTTCGACGATGTCGAGATGCCACTCCTTCCGGTCCTCGCGGAAATGGAATGGACGGGGGTGATGATCGATGTCGAGGGCTTCTCCGAGCTCAAGCGACGGTTCGAAGGAGAGCGGCGCCGCCTCGAGGGTGCGATTCACGCCGTCGCGGGACAGGAATTCAACGTCAACTCTCCCCTCCAACTGCGCGAAATCCTCTTCGAGAAGCTCCAGCTGCCGGTGCTCAAGAAAACGCCGAGCGGCCCATCCACCGACGCCAGCGTCCTGCAGCAATTGGCGGACGCCGGACACGAGCTTCCGGTGTTGCTGATGGAATACCGTGAAGTGACGAAGCTGGAGAACACCTACATCGATGCGCTGCCGGTCCTCCTCAATCCGCGCACCGGGCGCTTGCACACTTCCTACAACCAGACTGTCGCCGCAACGGGCCGACTGTCGTCGGAGAATCCGAACCTACAGAACATTCCGATTCGACGAGAGCTTGGCCGCGATATCCGCAGACTGTTCGTCGCACGTCCGGGATGGAGACTGCTCTCGGCCGACTATTCGCAGATCGAGCTTCGACTGCTCGCGCACTTATCCGGAGACGAAGCGTTCGTTCAGGCGTTCAGGGCCGGCGGCGACATCCATCGCCAGACAGCCGCGCTGATCTTCGAGGTCGGCCTGGACGAGGTCACCCCGGAGATGCGGTCGCGCGCGAAGACGATCAACTTTGCGACGATCTACGGTCAGGGGCCGCACGCATTATCGCAGCAGCTCAAAATCACGCATGCCGAGGCCCGCGCGTTCATCGATCGCTATTTCGAGCGCTTCACCGGCGTACGGAAGTACTTGGACTCGAGCGTCGAGTTCGCGCGCCAGCACGGATACGCGCAGACCATCTTTGGACGGCGCCGCTATACACCGGAACTTCGCGAACGAAACTTCAACATTCGCGCGTTCGGTGAGCGGATTGCGGCCAACTCTCCCATCCAAGGCTCGGCCGCCGACTTGATCAAAATCGCGATGATCCGGGTCGCGAACGCCATGCGCGACCAAAAACTGCACGCGGCCATGCTGCTCCAGGTACACGACGAGCTCGTTTTTGAGGTACCGCCGGATGAAGTCGAGGCGCTGTCATCCATCGTGAAAAAGGAAATGGAAAGCGCCGCCGAACTGGCGGTTCCACTTCTGGTGGACATCGGCACTGGGCCGAACTGGCTCCAGACAAAACTGGACTGATTCAGCCTTGGCGCGATCCGCCCCGGAAGACCAACCACCGTATCGCGAGTTCGAGTCGCGTCGCGAAGGAATGATCTACGCGATGGACGGCGGTCTGTGGCTGCACCGGCACGTGTGGCGTGGACGGCCCATGGCGCATCTCGTTTCCACAGACAGGGCCAAGCTGCTCGCATATGGGGCGCGCGTGGGGCTACCCGAGGAGCGTCTCCAGTACAAACCGCTGAAGGATCCACGCACTGGAATCGAATGCGAGGCGTGGCACTGGGATCTTGGAGGTCCCTTTCTTCCGCCGCCTCCGTTTCGCTAGACCGCGAACGCAGGAGTGCCGGGCCGCTTGTCCGGCACCTTTCGGAGGAGCCACCAGGCCCACGCGAACATCAGGACGATGGTTAGCACCGCGGCGCGGTACGCGACGGCCGTGCCGAAATTCGACTCGAGCCCATCGACCGTCGCGGCCCAGATGATCGGTCCGAGTATCGCGGCCGCCCGAGCCGACAAGAGCAGAAGGCTGAAGTATCGTCCTGCTTCCACGTCGGGCACGAGCGAGAGAAGCACCGGACGTTCAGCGGCATTGACGCCGCCGAAGTTCAACCCAATTGCGAAGCCCACTACCCAAAACGCAGTCCTTCCAGGGACCGCAATCATTATCAGCAACAACACGACCCACACTCCGATCGTGGCACTCAATGAGCGCTTGGGCCCGATGCGGTCCGCCAGCCATCCAAAGAAATAGCTCCCGAAGATCGCGGGGACTGTTAGCACCATCAGTAGCGTGGCAACTGATCCACCGTCGAACCCGACAGCCTTGATCGCGTAGAGAGACATGAAGCCCACGATGGTGCCGACGGCATCCTGGTAGATGAACGTCGTGAGGATGAAGCGCAGCGCACCGGGATGGGCCCTCGCGTCGCGAACGGTATGTCCCACCTGTGCGAAGGCCTCGCGCCACCTCACTCGCACTCTCGTTCTTACCGGATCATGGTCGCGGCAAAAGAACACCAGCGGCAGCGTGAACAGCATGAACAGCAGCGCGGTCGGCACGAACGTTGAGACGCGGCCCCCATGCTCGGTATACGGAATGGAACGAAGGAGTCCCATCGTCTTGTCGCCAATGGCCCCGATTCCAGGCAAAGCGCCACTGAAGAACGGAATCACGAGCAGAACACCGGAGATCGATCCGACATAACCCAGAGCAACCCCAAACCCCGAGAGCCGACCCTGTTCACTCGCGGGCACCAACTCCGGCATCATCGCATTGTAGAACGGCTGCGCAGCCTGATAGGCGAAGTTCGCGAGGATGAACGCGAGCAACACCCACTTCAACTCCGTGATTCCTGCGTGCCACCCAACGGGCATTCCCACACCCATCAACACTTTTTCGCCGAAGAGGGGAATCGTGGTTTGCCCGAAGATTCCGATGCATGCGCAGGCAGCGCACGCCGTCACCGTGAATCCGACCACCCACCACTTGCGACGGCGTCGCGCGTCCGACAGCGCACCCAGTACTGGAATGCACAACACGACCAGCGCGCTCGCGACGCCGTTGGTGATCGCGTACAGCGTGTTCGACGAGCCGAGATCCTGTACCATCCACGCCGTGAAGTACAAACTCGCCACATTCATCGAGAAGATGGTGTTCGCGAAATCGTACAGTGCCCAGCTCCAGCGCTCGCGCGCGGGCGTGCGCTCGGGTACTCGCGCCTCGCCCGCGGGATCGTATCGCACAGGGTCATGAGCTGGGTGCGCCATCGATTCTCCGATTGACGGGCCTGCCACAAAACCCAAATTAGGCTGCATGGGCCGTCCGCGCGTGGTGCACCTACTGATCCTCTCGTCTGCGGCCGGCGCCTTCGCCGGATGCGGTCGCCGCGACGCCGCACCCCGCGTGGATTCTTCCGTCGACAGCGCACGGCCTGTCGCCGCCGTTCCAAAGCCTCCCCGCGACTGGGCCAGCGATTTCGGTCAGATGCTTGTGGTTCCGTCGGACAGCGACAACACGGCGGTCGTGCTCTATCCCGACGAGCCCAGCGCGGCTCTGATCGCGTCTGCACCGATGGTGCTGATCACCGCGGCTGGCGATACGACTCGCGTCAAGCTGAGTGCTTCGGATTCGCAGCAATGCGGTGACGCGCCTGTCGTGCGGCTGTCGGGATCCCCGCCCTCCGAATGGTCGGTCGGACTGCTGGGAAGCTCGGCGCGGCTGGTTCGAATGGACTCCATCGAGGCGATGTCATCACCGGACTCCGCTCGCCTGGCGGCGGATCTTGCGCGTCTCGCGTCCGCGCTGAGCACCCACAAGAACTCGCGATTCAGCGGCTTGCCATTCGCCGTCCTCGGAGCGCATCGCTTCGAGGCAGATGGCCACCAATTCCTCATTGGGCATCTCGCGCGTCGTCTCAACCAGGAGGCGGCGCCCCTCGAGGAGCGGACACTGATTATCGCGGAGCGCCCTGACGCCAAGGCCGCCACTGAGCCGTATGTCGTCACGTACAGTCTGCGTTCCGAGGGATCAGAAGACACCGCAGAGCACTTCGAGGTGCTGGCTACGGTTCGGGGTAGGCAGTCGCTGCTGCTGTTGGTCGCGCGAGATCAACTGTCTCAAACGAACTACGAGCTGCTCGAGCGATCGCGCGATGGGGTTTGGCGAACGCGCTGGTCCCGCAAGCTCGAGTGCTAGTGGAGCCTCAATCGTAGACGGGCGCGCGTCCCAACATCGCTGGTGCTGCTCCACGGCCCAGGGCGCCGAGTGCGACGAGCGTCAGGACGTACGGAATCATGAGGACCAGCTCGTAACGAAGGTTCCAACCGAGCGCCTGGACCACGAACTGGAGCGCCATCGCCGCGCCGAAGACGACGCTCGCCGCCATGACGCCTGCTGGTCGCCACCGCCCCAGCGCTACGATGGCGATCGCGAGAAAGCCGCGCCCAGCGGACATGCCCTCTGCGAACGAACCGGCTTGCGCCAAAACCAGCGCGCCCCCGGCCAATCCGCCGAGTCCAGAACCAAAGAGCACGGCGCCCGTTTGCACGAGCCCAACTCGAATCCCGGCGGCGCGGGCGGCGCTAGGTGAGTCCCCCACGGCGCGGAGCGACAGCCCGGCGTGCGTCCGCTGGAGCCACCACCACACCGCGATCGCCAGCGCCAAGGCGAGATACGCGATCGCCGGCTGCGCGAAGAATGCCCGGCCCACGATCGGTATGCTCGAAAGGAGTGGGATCACGGCCGCCGGTTCCGTTACGACCACCAACGAGGCGTCCTCTCCTCGTGCCCGAAACAGCGCGCCAGTCGCGCCCAAGGCGAGCATGGTGAGCGCTGTACCGACGATGATCTGATCGCGGCGCAGAAAAACGGAAAAGGCGGCGAGCAACACGCCGACTGCTGCGCCGGCAAGGGTGGCTGCGACGTAGCCCGCGGAGGGCGTCGATGTTCCGGCAGCGAATGCCGCGTAGGCGCCGGCGATGATGCAACCTTCGAGGCCGATGTTGATGATCCCAGCGCGCTCGGAGACCGTTTCCCCCACCGACGCGATGAGAAGTGGCGTCGCTGTGCGGACCGCCGCTTCCAGGAACGGACCGATGTCGCTCACGCTTCCGCTCCTGCGTGCGCTCGTCTCTTACGCCACCGCCACGAGGCGCCGGTTCGACCGCCGATCCCGATTACGACGAGGATCGCCATCGCCTCGAGCACCGACGCCACGACCGATGGCACTCCCGCGTCCCGTTGCATGCCAAGCGCTCCCGTCTCGAGCGTCGCGATCAGCAGAGCCGTCCCGAGTACCGCCAGTGGATGCAGCCGGGCGAGCACGGCTACCGCGATCGCCGAGAAGCCGTAGCCAGGCGAGAGATTCTCGTACAATGCGTATGTGACGCCGGTGACTTCGATGCTCCCCGCCAACCCAGCGAGTGCACCGCTGACGAGCAGTGCCCTCGCCGTCACGCTGCTGGCGTCGACGAGCCCGCTGATTCCGGCCGCCGATGGCGACGCACCAACGGCGCGCACCCGGAAACCTGCCGCGGTGCGCGTAAGGAACCACCAACTAGCGATGCTGAGACAAATCGCGATGAGAATCCCCGCATGAAGGCGCGTCTCAGACCACAAGCGTGGGAGCCGCGCCGCTGCGGAGATCAGGTCCGTTTGCGGATACGTGTGCGTGGGCTCCTGAAGGGGGCCGCGCACGAGGTACGACACCAGATTCGCCGCGACAAAGTTGAGCATGATCGTACTGATCACCTCGAGCACACCGAATCGATTGCGCAGAACCGCGGCGATGCCGGCCCATGCCGCGCCGGCGAGCGCGCCCGCAGACAACGTCAGGATGATGCCGGCGGCCCCCACCTTGTTCGGCAACAGCAGTCCAACGACCGTCGCCGCGACGGCGCCGAGCAGCAGTTGTCCCTCGCCGCCGATATTGAAGACCCCCGCTCGAAAGGCGAGCGAAACGCCTACACCGACGATGGTGAGTGGAATCGCGCGAACGAGCGTGCCGGAGAAAAGCGCGCTGCTGGTTCCGAGCGAGCCGCGCCAAAACGCATCGAGTATCTGCCCGAAGTCGTTCGCCAACGAGAGGTCGGCGATCACGCGGCACCCAACATGGCTCTGCCGACGAGATGCGGATCCACCGCGACCTCCTTCACCTGACCATCGAATACCACGAGTATGCGCGACGCCAGAGCCAGCACCTCGTCCAAATCACTCGAATGAACTACGACGGCGGCGCCGCGCGCGGCGGCGTCACGAAGACGCGCGTGCACGAATTCGGTCGCTTGAAGGTCCAGACCGCGTGTCGGATTGTCGGCAACCACGAGATCGACCTCCTGCTCGAGCTCTCGGCCGACCACGATCCGCTGCTGATTGCCGCCGGACAGGGACCGCGCCCGCACTGAAGCGGAAGGGGCGACCACATTGAACTGCTTCAGCAGTTCCGTCATGCGCTGCGCCAGTCCGCGCCAAGGCATCAGGCCCCGACGAGCACCAAGCGCATGCAGCGCGAGGTTTTCTGTGAGCGTGAACTCAGGAATGAGTCCGTCGCGCTCGCGGTCCGCTGGAATCAGACCGACGCGTTGCGGAAGCCGCAGGGTGCCGCCTCCGACAGGTTGGCGTCCGGCCAGGGCCAGCAAGAGATCTCGGTGTCCCGATCCTTCTACGGCGGCGACGCCGACGATCTCGCGCCGCCTCAGCTGAAACGAAGCGCTGCGGATTCGCCGAACGCCACGGGCGTCGATGACGTCGAGCGCATCTGCCTGGAGCACGACGTCGCCGACCGACGGGACTGGGAAACTGCTCGACTCGCGAGTGCCTTCGGGGAAAATCGCGTGCGCGAGTGATTGCTCGGAGCTGGCGGTCGCGCGACCGACGAACACGACACGCCCGCGCCGCAGCACGGTAACGTCGTCCGCGACGGCCAGCGCCTCTCGCAGCTTGTGCGTGACCAGAACCACGCTGCCGCCTCCGGCCGCGAATGCGCGAATCCAACGCAGCAGCTCGTCAACTTCGCTCGGCGCGAGAACAGCGGTGGGCTCGTCCAGGATCAGAAGACGCGCCTGGCGCGCGAGCGCCTTGAGGATCTCGAGTCGCTGCTGCTCGACGATACTGAGGTCACGCGCTAGCACACGACGCCGAATGCTGAGACCGGATTCGCCGGATACTCTGTCGAGCAGCGCCTCGGCATCGCCAGGCCGAAACAACCCTGTGCCGCCGAGCACCAGGTTCTCGACGACGCTGAGGCTTGGCACCAGTGACATATGCTGATGCACCATGCCCACCCCCGCGCGAACCGCGTCGCGCACCGAGAACGGCCGCCCTCCCCCCGTTCTGTCCTGGCCGAATAACCGGATGCTCCCGCTATCAGGTGCGGTGAGGCCGTACGCGACCCGCATCAGTGTGCTCTTCCCGGCGCCGTTTTCCCCGAGTAACGCATGCACGCTTCCTCGCTCGACGGTCAAATCCACCGCGTCGAGCGCGGTCACCGCGCCAAACCGTTTCACCACACCGCGCAATTCCAACGTTGGCGAAGCCCGCTCTGGCTTTTCCGTGCTCACAACCCCGTAGGCACGTTCACGAAAACGCAGGAGACATCGAACTGCTCGGCGAGCCGCGCACCGGCCGCCCGCACGCCAAGGGTCTCCGTGGCGTAGTGACCGCCGTAGACAACAACAAGTCCGGATTCAATGGCGTCAACCGCGGTGTGATGGGCGCCCTCACCGACGATGAGCGTGTCCACGTCGCGTTCACGCGCTTCCGCCAGAGTATCGGACGAAGCCCCGGCGCCCGTGATGATCGCCCAGCGACGCGTCCTGCGGCTATCGGTGACCGGCGTGCTCACCGCCGTAGTGTTGAAACGCCCGGAGAATGTTCGCACGCGATCAACCACGGTTTGGGTCGCCAGATCGCACGAGCCCATGACCCCGATCTCCACGCCTCCACGCCACCTGCCAAAGGTGCCGTTGCTCTGGAGATCCAGCTCCTTCGCGAGCAGCACGTTGTTGCCCATCACAGGATGCAGATCCAGTGGAATGTGCGAGGAATACACTGCGAGATTGCCGGAGATCGCGGCTCGCAACCGCTCGTACGCACGGCCGACCAAGGCGTGCGCGCCGCGCCAAAACATGCCGTGATGCACGATGAGGAGGTCAGCCTTCTCGCGAATCGCGCCGGAAACTGTATCGGCGGAGAAGTCGACCGCGGCCGCAATGCGGGTCACGCGCCCATCGTTCGCCAGCTGTAATCCGTTCAGCGCCGCGTCGTAATCGGGCACCTCCGAGGTGCGCAGCTCAGCGTCCAGGAAACGAACGATCTCGTCGAGCTCCGACATCTAGTGCGGGCTGGCCGAGAAAGTCCCTGCGTGAATTTGCGCCAATACTGAATCGATCTGTCCGCGCGCGACCGGCGGTATCCGCGATTGCAACACCGGATTGAGCTCGAGATGCACCACGTCAGTCTTGGCGTCGAAGGTCACGACACGCGGCCGAAAGGTCTTGTCCTTGACTTCGCGCGCAATCTCGAAGAAAGCGCGGGGCAGATCGATCACGACGCTGCCGAGTGTCACTTGCGGCGCGACGTCGTTTTGATTGGAGTTCGAGCCGATGACGTAGACGCCGGCGCGCTCGCGCGCAGCTTGAAACACACCGAGACCAGCGGCGTCGGCGTTTTGGAAAATGACGTCCGCGCCGCGCGCGATTTGTGCCAACGCTTGCTCCTTTCCAGCGCTCACGTCGTCCCAGTTGCCGATATACGCGCTCAGAACACGGGCGTTCGGTTTCATCCGTCGCACACCGCGCTCGAAGGCGGCGAAGCTCTCTTTGACCGGCGGAAGCTCCGTGCCGCCGATCACCCCGAGCACGTTGGATCTGGTCATCGATCCGGCCAGCATTCCCGCGAGATACGACGCGTCGGCGAAGCTGAATGAGATACCCGCGAGGTTTTCGCCAGCGGTGTTGCCACTCGTCGTCACATAAACCGTTTTCGGAAACTGAGGAGCCACGCGCCGCGCTGCGTCTTGAAACTCGAAGCCGTGCCCGAACACCAGGTTGAAACCGCGCGCGCCATATTCGCGAAAGTTCTCTTCGAAATCAGCGGGCGTTTTGGTCTGGATGTGACTGACCTCGGCACCGAGGCTGTCACGAATCCGCATTAGCCCCTGATAGGCGCCCCCGTTCCACGACTGATCAGAAATCGGCCCGGGAGTTAGTAGCGCAACGCGAAAAATTCCCTGTGCTGATGCCGGCTTCGCGTCATCCGTCCGGCCGCACGCTACGGCAATCGCGAGGGCGGCGAGCCGCACGCACCACGCACCGTGAGTCATTGATGCTCGCGCTCGGGGCCCAGCACCAAATCGAGGACCCGCTCCAGATCATCAGCGGAATAGAACGCGACTTCTATCGAGCCCTGCTCCGGTCCGGTGAGTCGAACTTTGACGTCCGTCTGCAGCCGGCGACGCAATTCATCTTCCATGCGGCGCAGCACCGGGGATCCCGGCGCCGTCGGAGCCGCCGATCTAGATTGCGGCAACTTTCGCGGCGCCGGCTCCTGGATTTCGCGCACCCGACGCTCCAGCTCCCGCACGCTCAACCCTCGCGCAACCGCCTCGTTGGCAAGGGCGAACGCGCGACGCGCGTCATCAAGCGAAACAAGTGCACGGGCATGGCCGGCACTGAGACTGCCTTTTTCAATGAGATCCAGAACCGTGGCGGGCAGCTGAAGAATTCGCAGCAGCGACGTGACGGACGTGCGATCCTTGCCGATGGCCTCGGCGATCTGCGAGTGGGTGTAGCCAAAGTCCTCCGAAAGACGCCGATAACCACGCGCTTCTTCCACCGCATTGAGATCCGCGCGTTGCAGGTTTTCGACGAGGGCGAGCGTGAGGAGAGTGCGATCGTCGACCTCTCGAATGATGGCCGGGATGTCGTTCCATCCCAGTCGAGTCGCCGCCCGCAGACGACGCTCGCCCGAGATCAGCTCGTAGCCGTCCTCGGCGCGTCGAACTGTGATAGGCTGCAGCAATCCCGATGATTTCAGCGACGCCTGCAGGTCCGCCAGTTCCGCTTCGTCGAATTCTCGGCGCGGTTGATACGGGTTTGCTCGAATCGAGCCAACCGGAAGCCGCTGAAATTCTGTCGACGCTGTCGTTGTCGGACCTGGAGCGATCGAAACCGAAGCGCCCGGAATAAGCGCTTCGAGACCCCGGCCCAGCCGACGTGGCTTCTCCATTAGCGCTCGCTCCCCCCTCCTCCCGATCCCCTTCCCCCCGTCCCGGCAACGCCGGCGACGGCAGGATGATCGGGAGCGGGCCGCGACGTCCGTTCCATCAGCTCCGCGGCAACTTTCACGTATGCCTGAGCGCCGACGGACGCTACGTCATAGAGAATGATTGGCTTTCCGAAGCTCGGGGCTTCAGCCAAACGAACGTTACGTGGTATCACGGTATCAAAGACGCCGGCACCAAAGTACTCGCGCGCGTCGGCCGCCACCTGACGGGAGAGGTTCAGCCGCGCATCGAACATCGTGAGTAGTACTCCGTCGATGACCAGCCCCTCATTCACGCTTCGCTGGACGAGATGCACGGTGTTCAGGAGCTGTGAAATGCCCTCGAGCGCGTAGTACTCGCACTGTAGCGGGATCAACAGCGCGTCCGCGGCCGCGAGCATGTTGAGAGTGATCAAACCCAACGACGGCGGGCAATCGATGAGAATGTACTGGTAGCCTTGGCGCACCGTCGCCAGTCCGCGAGCCATCGCCCGCTCCCGGTCGGGCTTGCTCACCAGTTCGACTTCAGCGCCGGCAAGGTCAGGCGTGGCGGGCAGGACATCGAGGTGTTTGAACTGCACCGACGATACGATGGCGTCCGTCGCCGAACATTCACCCAGCACAAGGTCGTACGTCGTGCGGGTGAATCGATCCGCCGTCAGGCCTACACCACTGGTGGCGTTGCCCTGAGGATCGCCGTCTACCAGGAGCGTATGCTGTTCGGCGGCAGCCAAACTCGCGGCCAGGTTGACGGCGGTCGTCGTCTTCCCGACACCACCCTTTTGGTTGGCGATTGCGATGATTCGCGCCACTAGCGGGGCCGTGAAGGAAGAAGTCGTTGCACCCTGTCCAACAACTCACGCGAGGGCTGTGGTCGGTCGAAGAACGTCGCGTACTTCGAACGCCACGCGTCGAACTGTACACGCTTCCAGCTGCCAGGGAGGTGCTCCTGGAGGATAGGTAGCGCGTTCTTCAGCTCGCGACCGCGAAGCATGTAGGCGTACAAGTTCCTGCCCCCATGCGAATACGGTCCGAAAACGCGGCCGCCGAGAATTCTCTGAAGTGGCGCCAGCGACTGGAGGTCACGTCGGTGCACCTTCAGCTCGAGTGATGGCTGATGCCGATCACCAGTAAAGGAGCCTTCTCCGACGATTAAACCCATCGCATAGCCCAGTTCGAATGCATCCACGAGCAACAAACTAGAAAATGTGCCACCCAGGCACAAGGTGGCACGTGTCACATCTGGACGCATTCTGCTCGGATGAGACCGCCTTGATCGGCCTCAACGAGGGGACGGCAGGAACTGCCATCGTGCGCTTACGCTGGCTCGAAT
>Ga0070696_100000629_pt1 | contig 22520 bp, 17 predicted proteins | sample KBSK1253metaG_FD_65474 | JGI IMG/M metagenome (GOLD analysis project Ga0070696, IMG submission 65474) | Corn, switchgrass and miscanthus rhizosphere microbial communities from Kellogg Biological Station, Michigan, USA - KBS K1-25-3 metaG | ecosystem: Host-associated > Plants > Roots >... | reverse complement strand
TCCGGCGGAGCCGGGAAGTGAGCTCACGGTCTATCTCATGACCATGGGCCCAGGCCGGCAGGTCTGGGAGCGCTTCGGTCATAACGCGATCTGGATTCACGACCCAGGCCATGGGACCGATCAGGCCTACAACTATGGCCTGTTCGACTTTCATCAGCAGAATTTTGTCTTGCGTTTCATCCGTGGACAGATGTGGTATTGGATGCAGGGTTTCCCGGCACGCTCGTATCTGGGGCTCTACGAGCGGGATAACCGGTCGGTCTGGCTCCAGGAGTTGAACCTTCCGCCGAAGAGCCGGCTCGAGCTGCAACGATTCCTCGAATGGAACGAGCGCCCCGAGAATCGGTTCTACCACTACGACTACTATCGGGACAACTGCTCGACCCGAGTTCGCGATGCGCTCGATCGAGTACTGGGCGGCGCGATCAAATCCCAGACTTCGGCACTAGCCAGCGGAACTACCTACCGGTTTCACACCCAACGCCTGACAGCCAACGACCCACTGATCTACACTGGCCTCTTGGTCGCGCTGGGCCAGTACGTCGATCGACCGATCTCGGCCTGGGAGGAGATGTTCCTGCCGGTGGAGATGCGGGAGCATCTGCGCGCCGTGTCTATTACCGGGTCGGATGGCCGGGCGGTGCCACTGGTCAAGTCGGAACGGACTTTCTTCCAATCGACCGCTCCTGCTCCCCCGGACGCGCCACCCCGCTGGGTTGGCCCGTACCTGGGACTGGGCCTCCTCCTCGGCGCCACCATGCTGCTCCTCGGTCGAGCCACTCCCCACCGGCGGGTCGCACGCTACGGCTTCGCCGCGGTCATAACAGTCTGGGCACTGCTTATCGGGCTGGCGGGAGTCGTGCTTGCCGGACTCTGGGGACTGACCGACCATGTGGCGGCAGCGCGCAATGAGAACCTGTTCCAGGTCAACCCGCTCGCGCTCCTGCTTCTGACTCTGATTCCTTCAGTTCTGCGTGGAGGCAACGGACTGACGCGGGTCACTCGGGGCGTGGCACTGCTGCTCGCCGGGCTCTCAGCACTCGGACTCGCGCTGAAGGTGCTGCCCGCATTCTATCAGGTGAACGGGCCGATCATCGCGCTGGCATTGCCGGCGCATCTGGGTGTCGCGGCCGCGCTGTGGGGCAGGAGTCAGGAGCCTCGTACACGTTCAAGCCGCTCCCGCGCCTCGTCGTAGCTGGGGAAGGCGTCGACGGCCGACTGGTAGGCCTCGGCGGCCTTGGCCTTTTCCCCCTGTGATTCATAGAGCAGCCCGCGGCCAAAGAGGGTGATAGCCTCGCTGGGGACGCTGCGCGCCCGAGCCGCCGCGTCCTCGGGGAAGGGGGGCAATTTGATCGCCGTGACGATTCGTTCGGCTGCGTCCTGGATGATGGCGCCGAGGTCTTTGCGATCCTGGAGTTTGGGATCGGCATTGGAAACTACTATGAGAATCTCTCCGCTCTCCGCATCCACCACTCGGGCATTGATTCGGAACTTTCCATAGAAGTCCGCGAAGCTCCCGCTGATGGCGTAGCGCGCCCCTAAGGATTTCCCCACCAGCGCGGCGGTCGACGCATCGATCCGACGGCCTGGGGACGAAGACTGTGACCGCAAGGCCTGACTCACCTTGGCTGGATCGAGTGCCTGAAGGGCGGGGTGGTGTGCCAGGGCGCTCGCCACCATCGCAGCGACCCCCAGCTCTAAGGCCTGAAACATTTCCTTGTCCTGGCCATAGGAGCCGGTGTTCTCGAAGGGCAGCACCGCCACGCTGGAGCGAGTCTGGCTTTTCAGCGGCGTGGCGAGGAGCGCGCTCACGCCCAAGAGGCCGACGCAGTGAAGAAGACGCGACCACGGTCGACTCACACGGGCAGCCGCTTTCAGAGGGGGAGCTCCATCCCTTCGGCCGCTGCATCAACCACGAGTCCGGGCGCCACCCCTTGGGCGTAGGCGCGGGTTTCGCCAAGCAGCTGGTCGATTGCGTCGTCCCCGTGTTCCGGCTCGTGATGAAAGAGGATCAAGCGGCGACACTTCGCCTCGACCGCCAGATCGACCGCTTGGTTCGGGGTCGAATGGCCCCATCCCCGCCGGGCCTGGATGATCTGGTCCGCGTACATGGCATCGTGGATCAAGGTGTCGGTCTCAGCCAGAAAGCGGACCAGGCGAGCGCGCCAGTTGGTGCCGACCGGATAATTGCCGCCCGGTCCCAACTCGTTATCCGTGACATAGGCGACGTCTCTCCCGCCGTCCTCTGGCGCGAGCCGGTAGCCGAGGGTCGTTCCCGGGTGACGAAGGCGAAAGGCACTGACCCGAAACGCCGAGAGCACGAAATCGCCCTCAGTGATTTCGGTGACTTGTAGGGAGGCGGCGAGGGCGCTGAGCGGGACCGGAAAGACCATGGGATCCATCTGCCGCTGGAGAATCTCCCGCAGGGAGACCCCTTCCTGGGCCGCGCCGTAGACGCAGAACGAGTTGCCACTGGCGCTCAGCGGCTTGAAGAAGGGAAGGCCCTGAATGTGGTCCCAGTGGGTATGAGACAGGAGAATGTCGGCCTTCAGCGTTCCCTTGCGGTCCTGCATCAGGTCATGACCCAGGGGGCGAAGCCCGCTGCCCGCGTCCAGAATCACCAGTCTGCCATCGGAACCGGTGAGGCTGATGCAGGCGGTATTCCCACCGTACCGCGCGGTGTGCGGGCCGGGAGTTGGAATGGAACCGCGGGTTCCCCAAAATGTCAGGATGTGGCTCACGCCTGCCGACCTATGGCGGGAAGAGTGATATCGGAACCTCTAGCGCTCCCGGGTCACCGGCAGCGACCACTGTCACGGAGGGCCCGTGACTGTGCTCACGCGCGCCTGGCGGCCAGCATGAGCGAGTGGCGATCCTTGAGCGTGATGTCCTTTCTGGTCACCTGGATAACACCACGTTCGACCAGGTTACGCATAGTGCGCGAAACCGTCTCGCGGCTGGAGCCGATCATCTGAGCGATAGTGTGGTGGGTCAGCTTGCGACTGATGCGGTCGCCTCCCTCGTCGTCGGCCATCCGCAGGAGGAGATGGGCCACGCGGCCGTTGACATCGAGCAATACCAGGCTGCCGATCTTTTCGTCGGCCCGGCGAAGCCTCCGAGAAATCTCCTTGAGCAGGGAGATGGCTACCTCCGGGGAGTTGCGCAATCGTGCGTGAAAGTCCTCCCGGCGAAGTACCAGCAGGCTCGAGTCTTCCATCGCGATGACGTGTGCCGAGCGCGGCTCCTCGTCGATCACGGCCATTTCACCGAAGAAGGTCCCTTCGCCCAGCACCGACAGGATGACTTCCCGTCCATCTTCGGCAATCAGCACCACCTTGACCTGGCCAGCGGCAACCAGGAACAGGGCATCGCCGGGGTCATCTTCGAAGACGATGACGCTGCCCTTGGGGTAGCTGCGCTCGCGAGTGAGCTCAGCAAAGGCGGCGAGGTCGGCTTCGCCGAGTCCAGAGAAGAGGGGGACCTTTCTGAGTACCTCTATCGGCGACAAGGGCACGTGGGCCTCTCGGAGAGCGGAAAGTGTTGGGGGTAGGTTACTTGCGGCCGTGACAATTGACAAGGACGGAGAGGCCGGAGGCCTACCGCCAGGCCGCCTTCGCGTCTATCTTTCCCGGCTACTGTAAAGCTTGGAGTTTCAAAGTGAAGGCCGATATCCATCCGACCTACCGCAAGCTCATGGCTGTCTGTGCCTGCGGCAACCAGTTCGAGACGCGCTCGACCGCCACGTCCATTCACGTGGAAGTCTGCGCCCAGTGTCACCCGTACTTCACCGGCAGACAGCGCCTGGTTGATACGGCAGGCCGGGTGGACCGCTTCCGCCGCAAGTATCAGAGCGAGTCGACGGCGGCAGCCACCAAGGCGTAACCTGTGGAGCCTCGACTCCGCCAGGCACTGCAGCGGGCGGAGGAGGTCGGCAAGGCCCTCGCCGACCCGGATGTCGCCCGGGATCCAGCAAAGTTGAAATCGCTTGGGCGCGAGCACACCCGGCTGGCCCCGGTGGTCCGCCTCGCCGAACGCTTAGAGCGGCTGCAGAACGACTTAGAACAAGCTCGGGAGATCGCCGAGGAGGCGGATCCCGAGCTTGTTGCGTTGGCCAAAGCAGATCTCGCCCGGTTGCCCTCGGAAATCTCCGGCCTCAGCGAGGAGCTTCATGCGCTGCTGGTCCCGCGCGATCCCCACGATGACCGCGATGCGATCATGGAGCTTCGGGCCGGGACCGGTGGTGACGAAGCGGCCCTCTTTGCGGCCGACCTGTACCGCATGTACCAACGGTTCAGCGAGCGCCACGGCCTGAGCTGGGAGCCGATCTCGTTGAGCGAGGGGACGCTCGGCGGCATCAAGGAGGCCATCGTCGCCGTCCGCGGGACGGGCGCCTTCGGGCTGCTACGGCGCGAGTCCGGCGTCCACCGGGTGCAGCGAGTCCCCGCGACCGAGACCCAGGGACGAATCCACACCTCCGCCGCGACCGTGGCAGTGCTGCCGGAGGCGGAGGAGGTCGACGTCAAGATCGAGCCACAGGAACTCAAGATCGATGTCTTTCGGTCTTCCGGCCCCGGCGGGCAAAGCGTCAATACGACCGACAGCGCGGTCCGGATCACCCATCTGCCGACCGGAGTCGTGGTCAGTCAGCAGGACCAGAAGTCCCAGTTGCAGAACAAGATCAGGGCGCTGGAGGTGCTACGGGCTCGACTGCTGGATCGGATGATTTCGGAGCAGGAGGCAGCTCGCTCTCGGGAGCGGCGCGCCATGGTGGGTACGGGTGATCGCTCGGCAAAAATCCGGACCTACAACTTCCCCCAGAGCCGGGTGACCGATCACCGGATCAATCTGTCCCTCCACAATCTCGCCGATATCCTGGATGGTGGCCTCGATCAGCTGGTCGATGCACTCCGCATGGCGAGCCGACAGGAGCAGGACGGTGTTTGAGAGCGGGATCTCCCGCCGCCTTCTGCTGGACGAGGCTACGGCGGCGCTCGGCGCGGCCGCGCTGCCCCAGCCACGGCGCGAGGCCCTCCGCCTGTGGTCCCAGCTCACCGGTGAGGAACCGGCCCAGCTGTTTGTCCATTCGGATGACGGGGCCTCCGCCGCGGCGGCCTCCCACTTCCGCGCGGCCGTGCGCCGCCGCTCTGCCGGCGAACCCCTCGCCTATGTCTCCGGCCGGACCGGGTTCCGCTGGCTTAGTCTCCGATGCGATCGCCGCGCGCTCATCCCCCGACCCGAGACCGAAGGACTGGTCGACCGCATTCTGGAGCGAGTGCGCACTGGGCGAGTGGCAGACATTGGAACCGGCAGCGGGTGCCTGGCGCTCAGCCTGGCCAGCGAGGGGGCGTTCTCTCACGTCGTCGCGGTCGAGGCCTCAGCGGAAGCGATGGCTCTCGCCCAGGAGAATCAGCGTCTCACCGGTGCACCGGTTGGTTTGGTTCAGGGCGATCTCTGTGCCCCGTTGCAGCGAGAGGTATTCGACGCATTGGTCTCCAATCCCCCCTATCTTTCAGCCGGAGAGTACGCGGCCCTCGATGCATCGGTCCGGTCGTGGGAGCCGCGGGCGGCGTTGGTCAGCGGCTCCGACGGTCTTGAGGCGACGACCCGACTGCTGCACGACGCGATAGCTGTGCTTCGGCCGGGCGGGTGGCTGGCCCTCGAGGTGGATTGCGGTCGAGCCGAGGAGTGCGCCCGGCGAGCGAGTGCACTCGGCTGGTCGAGTGTAGTGATTCAACGAGACCTTTTCGGTCGCGAGCGATACCTGCTCGCGCGAAGGAGCGAGACACTGTGATCTGGGACAAGGCTCAGGAGCTCGGCAGACTCATCGGGCAGGCGCCGGAGTACCAGGCGCTCCGGCGCGCCGAGTCTACGCTGCGGGAGGACAAGGATACCGTCGCCAAGCTCGACCAGATCCAGACTCTGGCGCGGCAGGTGGACCAGGCGGTGGCTGGTGGCCATATGCCTGACCAGCCCACGGCGGAGGCCTATGAGAACGCAGTCCGGGATCTGGAGATGAGTCCCGTGGGCCAGGCCTATGTGGTCGCTCGCTCCAACTTCGAGAAGCTGATGGCGCGGGTCAACCAGCAGATCAGCGAAGGCATGGAGAAGGGGGCGACCAGTAGCATCATCACTCTCGGATGACCGCGCGGGGGGCTTTCATCGTGCTCGAGGGGCCGGAGGGTTCGGGCAAATCCACCCTCTCGGCGCTGCTGGCGGACCGGATGCGGCAGGCGGGCATCGATCCGGTCGTCGTTCGCGAGCCGGGCGGCACTCGCGCGGCGGAGCTGGCCAGGCAAGCGGTGCTGGATCCCGATCACACGATGGACCCGATGGCCGAGCTCTTTTTCTACCTGGCGGCGCGGGCCGATCTGGTGGCGAGCGTGATTCGTCCGGCGCTCGAGGGTGGCCGGGTCGTCCTCTCGGACCGTTTTACCCTGTCCACTGAGGCCTATCAGATGGCCGGGCGGGGACTCCCGGCCGAGGTGATTCTGCCAGCAAACCGGGCGGCGAGCTTCGGGCTCCGCCCCGAACTGACCCTCATCCTTGACCTGCCTCCCGAGCTGGGACAAGCTCGCCAGGTTGCCGCGGGTAAGCGGCTGGATCGGCTCGACCGGGAGAGTGCCGAGTTTCATCGGCGGGTCATTGCTTACTATCTGGCGGTACAGGGAGATGGGGTGCGACATTTAGATGGGTGTCTTCCCCCGGACCAGCTCTTGCAGGCCGCTTGGTCCGAGGTGCTCACGGTGGTGCCGGAGAGCTTTGGAGCTGCCCGGCGACAGTAGACGAGGTCGCGGTAGCACAATCACTTAGAGTCGTAGCGAGGGGCCGGCCGGACGGCAGGACACGGGCGGCGGTATCCGGGCGGCGACGAGATTCTGCGGGAGTGGAGGCAGGTATGAAGCAGCGGTGGGGCGTAATCGTCCTGGTGGCGGTGATCTCGTTCCTGAGCGGCGGCTGGCTGCTCCAACGGGGTGTGGCGAGCGGCGGCAACGTGTATCAGCAGGCGCGACTCTTCGACGATGTGCTCGGTCATGTCAGCGCCTACTACGTCGACTCCATCGGTGAAACCGATCTCTACGATCGGGCCACTCGCGGGATGTTGGAGGAGCTCAAGGACCCATATTCCGTGTTGCTCACCGGCGACGACTACAAGTCGTTGACGGAGCAGACCTCGGGAAATTACGCCGGGCTCGGCATTCAGATCGACGTGCGGGACGGCTGGATCACGGTGGTTGCCCCGTTGCCGGAGACGCCCGCCGAGCGGGCAGGTGTCGAGACCGGCGACCAGATCATCGAGGTTGACGGCAAGTCCACTGAAGGCTGGAAAAACGATCAGGCAGTCAAGGCGCTCCGTGGAGAGGCGGGCTCCCAGATCACCATCTCGGTGCGGCGCGCCGGCCTTCCCGAGCCGCTCAAGTTTACTCTCACCCGCGCCCACATCCACATCCGCTCGGTTCCCCAGGGGACCATGTTCGACGCCGGAGTAGGCTACATCTCCCTCAATCCGGTCAGTGAGACGTCGGCCGATGAGCTCCGGCAGGAGATCATGGCGATGAAGGGCAAGGGGATGAAGACCATGATCCTCGATCTGCGCTTCAATCCCGGCGGCCTCCTCGATCAGGGTGTGAAGGTGGCCGATCTCTTCCTCGACGCCAAACAGGAAATTGTCGCCACCCGGGGGCGCGCCCGCGGCTCGACCAAGGAGTTCTACGACGAGGCGCGGCAGGCATGGCCCGATCTGCCGATCGTCGTGCTGGTGAACGACGGCACTGCCAGTGCGGCGGAGATCATCGCCGGGGCGCTGCAGGACCACGACCGTGCGGTGGTCGTCGGTGCTCCGACGTTCGGCAAGGGATTGGTCCAGACCCTTTTCCCGCTCGCAGAAGGGGTGGCGCTCAAGCTTACGACGGCCCGCTGGTATACGCCGAGCGGCCGCACGATTCAGCGCATCGCCAAGAGCGAGGAAGATCAGGCGCAGGAGGCTGCGCTCGCCGCGAACGACACCGTCCTGGGGCAGCCGGACAAGGAGCACAGCGACTCGGCGCTCAAGACTCGGCCCATCTTCCATACCGACGCCGGTCGAGTAGTGCGCGGCGGCGGCGGCATCGTCCCCGACATCGTGGTGCGGCCTGACACTCTCACCGAAAGTGAGCGGGAGTTCGCCAAGGCGCTGGGCACCAATCTGCCACTCTATCGTGACGCGCTGACCTCCTATGCCCTGGAGGCTAAGAAGAGTCATCGGGTGCCCAACGAGAGCTTCAAGGTCACCCCGGACATGCGCCAGCAGGTGTACGAACGGTTGCGCTCCAAGGGCGTGAAGCTGACCCAGGCGGAGTTCAACGGAGCGGGGTCGCTGATCGATGAGCAGCTGGGCTATGAGATCACTCGATACGTCTTCGGCCGGCCCGCGGAGTTTCGCCGGAAGGCGCAGGACGACAGGCAGATGCAGACCGCCTTGGGACTGCTCCGGAAGGCCCAGAGTCCGAAGGAGCTGATGAGCCTCGCCGCGGCAACCCGATCGCCGCTCACCGCTCAGAACTGACCGCCCAGGCAGTGCGACTTTGCCTACGAGCCCGGCTCGCCGTACTCCGGCGGCCGGGCTCGTAGGATTTTCATTGGGGGGCCGCTCGTGTCGATCCCCAGCGTCGCCATTATTGGACCAGGCCGAATGGGGCAGGGCCTCGCGCTCGCCCTCAGGCTTGCCGGGCAGGCGGTCATCCTGCTCGGGCGCTCACCGCGGCCCCTCGTCGCACCGCTTAGCCTGCATCAGGGTGACCGGGCGTCGGCCGTTCGCGGGGCCAGCCTGGTCCTCATCGCCACGCCGGACGATGCGATCTCGAGGGTCTCGAGAGAGCTCGAGAGAGACGGATCGATCGATGCCCATCACGTGGTGCTGCACCTCTCCGGCCTGCTCGATCGGGGGGCGCTGAGCACTCTGGAGTCCACCGGCGCTGCCCTGGGTTCCTTTCATCCCCTGCAGAGTATTGCCGATCCGGCTTTGGCGCCGAAGCATTTTGTCGGCAGCTTTGCGGGGATCGAGGGCGACGAGCGCGCGCTTCAGGCAGGCGATGGGTTGGCGGCGGCGTTGCGAATGATTCCGGTTCGGCTGCCTCGCGAGGCCAAGCCCCTCTATCATGCCGGTGCCGTGGCCGCGGCAAACTACACTGTGGTGCTCGCCAACCTGGCGGAGCGTCTGGCCGGTTCGGCGGGCCTTCCCGTGGAAATCGCGAGCAAACTCTATCTGCCGCTGATCCGGGGCACCCTCGCCAATCTCGAGCTCGGCACCGCCGGGGCGCTAACCGGCCCGGTACGTCGCGGCGATCTCGAAACCATCAGAGCTCATCTCGCTGTGCTGGATCCGGAGGACCGCCGCCTCTACCTGGCCCTCGGTCTGGCTGCCCTCCGGCTGGCGCGGGAGGCCGGCCTCTCCCCCGACAAGGCCCAAGCGGTCGAAGATCTGCTCGGCAGCGACGACTAGCTCGCGAAACTTTCCGCCCGCGGTTCACTTAAGGTGACTATCCCCCATCGAGGATGTTCCGTGCGCAGACGGTGGACGATTGTCGCTGTCCCGGCGATGCTCGCGTGCTTCAGCGGCGGCTGGATCCTGCAAGGACGACTGGCCGGGCACAGCGACCCATATCAGCAGGCCAGACTGTTCGAGGACGTGCTCGTTCACGTTCGAGACTTCCACGTGGATTCACTTCCAGAATCCGAGCTATACCTCCGAGCGACGCGGGGGCTGTTGAAGGAGCTGCACGATCCCTACGCCGCGCTGCTGCAGGGCAAGGACCTGCAGCGGCATTTGGAGAGGACTACGGGTGATTACGGCGGCCTCGGCCTGCAGGTCGATGCCCGCAACGGATGGATCACTGTGGTCGCCCCGATGCAGGGCTCGCCGGCCGAGCGCGCCGGTATCCGTACCGGCGATCAACTGATCGAGGTGAATGGCTTCTCCGCTGCCGGCTGGACGCTCGACCGTGCGGTCGAGGCCATGCGCGGAGCGATCGGCACTCGAGTAGACATAGCTGTCAAACGGGAAGACCTGCCCACTCCGTTGCACTTCTCGCTGGTTCGCGGCCGGATTCATCAGCCCGCCGTGGTCGCCGGCGTGTTACTTCGAGACGGGGTGGGGTATCTCGGTATGACGATCGTTCGGGAGAACTCCGCCGACGAATTGCAGCGAGAGGTCGAGCGACTGGTCGCTCTGGGAATGCGTTCGCTGGTGCTGGATCTGCGGTCCAATCCCGGGGGCTTGCGGGACGAGGCCGTCCAGGCGGCCGATCTCTTTCTGGATCCGGGCCAGGAGATCCTGGAGAGTCGCGGCCGCGCGCCGGGAGACAACCATCGCTGGAACGACCTCTCACCCCAGCGCTGGCGCGCGCTGCCGGTGGTCGTGCTGGTGAATGGAGGAACCGCCAGTGCGGCGGAGATCATCGCCGGCGCGCTGCAAGACCACGATCGCGCTCTCCTCGCGGGGGACACGACCTACGGCAAGGGTATCGTACAGACGGTCTTTCCCCTGACTTCTGAGACCGCGTTGCGGATGACGACGGCACGTTGGTACACCCCGAGCGGGCGTTCGATTCAGGACGCCGCGCTCGATTCGGCCATGGGGTCGGCCCACGCGCTTGCGGCTGCCACCTTCCGATCCGATGGAGGACGCCCACTCAATGCGGCCGGCGGGCTGGTACCCGACGTCCTCCTCGATCCGGACACGCTCACCGCGGGTGAGATGGCCCTGATTCAAGCGCTGCAAAGCCATGTCGTAGTTTTCCGCGATGTCCTGGCCGCCTACGCGCTGGAGCTGCGCCGCGGATCCGCGGTCGGGTCGGAGAGCTTTCAGGTGACTCCGGCCATGCGGAATGAGATCCGGCGCCGGCTGTCGGAACGGGGCGTTACCCTGGCCGATGGGGTAGTGAAAGGCGCAGGCACGCTACTGGACGATGAGATCGGCTACGAGATCGCGCGATACGTGTTCGGGCCGGCGGCGGAACGGCGGCGGAGGATCGAGCGGGATCATCAGATTCAGCGAGCCGTGGACCTGGTCCGGGGAACGTCCTCTCCCCAACAGCTTCTGGGGATGCTCCCCCAGTCAGCCGCTCACTGATCGACCACGCGCACCCGCTCGGGCACGGTAAAGACGAAGGTCTTGTCCGACACCGGCTGGTTCAGCCGCAGGTGTGACAGGGTGAGCACCCGGCTGGCGCCGCCGTGCTCGCTGATCTCCAGCCGTCGAGGCAGGCCGTCTCCTTTGGACAACCACACCACCGCACGGTCGAAGGGAAGATCAGGTACGGCCGGCACCAACTCCACCACGTCCACATCCTGATTATTGATCCGATCCGGCCGGACATACGTGGCCCGGTAACGCTCGGCGGGCTTATCCAACAGCCACGCGAGAATATTGTAGCCGTATACCGGGCCGCCGCTCGGGACTCGGATACGGAGGACCTGTCCCGGCGTGGTGCTCGGGGTGTATACCCAGACATACTGACCGTCGATGATGACCGCCTCGCCCGATGGGTCGGTAAATCGCATGGCCAGCTTCGATGGCCCGGCCTGCACCAGTGTCCCGCGGCTCTCGGAGCTGTCGATCATCGGATTGTTGATCAGCTGCACGAAATCCGCGCCCAGGCTGCTCAGCGAGCGGTAGACTCTCGCAGAGCGTCCCACGATCGCGTCGGCGTTCTGGGCGTGGGCGGGAAGGGCGGTAAAGGCGATAAAGGCGGTAAAGAGGGGGAGGAGTGCCATCCCGGGCCGAGCTGAACTCATGTTCGGACCCCCGCCGGCTCGGCCACCCTTCGCCCGATGGCGTCCGCGATCAGACGGGTTTCCTTCATCAGGCGTTCGAACTGCTCGGGGTAGAGGCTTTGAGCTCCGTCGGAGAGGGCTCGATCAGGGTTTGGGTGCACCTCGACCAGAAGGCCATCCGCGCCCGCGGCCACCGCCGCGCGGGCCATGGGAATCACCATGTCCCGGTGCCCGGTCCCATGGCTTGGGTCGGCGACAATCGGCAAGTGAGAAACGGCGTGGACAACCGGGATGGCGCTCACATCGAACAGATTCCGAGTGGCCTGGTCGAAGCTGCGAATGCCTCTCTCGCAAAGGATCACGTCCGGATTTCCCTCGGCCAGAATGTACTCCGCCGATAGAAGTAATTCCTGGATGGTGGCGGAGAGTCCCCGCTTCAGCAGGATCGGCTTGCCGCAGCGCCCGGCGTATTTCAGCAGGGAGTAATTCTGCATGTTGCGCGCGCCGATCTGGACCACGTCCGCTACCTCCAGCACCAGGTCGAGACCCTCCGCATCCATCGCCTCGGTTACGATCAGGAGCCCGGTTTCCTCCCGGGCTCGGGCCAGCAGTTTCAGGCCCACGGGGCCGAGCCCCTGAAACGAGTAGGGCGAACTCCTGGGCTTGAATGCTCCGGCTCGTAGAACCGTCGCTCCGGCCTCCCGCACTTGTCGTGCCGCAGTCAGAATCTGGCGCTCACTTTCGACCGAGCAGGGGCCTGCCATGACGACGACATCATCGCCGCCGACGCTGAGGCCACCGGCCAAGCGGACCACGGTGGACTCCGGCTTCCACTCGCGGGAGACCTGCTTGTACGGCTTGGTGACGTGGATGATTTCCTGCACCCCGGGCAGCGCAGCCAGGCGAGACCCGTCCACTCGGCCGTCGTTGCCCACCAGCCCGACCGTGGTCCGCTGCTTGCCGGGCATGGGTCGCGCCTGGTACCCCATCTCTTCAATGGTGGCGACGACCCGCTGGATATCCGCTTCGGCCGCCCCGTGGCGCATGACGATCAACATGAGCGGGGCTCCGGCAGTGGGGTATTGTCGTGGGTCGTGAGTCTTTGGTCGTTAGTCTTGAACACCGATCCTCCGCTCGCGAGGACCAAAGACCAAGGACCCACGACCAAAGACCTTCTCACGCATGCTCCCGCTCTCCCAGCTTGACTCCCACGATCGTCGAGACGCCTGGCTCCTGCATAGTGACCCCATACACGGCGTCGGCCGACTGCATGGTTCGGGGGTTGTGGGTAATCACCAGGAACTGGGTGCTGGGCTTGAACTCGTCCAGCAGCCGAGTGAAGCGGCCTACGTTGGCGTCGTCCAGCGGTGCGTCGACTTCATCCATCAGGCAGAAAGGACTCGGCTTGGTGAGATAGATGCTGAACAACAATGAGACCGCCACCAGGGTCCGCTCCCCGGACGATAACAGATGGATCCGCTGGGTCCGCTTTCCGCGCGGAGCGGCGTGGATGTCGATCTCGCTCTCGAGCGGGTCATCCGGATTCGCCAGTCGCAGCTCGCATTCGCCTCCGCCGAAGAGCGTGTGGAAGACCTTGCCGAAATTGTCCTGGACCGCGGCGAAAGTTTCCAGGAACATGCTCCGCGCGGTTCCATCGATCTCTCGGATCGCCTGGATGAGCGCCTGACGGGCGGCGACTAAGTCATCCCGCTGGGCTGTGAGAAAGTTGAGCCGCTTCACCTCATCCGCGTGCTCTTCGACCGCCAGCGGGTTCACCGGGCCGATCGCCTCCAACGCCTCGATGATCCGGGACGCTTCCGTCTCCAGGGCCTCGAGATCCAGGTCCAGGAGTGTGGCGCCTTCCACCAGCTGGTCGAAGCTCCGCCGCCATTCGGCCTCCACCCGCTCCACGATGCTGCGCCGGGCGCCAGCAGTCTCGGTCAATCGAACCTGGAGCCCGTGACTCTCCTCGCTCGCGCTCTCCAGGTTCATCCGGGTGGTGGCCACCTCCCGTTCCGCGGCATCGAGCAGGGCCTCGGTCTGGGCCAGCTCGCTCTCGGCGTCGGCGGTCCCTGCCTCCAGCTCGCGGGCGGCTACCTGCCGTTCGGCTCGCTGCTCCTGCCATTCGGCCTGTTGGAGCGCCAGGGCCGCAGTGTCGGCTTCGAGCTGGCCCAGCTCACCAGTCAGCGCCACCACCCCGGCTTCGGCCTCGGCACGGGTGCCGCCGGCGCGCTGCAAGCGCTCTTCCGCCGAGCGCAGCCCGCCTGCGATGTGGGCCTCCTGGACCTGCCAGTGAACCCGCTGCTCTCTGGCTGTCTCTTGTTCGCCTTCGAGCTGGGTGAGGCGAGCGCGGCCGGAACCCAACTCATCGTCCAGCCGGGTTCGCGCGAGTTCACCCTCCACCAGGGCGATATCGATCTCCTTCATCCGTCGCTCAGACATCGCGAGCCGTTCGGTGAGCCGGGCGACCTGGGCGGCCGAATCGGCGGCCTCTCGTGCCAGATTGCTAACCAGCCGTTCGAGGTCCTCTCTCACGGCAAACGCCTGTCGCTCGGCCTCGCGGAACTGCTCCGCCGCCGCGGTAGCTCCCACCAACCCGGCCTCGCGCTCGCTGAGTCGTTCCGTCGTGGTCCGGAGCGCGGCGTCGGCGGCGGTCAGGGCCGCTTCGGCTCGCTCGACGTCGTGCACCAGGGCCGCGAGCTCGGCCCGACGCCGGAGCGGGCCAGAGGGCGCGCCGGCACCGCTCAGGAAAATCGCGCCACTGGCGCGCCGCAGCACCCGACCCGCCTGGTCGAGGACCTCCGAGCCCGCCAAGGCCGCTCGAACCCACCCCGATGCCGGTCCGTCGACTCGAAGACGGGCATCCAGCGGTGGCGAATCTCCCACGCTCAGTGGACCAGGGTCGAGCGGAAGGAGGACCAAGGCGCCGGGCTGATGTTCCGCGTGCCACTCCTGAATGGCTCGCACCGTCTCGCCATCACGCACCAGCACGGCGTGCATCCAGTCGCCCAGCAGTCGCTCTGCCAGCTCGGCGTCCTCCCGACCGGTGCTGACGAAGTCGCTGAGCGGGCCCAGAACTCCCTGGTCGAAACGATCGCGCACCGCAAGGAGCGCGGCGGCGGCCGGGGCGAGACCGACGCGGTCGCGCTCCAGCTCCTCCAGGGCATGGCGTCGCGCCGTCATCTGGGCGAGTGCCTCCTCTGCCTGCCGCCGATCCGCCCGGTTCATCGCCTCGCGCTCCCGGGTTTCGGCCAGCAGGTGGCGGGCATGCTCGGCATCGGCCGCGGCACTCTTGGACTCCTGACTGAGGACTCCAGCCCGTTCCGCTGCGAGTTCGTGCCGTCGTTGAGCGGTAGCGAGCTCGCCTTCCAGCGCCTGCCGCTGGGCTGCCGCCTGCGCCGCGCGCTCCCGCAGGGAGGCGAGCTCGCCCTCCAGTGCCGTGCGCTCGCCCTCGAGAGATCGAAGGGTCTGGGCCTGTTGCTGGAGCTCCTGCTCGAATTGGCGCACCAGATTGCGCTGCTCCGCCAGGCGGTGACGCACCTCTTCCTCCGCCTGGGCCCGCCCGGTCAGCTCAGCCTGAATTCGCTGGTGCTCCAGTGCCGCAGTGTGGCGATCGGCGTTGGCCGAGTCCTGCTCCACCCGCGCCTGTTGCGACCGGAGTTCCATCTGCGCCCGCTCCTCAGCCGCGCGGCGCCGGCGCACGTTGGCGTTGGCCAGGCGTTCAGCGGCCAGGGCCAGGTCACCATCCAGCCTTTCCAACTCCACTCGCACCGCCGCAAGACGGCGATCGAGGTCGGTGCGTTGGGTCTCCGCCGTAGAGCGGTCCCGCACGCACTCCTCCCGTCGTCGCTCGGCCTGAGTCAGCCGCTGCCGGGCGGCGGGTAAGATTGCGGCAAGGTCGGCGAATCGAGTCTCCATCCCCGCGACTTCCCGCGCGAGACGCTCAAGTTGCCGCTGAGCCAGGGTCACCTGTACCGCGAACTTCTCCTCCATCAGCTTGCCGTGGCGCTCGGCTTTCCCCCGCTGCCGGGCGAGGCTTCGGATCTGGGACTGTACTTCGGCGATGAGATCCTCGACTCGCTGCAGATCTACCGCGGTCTCCTCCAGCCGTCGCTCGGTACTGTGCTTGCGATCGCGGTACAACCCGATGCCGGCCGCTTCCTCGAACAGCGAGCGGCGCTCCTCCGCCCGGTCGGAAAGCAACAGGTCGATCATCTTGGCCTCGATCACGACCCCGGCGTCGCTTCCCAGGCCAGTGCCGCGCAGGAGGTCCTGGATGTCCCGAAGTCGGACCGGCGAGCCGTTCAGGAGATAGTCGCTCTGGCCCGAGCGGGAGAGCCGCCGGGTGATTGCCACTTCACGATAGGCGATGGGGAGGTCGCCGTCGGAGTTGTCGAGGTAGAGCGAGACCTCGGTGATGTTCACCGGTCGGCGGGCGACCGACCCCTGGAAGATGACGTCCTCCATCTTGCCGCCGCGAAGCAAGCGGGCGGACTGCTCGCCCAGCACCCACCGGACCGCGTCCGAGACATTCGACTTGCCGCAGCCGTTGGGGCCCACGATCGCGGTTACGCCCTGCTCGAAGGTCAGGGACACCGTGTCGGCGAACGACTTGAAACCGGCCAGCTCGAGCCGAGTGAGCTTCATGCGGGGTTCCTGGGTTGTGGCGTTCGGTCGGGCGACATCGCGCCCGGGGACCTACGGGGTCGGCGCATCCTGAGCCGTCACGATGAACGACGGCATTCCGATCTTGCGTCCGGTGGCTTCAGCCTGCTCGCGGGTCGCGTAGGGACCCAGCACCACGCGGTACGCCTCATCGCTTCGCTTGGGCGCGAGCACGGTGGCAGGGAGACCAGCCGCGCGCAATTTCTGGGAGAGCTCGTTGGCCCAGGCCGGATTTTGCGAGCTGCTCACCTGGAGATAGACCGACGGCGCGGCGCTGGTGTCGCCCGCCGCCGCCAGCGCGCTCGAGTCCGCCGTGATCGGGACCTCGGCGTCTTGCGCCGGTCGCCAGGCCAGCGGCAGCCAGAAGTCGGCGGATCCTCCCTCAACCTTACCGGTCACCGGCAGATCTTTAGAGGAGAGATCGCGCCCCACGACGTCCTTGCCCTGCCGCAGGAGCAACGTCCCCGGGGCGGCGACAGCAGGTAGGTCATCATCCCACTGCGAGGCGACGGATCCGACGTAGCGCCCACGACCGACGTCGACCACCCAGACGGAGTCTCCTACCTCGGGCCGCACCAGCAGCCACTGGCCGTAACGATCGCCCCGAAGACCACGGGCGGAATTAGGCAGGTCGATCTGCCCCAGGATGTCACCGCTGAAGCGATCGAGCACCAGGAGCTTGTCGTTTTCCCGCGCCACATAGAGCCGATGACCCGAAGGGGAGAACAGTACGGCTCTGGCGTGATCCGATACCCGAATCGAGTGCGAGGCCCGCTTGCCCTGGGTCTCATAGGTCACCACCGCGCTGTCCGCGGCGACGGCCACGAGATCGCCCCAGAGACTGGTGGTGAGATCACCGGGGGGCACGGGAATGGAGACCGGAGACTGGTCGGACCCGAGCACCTCCAGGGCAGGCTGCTTGCCGGGAACCTTTGCCAGCAGGGCGCCGGCCATGGTCGCGTGCAGCTCACCCGGCGTGCCCTGCAGCTTGGAGCGGAACCGCACCGGCGCGCGGCGTACCAGCTGAGTGACGGCACTGCCGGTGTCGATGACGTACAGGGCGCCGTCCGGGCCGAGCGTTGCCCGGCGCACCTGCTCCAGCGAGGGGCGCACCCGGCGGGTTTCGAGGTCGAGCGCGACGATGTTGCGCTTCTGGTCCAGCAGGAAGACGACGCCTTGCTCCGCGTCGGCTCCCACCGTTCGCTCAAGCCGCGGAAGGGTGTCCTCCGCTTTCCAGCTGGAAGGCTGAAGGGTCGGAACGCGATACAAGATCGGCTTGCCGCCCTCGCGGGGGATGCGCAGGACGGTTTCCGGGGTGGGACCTCTGGAGGCAGGGAGTTTCCCGAGGGTGGGCTCGGGCTCACGGCCGCATGCTGCCGCCACGAGCAGCAGCAACGCTCCGAAGAGCGCGGAGGAGGGGGTCACGGGGTTAAAGATAGGGCGGTAGGGCGGTACGGCGGTAGGGCGGTATCTCCCGCCGACTCACCGTTTTACCCGCGCTTCCGCCCTTGGTGCATTTACCGCCCTACCGCCATCCCGCCCTACCGCCCTCCTAGAACGCCGGCCCGAGGCTAAAGGTCCAGAGTCCTTTCACCGCCTTCCGCTCCTGCGGGATGGAGTAATCCAGCCGGGCGAGCGCGATGCCAAACAGGTTCGCCCGGACAGACACGCCGAACGTTTGCAGCGGTGTGCGTACCCGGATCGGATCGTCTCCCGGGGCGCGGCTCCACTTGAGCGTACTCTGATCGTCCCACGCCACGCCGATATCGTAGAAGATGGCGCCCTCGAGCGGAGGGAAGGCGGCGGGGATGAACTTGTACGACGGATTGAGGATCGGGAAACGGATCTCGGCGCTCCCGACGCCGATCTGGGTCCCGACCAGGCGATCGAGCTCAGCGCATCCGGTCTCGGACTGCGGGTCGTTGGCGTTGAGGCACTCGTTCCGGCGGTAGGAGCCCGACGTATTTCCCCGAATCAGATCGGTGCTGCCGGCGAATACTCGGAATTGCCGGGCATCGCGGCCGATCCGGCCGAAATAGAAGGCCCGGGTCGCGAGCACGATGGGCCCCACGATCTTGTCATAGCGCCGGTAGTCGGCGGTGACCTGAGAGAAGCGCCAGCCGCCCAGCGTCTGGGCAAACTCCATCCGATAGCGCCGCCCGTAGAACGGGCTCACGTATCCGAAGAGAGAGTTGTCGAACACCAGCGCGGTCGAGGGCTGGATGTAGTTCACCCCCGGGAGATTGTCGGTCTCCAGAAACGCATCCCGGGTGATGATCCCGGTCGCCGCGTCATAGGGCTCGTTGATCCGCAGGATGGCATCATCGACATTGGCGAACCGAAGGCCGGCTTCGATGCGCTGGAACCGGCTGAACGGATAGTATGCCGCGCCGAACACCGAGCGGACCACCAGCCGCCGAACGTTGGTGATAAAGACATTCTCGCCCGGCTGCTCACCCGGGACAATCTCACTGGGCTCGAGGAAGTAGTAGGGATCCTGGGAAGCCCCGATTGCCCAGTTAATCCGACGGGTGAGGTTGGCGTACGCCGCAAGCACCTGGGCCTCACTGATGCGGCCGTTGACGTAGCCGGCAAATACCATCTGATGGTTGCCCAGAATGTCGCTGAGCGAGATGGCCGATCCGCCGTAGAAACCCCGCCCAAAGTTGTCCCGAGCGTAGCCGATAGAGGGCCGCGCGATGTAATCGGGCGTGTACTTGACGTGATACTCCTTGAGGGTGAATTCGCTGGTATCGGGCAGGTTAAACCTGGCCGAATCGAGCAGGGCGGAAATCGAGACCGGCTGCGCCAGCTGAACCGTATCGCCGGTCCGCCCCACCTCACTGGAGGAACGGAAGCCCTGTGGAGTGCGATAGATCGATCCACCCTCACCCACCTGAGACCGCACTTCCTCGCGCACCTGCAACGACCGGGTGGTGTCGATCTTTGGCGCGACCGCACGAGCCAGGATGCCCACACTGTCGACGGCCGGGGGTTGGTAGGGCTCCCGCTTGAGGCCTCGCGGATTGGCGATGGTGTAGACGTCGTACTTGCCGGCTTCGAAATACACGAACGCGAGCCGGTCCGCCTCGCGGGCCCAGGAGAGCACCGGCGACAGCGGAGTGATGCCCTGGCTACCGGTATAGAAGTCGGTCAGCTGATACACCGCGGAGCTGCCAAGATCGTAGAGAAAGATGTTGCTCACGCCGGAGCGGTCGGAAACGAAGGCGATCGACTGACCGTCAGGCGACCACTGCGGGCTCACGTTCTTACCATGATCCATCTGGGGAAGGACCGTGATGGCTCCGGTGTCCAGATCGTACAGGGTGATCCGGAAATTGCCGATTGCCAGATCTTTGAAGTCGGTATTGGGGCCGCGGTCGCTGGCGAAGGCGATGGTCTTGCCATCGGGTGACCAGACGGGGTGGAGATCGGCGAACTTGTCTTCCGTCAAGCGTCGCAATCCGCTCCCGTCGCGGTTGATCACGAAGAGGTCGCTGAGACCACCATCGTATCCGGTGAACACCAGCGAGTTGCCGTCCGGACTCCACGACGGGGTGGTGACCCCGCTCAGCTTGAGCTGGATGCGTTTGACCTGCTTGTTGCGCCGGGCATCTACGATCACGATGTCGTCGCGCGGGCCCCGCTTGGCCGCGAAGGCCAGGTACTTGCCGTCCGGAGACCAGTTGGCCTGCGAGTTGATGAAGCGATACGTCTCGTAGTTGCTGCTGATGCCGGACTTGAGGATGCGCCGCTTCACCTTGCCGGTCTTCCCGTCGGCGAGGTAAAGATCGACGGAGTAGAAATTCTTCTCGCTGAAGTACGCCACCCAGGAGCCGTCAGGCGAGAGCGCGGGAGCCAGATGGAGCGTGCCCTGGGAACGCTTTTCGGTGAGCAGCTCGTCGGCGATGGCGCGGGCGCGAGCCCGAGCGCCGATCTCGGGGAGGTAGCGCTTCTGGACCGCATCGCGCCACTGGTCGGAGAGCTGCTGCAGCGTGAGACCGATGGTGCGCCGGAAGGCCGGCTCCACCCCACCGCCGAGCGTGCCCTTGAGGATCGCGCCGACCGCTTCGTCGCCCCAGCGCTCCCCGATGTACGACCAGAGGGCGTGCCCAAAGCGATAGGGGAAATAGGTGTAGGGGTCTGTCGTCATCTGCTCGATCGTGGGCAGCTTCCCCTCGAGTGATGCGTCGCGCAGCCACATGGCGGTCTCGGAGTTGATCGGGCCGAGGGAGAGATATTCCGCCATGCCTTCGGCGAACCACAGCGGCGGCGCGATGGCGATGAGGGTGGTGAGGCCCCCACCGGCGCGTCCCCGGGACCAGATGTCGTACTGGAACTGGTGGGTCATCTCGTGCTGGATGACGTGCTCGAACTCGGAGTAGGACCCGGTAAAGGGTATGACTGCTCGGTTCCGAGCGAAGTCGGTGACACCGCCGGTGCCCTCACCCGGCGCCTCACCCAGAGCGTTGGTCTGCTGAAAATCCGAGTGCGACGCATAAAGGATGATCGGCTTGCGCTCGCGGAACTCGTGGTTCAACACCTTGGAGAGTCGGGCGTAGGAGCGCTCCGCCATCCGGGCCGCGTCCAGGGCGGCCACCCGTTCGCGCGGGTAGTAGTACACGTCGAAATGCTCGGTCTGGATGACCTTGAAGTCGAAGTTGGTGTACTGGACCTTATTGCGGCCGAAATACTGAGCCGAGAGGAGACCGGGTATCCCGAGAAGGAGGAACACCGCCGGCGCGACGCGTCGAAGCATGGAAACCTCAGCTAATGGAGCCGATCAGCAGCTCCGGTGCATCATCCCAGAGGCGCTCGAGCTGGTAAAACGAGCGGGTCTCGGGGTGGAACAGGTGGACCACGAAATCCACGAAGTCGAGCAACACCCAGCGGCCGCCGTTCAGACCTTCCACGTGGTGGGTGCGGTGGCCTCGACGGTTCAGCTTCTCGATGACCGATTCGGCAATACCTCGAACATGTGCGTCAGACGTTCCCGAAGCGATTACAAAATAATCGGTAGCGTCGGTGAGCCCACGCAAATCGAGTACCACAAGTTGGTTCGCCTTCAGATCCTGAATCGCTTCCAGCGCCAGGTGCAGCGCCTCGGGAGGCCGAGGCTTCATCTGACGGCACCGAGGCGCGAGGGCGTCCCATCCTCCACCTGATAGAATATCGCCCAGGCACCCAGCCCCGCGTGGGTGGCGAGGACGCCGGTGGCGAGGGTGACGAAGCAATCCCTCGGGCGATATGCCGCCAGGAGCGCGTTCCGTATCCTTTCGGCCGTCTCCGGGGCCTCTACGTGCGCCACCCCGAACCGGATCACCTGGGGTCGGGGCGAGAGCCGTCGCTCCAGCAACGCCAGGACCCGAGGGATGGTCTGCTCGCGGCCTCGGACCCGATCGACTACCACCACGCTGCCCGCTTCGTCCAGCGTGAGGATCGGCTTCACATCCAACATCCCGCCGATCCATGCCTTACCTCGGGAGACGCGACCGCCCCGAACCAGATTGTCGAAGCGGTCCACCGTCAGGAGCATCCCGCAGCGCCCGCGCACCCGCTCGAGCTCTGCGACGATATCCACCGCGCCCCATCCCGACTCGGCCAGCTCGGCCGCCCGCAGCGCCAGCATGCCCACACCCAACGAGGCGGACCGGCTATCGACCAGGTGAACCCCCGTCACTCCCGCCGCCCGCAAGGCTACCTGGGCGGAGGCGAAAGTCCCCGAGAGCCGGGAACCCAGCAGCACACCCACGACCTCATCGGCCTCGGCCCGCGCGTCGCGGAACATCTGGACGAAATCGGCGGGAGTAGGCTGCGAGGTCGTGGGGAGATCGACCGAGGCCCGCAGGCGGCGGTAGAACTCCTCGGGGCGAAGCTCCACCCGATCGCGGAAGGTTCGGTCACCGAATACCACTTGCAGCGGCACCAGCGCGATCCGGTGTCGGTCGAGCAGGGAATCCGCGAGATCGGCCGAGCTGTCGCTGACAATGGCCACCGGCCGCCGCTCGGCATGCCCCAGCCGGCGGTGCTGGGCCCGCATATCGTCCGCTTTTGTGGTCTCTACCTGTCCCCATTTAGCCGCATAGGTAAAGACGGCCTCAGGG
>Ga0070696_100000627_pt1 | contig 22554 bp, 13 predicted proteins | sample KBSK1253metaG_FD_65474 | JGI IMG/M metagenome (GOLD analysis project Ga0070696, IMG submission 65474) | Corn, switchgrass and miscanthus rhizosphere microbial communities from Kellogg Biological Station, Michigan, USA - KBS K1-25-3 metaG | ecosystem: Host-associated > Plants > Roots >... | reverse complement strand
ATTCGTCGCTATCAGGTCAACGACGAGAACAAGCCGACGTCCTTGCGAGGCGCGTTCAGCTTTGACGATCAGTTGAGCGGTCTGGCTTACGCCAACTTCCTGCTGGGGCTTCCCAGTTCCGCCGCGCGCAGCATCGCGCGGCCGAACGCCTATATCCGTAGTTCTCAGTTCGGATTCTATTTTCAGGACGACTTCAAGGTGAATCCGAGCATCACTTTCAACTACGGAATCAGGTACGAGTATCAAACCCCCTGGGTCGACAAGTACGACCGGCTGTTTACATTCGACCCGAGCACCGGCAACCTGGTCACGGCCGGAAAGGAGATTCCGAGCGATCTGGTTCCCGTTTTGGCGGCTACCCTGCCCATCGTCTCCGCTTCGCAAGCCGGGTTCCCCACTCGCAGCCTGATGCAGCGCGACAGCAACAACTGGAGTCCGCGCGTGGGATTGGCCATTCGGCCCTTCGCCGACGCCACCACGGTATTTCGCCTGGGATACGGCATGTATTCCCAGATGTGGCCTGGCTCGCTGGCGCTGAATGCGACCGGCGGTCCCTGGCAATCCACAGAATCTTTTTTCATCGAAAACAATCAGCCCAGCATCCGGTTTCCGAATCCATTCCTTGCGACGTCTGACTTTTCCGGATTGCAAGACATTGGCGGGTTGAGCGTGAGATTTCCCAATGAAAGAACATCACAGTGGAACGTAACGGCGGGACGCCAGATGTGGAATACCGCCTTTGAGATCAGCTACGTGGGTTCCAAGGGCCAGAACATCCCATTTGTTCAGGATCTGAACCTCTTACATCCGAGCACGGAGCCTTACAGTTCTGCTCGACGGCCGTATCAAGTGTTCAATGGTGTGGCGCTGACGCAGGCTGGCGGGTCCTCGATCTACCATGGGATGAGTATTCAGGCGGAGCGAAGAATCGCCAATGGACTATCCTTTAACGCGAACTATACGTGGGCCAAGGCGCTGACGGATGTGTCCTTGACCAACTACGCAACCGGTTTCACGCAGAATCAATATGCACGATTTCTAGAGCGTGGAGACGACGACTGGGTGCGCCGTCAACAGTTACGCTTCAGCTACATCTACGAGCTTCCATTCGGCAAAGGGCAGAAGTTCCTGAACAGCATGCCGGCTGTGGGTAATCACATTTTGGGCGGCTGGCAGCTCTCCGGTATTACGACCATGTCCACGGGAAGGCGGCTCAGCCCGTTCTTCTCCGGAACCGACCCTGCCAACACCAATCAGTTCAGCGGGCGTCCCGACCGTATTGGGGACGGCAACCTTGACGGCAACATGCGCGATCGGATCAAATCCGGCCAGCGGATTTTTGACGCCGGTGCTTTCGTACAACCAGAGACGGGCCGCGGTTTTTACGGAAATTCGGCGCGCGACATTTTGACAGGACCCGGTGCTGCAACCTGGAACACCGTCCTCGCCAAAAACTTTGCCTTGAAGGAACGCGCCAAGCTGCAGTTCCGCTGGGAGATGTTCAATGCTTTCAACCACACCAATTTTTATAATCCGAGCACCAATATCGATAGTGGAGACTTTGGACTAGTGACGGGTGCCGGCAACATGAGGAAGATGTTGTTCGGCTTACGGCTGGATTACTAACCAAGTTGTTCTCGATGGAACAGGCGGCATTGCCCGGCCCGCGCTTGGGCTGATTTGACGGGTAAACCGCCTGTTCCACACTTCCCCTCGTCTGGAGTTGACCTTGCGACAAAGCTGTCCCTGCATTCGAGCCGTACTGATCCTGACCGCAGTTCTCTCCTTCGCGATATTGTCCTCGGCGCAGACGCAGCCCGACCGTGCGAGCACTCGAGAGCAGCGCTTCCAGATGTTTCAGGATTACCTGATACGTCGCGCGACTGAAATTACTCAAAACAATCTGGCCGACGTGAAGACCCTGGCGGACTGGAAAAGCAAGCGACCGGAGGTTCACAGGCAGTTCCTCTACATGCTGGGTCTCGATCCGATGCCGAAGAAGACACCGCTCGAGGCTCGCATCACCGGGCAGTTCGAGCGGGACAATTATCGCGTCGAGAAGATCGTGTTCCAGTCCAAGCCCGGACTTTACGTGACCGGGAATCTCTATCTGCCGAAAAAAATTGATGGGCGGCTGCCTACCGTCGTTTACGTCTGCGGCCACTCTCCTGGTCCGTGGGGCGCAAAAGTGGATTACCAGCAGCACGGTATCTGGCTTGCGCGTCATGGGTACGTCGCGTTCCTGCTCGACACGATCGAGTTCGGTGAGCTTCCCGGCATTCATCATGGAACCCATGACCTCGGCATGTGGTACTGGCAGTCTCTCGGTTACACGCCCGCCGGACCCGAGGTATGGAATGCGATCCGCGCGCTCGATTATCTCTTGACTCGGCCCGAAGTGGACCCGAAGAAAGTGGCGGTGACCGGTATCTCGGGCGGCGGAGCCATCACCTGGTTTACGGCAGCGGCTGACGAACGTTTCCAGATTGCGGCGCCCGTATGCTCCACGTGGTCAGTCGAGCATCATGTCAAACTGGACGCGGTCCAGGAAAACTGCGACTGTATTTATTTCATGAACACCTTCCTGCGCGATCTTCCAGCCGTCGGAGCGCTGATCGCGCCGCGTCCCCTCAAGATGATCAGCGCGATTCGTGATCCATCCTTCCCCGCGGCTGGATATCACGATGTCTATAAGCGCACGCGCGCGATCTATGAACTGTACGGCGCGGGCGATAAAGTCGAGGAATATGATCATGATGCCCAACACGCGGACCTCCTGCCGTTTCGCAAACAGGCGAATGAGTGGCTCAATCGCTGGCTGAAGGACGATTCCACTCCTTTCGACGAAGGCGACATCAAACGCGAAGAGCCGAATACACTCAGGGTCCTGGATCGTCCACCGCCGGAATCCGCCAATGAAGGAATTTACAAGACATTCATTCCCGTTCACCAATTGCGGTCCTGGAAGACGCTTACCGCATGGAATAAGCGGCGCACCGAATTGATTGGCGCCATGCGTGACCAGGTGTTTCGAGCGTTTCCCAAAGACAAAGTCCCTTTTGAAACGTGGAAAAAAGCGGACGGCGGCTGGGTGAGCCGTTACGCCAGCCACTCGTACGTGGAATTCACCACTGAGCAGGGTGTGCGTGTCAGTGGGGAGTTGTTTGTCCCGCGCGGCGTCCGGAGCTCTTACCCGGCCCTCATCTATGTCAAACGGGCCGAGGACATCATCTATCCGGTTGATTACGACCTGCTGTTATCGGCGCTGGAAAATCATGTGGTGCTGCAACTTCACCCGCGCGCGATTGATTACCCTGCCGACAATTACAAGATGTCGAACCTGAAGATGACCGCCGCGCTCCTCGGCGCGACCCTCGAGTCCATGCAGCTCTGGGACATTCTGCGGTCGGTCGATTACCTGGTCGACGCGGAAAAACTGAAACTGAGTTCGGTGTCCATTTACGGCCGGGGGCACATGGGCGCGCTCGGGTTTTATGCGGCGGCTATCGACGACCGCATTACCCGCGTCATTCTCGACGATCCGCCAGCCACGCACTGGCAGGGACCGGCGTTGCTCAACATTCTCAAACTCACCGATCTGCCCGAAGCCGCTGCCCTTGTCGCGCCGCGACAGATTGTTTCGCTCACGCCGTTACCGGAATCGTACAAGTACACGTCGTCGATCTTCGCTCTATATGGAAAACAGGGACAAATTGCGGAACGCAAAGCGCTCGGTGAAGCGTTGAGAGTCCCGGAAAAGTAACTACGCTCTTGGCATGAGAATCTCCAAAATACGCGCCACCGGCAGATGGCTCGTGCTGTCTTCGCTGTGGATTTGGTCTGCGTCCCAGGCGCAGGTGGGGCGCACGATCGTCCTCGATGATTTCGAATCGCCGGAATCCGTTAAGAATTGGGAAGGCGAAGTCCAGCTTTCACAAAATCATTCTTCGCATGGCGCACATTCCGCCCAAGTGAATTTCAATCCCGGGCGCACCCAGATCAGCACTGCGAAACTGCCTCAGGATTGGCGCAACTATGACCGCCTTCTATTCGACATTTACTGCGACCGTGACAAGGTCTCCATGGCAACCGTTCGCATTTACGATGGCGTTGGCGGTGATGCCGGTCAAGCCAAACCCTACGACTATTACGAGGCGCGCGGCAAAATCCTGATCCTCAAAGGAATGAATCACGTAGAGATCAAGCTGCAGACGATGCGGGCCGCGTCGGATCTTCGAGATGTGGCTCTCGATCGCATTCGCAGGCTTTCGATTTCGGCGGATCGCGCGGTATTACCGTGGACGATTCATCTCGATAACATCCGTCTGGTCGCCGGACAGGAGTCGAACGAAACGGCCTCGCGCACCGAGGCGCAGGAACCTGTGACGGTCATCGATAAAGGGCGCTTTACGTTGCGGCAAGGCGTTCGCGCGGAAGACGTCCCCGAGTCCGCGGCTGTACAGGCGCTGCGAAAGGAAGCGCAGAAACAGTTCGACCTGCTGTCAAGAACCATCCAGGCGGCCCAGTTGCAGGGTCTTGAGACCATCTATCAGGAGCGGCACCTGGCGACGGCCGAACTGGGACTCGAAGTCCGGCCTCGCCTGGCCTGGTATAACAACGACGAGAAAAAACGCGAGATGTTCTCTTATGTGGCCGAAAGCTGCCGCCGCGCGCGTTACGAACTCGAAGACAAAATTCAAGGTAATGATCCTCTACCGGAGGCGGACGACACCCAGGTTAGCGATCCGCTGATCCGGCCGTTCCCTCGTCTGAAAGGCCGGCCGGCAAAAGACTCGTACTTTCTCGATGAACGCAACGAGCCCATGATGATCGTCTCGCTGCATTCGCCGAGCCAGGTGTTACAACGTTTTTTTGCCACACCGTTTCAGCACATTGAAAGCTATACGGTGGGCGGTGGATCGCGCTGGACCGTTTACGATTCGCCCGTTTATGAGGCCTTCAAAAAATACCCGGACACGCATCGCGTCGGCTGGGACGGCTGGTGCGGCCACCTGATCCGCGATGTGAATTCGATGGCCGGCCGGAAGAAAGAGGATGTCGTAATCTGCCTCGAGAGCCAGCGCACACGGCAGGCGGTCGAGGAATACATTCGCACCAACATCCCTAAATTTCACGCCAACCCCGAGCTGCTGTACGACATCCAGGCTTACGAGCTCATGTACATTTGCTATTGCGATCGCAGCCGGCGGATGTTTCATGACTGGCTCGAGAAGAAATATGCCGCGGTGGATCGCGCTAATCAAAAATGGGGAACGGGTTACAAAACTTTCGGCGACGTGGTGCCTCCGCCGGTCAAAGATTCGAAGCCGCTGCCCGGCACCAATCGGGCGCTCTGGTACGACTGGGCGCGTTTCAATCAGGACCGCTTCACTGATTATCTGCTCTGGGTACGAAGCCTGATCCACGAAATAGATCCGAAAACACCGCTGGCCGCGGGCGGCAGCTCTAGCATGCTCGCCGGGCGTACCGGCACCACGGGAATCGACGAGGAACGGATTGTCAACGAGGTCGACGACGTGATCTTGCATGAAGGCGGCGGATCGACCCTCGGTCTCGATTTGCAGATTGCGCTCTCGGAGAAGAAGAAGCCGGTAACGGATCCTGAGATGTATCTCGGCTCCGTGGGGAATCTGCTGCCGCATTTTCTGCACGGGAAATCGGTTGTGCAGCTATTTCATTGGCCCGCGCAACCGTCGAGCGAACTGTACGGCATCACGGCTTCGTCGCTGGCGCACAGCTGGTCCTATCCACTTGAGGATATCGGCGAGCTGATTCGCACAGCTCTCGACGTACGCCGATTGAATAAGGAGATCGCCCTCTTCAGCGAGGTTCCCGTCGAAATTGCCATCCTCTACTCGCAGACGTCTACTCTGCAACTGCCGCCCGAGATGCTGACGTGGCAGACGACGCCCTATCTCGCCGAACTCGAGAAGACGTACGAGGCCAGCCAGTACCTGGATGCGAAAGTCACATTTGTCACCGAACGCCAGATCGTAAAAGGCTGGCTGAATCGCTACAAGCTGCTGCTTGTCCCAGGGGCGCGGAATATTCCCGCGGAGGTTTTTGAACAAATACGCGACTACGCGGCTCAAGGCGGGAGAGTGCTGGTGGTTCCGGAGTCGCTTCTCGGCGATGAATACAACCACCCGGCGGACTATCTCTCGAAGCTCGGCATTACCATTCGCGAAACGCGAAGGCCCAAGCCCGGTGGTCTGGGCACGATGGCTCAGGGCTATGACCAGAGCTTCTCGCAGTCAGTGACGTTCGGTGACGACTCCCCGCAGAAGCTGAGTGCCGCCGGAACCGAAGGGCTGGGCGTAATTCGCCAGTTGGAGGCGCGCGGCGTACGGCAGACCTTCGATGTGAAGGGCAACGTGCTGTTCCGCTACTCCAACAATGAGCCGGCGATCGTGCGGATCCCAGTCGGCAAAGGTGTTATTTATTATTCCGGCGTCATGCTTGAAGAACGCAGTTACGGGCGATTGTTAGACGCGCTGCTGCTCGAGGCGAAGGTTACGCGCCCCGTCCGTGTGCGCATGCTCGACGGCGGCGATAAGTGGAACATCGAGGCTCGCTTCGCAACGGCCGGAAATCGAAAATTGCTCTACGTGGTGAATTTCAATGACCGTCCCGTGCGGCTGAGCATCAATGCGCCAGCCGGCTTGTTCACTTCTTTGCTGGATCTTAGAGACGGTCACGACGTGCAAGAAGCCCGGATCACCCTGCCGGCGCACCAGACCGGGATTTATGAAATGTTCTGATCCCATCCGGCGCGTCGTGTGCGTGCTGGTCGTGGCGATCGCGTGTCTGCGTATTGCGCAGGCGGCACCTCTTCAACTGGATATCGGCGACGACGGAAAGCAGCTCAAGCTAAATGTGCGCCACCCGGAAATCGGATTGGTCTGCGAGTTGTGGTGCTACGAAGGAGGCCCGTTCCGCTACGGGACCGCGCTCAAACGCGACGATGGCCGCGTGGTATTTGTCCACACATCCGGAGGGATGACCGCCACCACAACCTTCACTCCGAAAGGACCGGACCGCGTTCTGATGGACATGGTGATCCAAGGCCCGCGCGAAGAACTGAAGAAGGTAAACCTGGTGGGGCCTTGCATGCAATTCTGGCACTCGGAGGCTTTCAAACGCCGGGAATCGCTCGTGGACTTCGCGGAGCGCTGTTTCATATACACCCTGCGCGGTCCCGTGGGCATGCTCGATACGGCGCGCGGGCCGATGAAGAGCTACAAGGCCGATGCGCCGGAGAACAATCCGCCGTGGACGCAATGGTATGTCCCGGTGGGCTTCAAACATCCCGGCGACATCTGGGCTTTTGGCGCATCCGGCGACCGTCCGCTATACGGCGTCGTAGGCGTGTCTTCCAAAGATGACCGGTGGATATCCGGCATCGGTTGCGAACACGCAAAAAACGTCGGCCAAGGCTGGCACGATTGCATTCATCACGTGGTGCAGATGCAGAAATATTTCGATGACGGCAACTCGCAAATCGTCCATCGCAGCGTCATTTACGTGATGCCCAATGACAAAGGACGGTTGCTCGAAAGTTTTCGCCATGACTTTCCGGATCAGCCGGCAGACCGGCGCATCCGGGTCTCAGCCGGGAAAGAAGGAACTCTCCAGGTGTCGCCGCGTTCAGCGGGTGCAGCACCCCTGGTTGTTTCACTCAAATTCACCGGAACCAGTGAGCGGCTACAAAACTGGGAAGCGTCGCGCTGGGGCGGTTTGGTGCGTACAGGATCTCACTCGCGCATGTGGGCGCACGTCGATGACGATTCGGTGGAACTTTACGCCAGTTTGAAATCCGCGGCAGGAGACCCAAGAGTGGAAGCGGTTCTCGGCGGCAAAGGCTGGACACGGGAACGCAGTCCCTCTGGCGTTCCTTCTGTGGTGCGACGCTCCGCCGATGGCAAACAGATTGCCGCCCTGATGTGGGAAACCAGTGAGACCGGCAAACCGGCAACAGCTCAGTCGAGCGCCGGGAAAGGCGAGACGCTCTCGGTTCGCGGACGCCTTTATCTTTTCGAGGGCGACGTTGAAATGCTTCGCGCGCGCTGGACCGATGCCACTCAGGACTGGCAGCATTCGGTTCCCTATCGCATGCCAGTGGAAGAATCCGCGCGATCGCGAGCCGCCGGCAAGATCCGTTTTCTGCCGAACGCCGAAGAGGACATGACCTACGGGTTGACCATCGCTTCACCCTGGGCGAATGGCGGAACCCTGCACATCAACTTTCCCGAACATCTCGAACATGGCGACGTGGGCTATGGCATCCTGCGCCATCACGACAAACGCGCGAACCCATGGAAGATCGCCGACGACGGACGTTCGGCGAACTACGAGATCGAAAGTCTCGAACTGCCCGGCGTCAAGGTGCGCGCCACGGCCGTGGCCCAGAGCGATCGCGCACGCCTTTCGCTCACGATCCAAAACGGCAGCGAGAAAACACTGAAGAACGTCAAGCCGCTGTTGTGCTTCTGGTACGCGAAACTAACGGGGTTCCCAGGCAAACTCTCCGATAACTTCGAGCACACCTACGTCGTGATGGACGGCAAACCCGTGACACTCGCGAGCATCCCGACCGAAAATCCGGAAGCCAGGGCCAAGGTCGCGTATGTCCGTGGGTGCAATCAGCACGATTGCGATAAATTTGCGAAGTCCCGTGGAGGATTAATCGAACGGGACATCGACCTCGGCCTGATCGCTGTGACAGACCGGGACGGCAAGCATAAAGCCGTCATCCGTTTTACACCCGGGAAAAGCATCCTCTCAAACCGGGTCATTCCCTGTGCCCACGCCGACCCATTTTTCGGTACGCTCGCGCCCGGCGAATCGGCCGAGGCGACCGGCGAAATTCTTTTCACCGAGGACCCGCTCGACCGGATCATTACCACAACCGCCTCATCCGATAGAAAATAGCTTTCATGAGCTCCGGCAACGAGTGGTCGCGAAGAGGTTTCCTGCAGAAAGCGGGCGGCGGGGTACCCACGCTGGCGTTGATGCTGCAGCAGACGCCGGCCGCCGCACAGCCTCAACAAGGCGGGCAAGCGGCGGCGATCTCAAACAAATTTACTCCCATCGATTTGTCCCGCCACTTCACCGCGTCTTCTTCAGATTTCGCCTCGCTCGATCAGGTAAGCGGGTCGACGCGTCAAGGCCTGCGGGATGGTCTGATACGAATGCCGTCCGCCAAACAGACGTTCCGCGGCATCCCGTTCCTGCTGGGGCCTGAGGGTCCGAAGAGCAAATCATGGGCGGTCTTGAGCTCCCGGAAGGCATCCTGGACGACTGGCGGCCTCAAAATACCCGTCCAGCAGAAAGCCACTTTTGTGTGCCTGGCGCAGTTCTGTGACCGGGACAAGCACGAGACGCCGGAGCCCGGCCAGGACGTGATCGAGAGAGTTGGCCAGGTGTTGGCTAATGTGCGCTTCGTTTACGAAGACGGCGCCGAAGAAAAGCTGACCATTCGTCGCCGATTCGAAGTGAACGCACCCTCGGTAGGCTGGGGTCATCTCAGCTTTGCGGCGGTCCCACATCGCTCCGATGTTCCCACCAAGCTGAACGATCCCTTGCGCAATGCGCAGCTGTGGGGCGACCTTCAAACCGGTGTCTGGGACAGCAATTACGCCGAGGATCCTGCACTCACAACGTCCGAAACCCTGTGGCTCTGCGCGCTGCCAAATCCGCGGCCCGACCGCACGCTGACCGCCTTGCATTTTGATGCCGCGAGCGACGATCCGCTGGTGATCTGCGGCCTCACTCTTTTTCATGGTCGCGAAAATCCGCTGCGTCACGAACGGCTGAGCCTGTATCGCCTCACTCTCCCCGAGGCCACCGCGGCAGAGGCGGGGCGTTGGAACGTTTCCGTCGATCTGGGCCTTGTGGCACGCACGTTCCCAGGCCGCGAGTTCGAACCGAATGCCTGGCTCGCCCGGCCCGGAGCCGGAATGCCTTACGATTCACCGCCGGCGCAACCCACACGTCACATTTACGCGCAGGTGACCGCGAGTTCTGAAGCGACGCTGTGGTTGCACGATGCCAAAACCGGCAGCCGGTACGAATTCGATCTCGGCAAAGCAGCTCCAGGGCAGGAGCTGGATGCGCGTCCCCAGGGCGCTCAAGTCGAATTCCTGGAACGCGACAAAGTCTGGCTGCACGGCCGCGTACTCGATTCCGGCACGCAACGTCCAACTCCGGTGCGCCTGGCTTTTCGTTCCAAGGAAGGCCGATACATTCCGCCATACGGTCATCGCGCACAGATCAACAACGCATGGCTACAGGATTACGGCGCGGACGTACTGTGGAACGACGTCTCCTTTGCCGTGATCGATGGAACGTTTCAGGTTGAGTTACCGGTCGGCGAAATTTATCTCGAGATGTCAAAAGGGTTCGAGTATACGGGCGTCCGGCAGAAGTTGCAGATCGAGCCGGGGCAGCGCGAACTCAACCTGGAAATTTCACGGCTGGTAGATTTTCGCGCGCAGGGCTGGGTGAGCGCCGACACGCACGTGCATTTTCTTTCTCCTTCGACGGCCATTCTGGAAGGCCAGGCCGAAGGCTTGAACCTGATCAATCTGCTGGCCGCGCAGTGGGGCGACCTGTTCACCAATGTCGGCGACATGCCGCACGGACCGCTCGTCTCGGGCGACCGCGAAACCATGGTTTGGGTGGGCACTGAAAATCGCCAGCACATTCTTGGCCATCTCGGATTGCTGGGCGGTCATGGCGAGCCCGTGTATCCCATGTCCGCGAGCGGTCCCGGCGAAAGCTACATCGGCGACCCGCTCTGGAACAGCCTCTCGGAGTGGGCGGACGCCTGCCGCAAGCGCGAGGGCCTGGTCGTGGCCGCGCACTTCCCTTATCCCACCGCCGAACTGGCCGCCGACATCGTGCTCGACAAAATCGACGCCGTGGAGCTGTGGCCGCAGCGGATGACGGAGCATTTCAACAATCTGCGATTCCTCGAATGGTACCGATATTTGAACTGCGGATATCGCCTGCCGGCGGTTGGCGGCACCGACAAAATGGGAGCCTGGACCCCGGTTGGCGCGAATCGCGCGTACGCGTACATCGGCCAAAACGAATTCAGCTTTGCGAATTGGGCGAAAGCCGTTCGCAGTGGCAACACCTTCATGACCACAGGGCCGCTGCTGGTTTTTCACGCCGACGGAAATCAACCAGGCGCTGAAATTAAGCTTGGCGCCGGCGGCGGCAGTGTGGAGGTCGAAGCACAAGCCAGAAGCTACGTGCCTTTCCATCGGCTGGAAGTCATCATGAACGGCCGCGTGGTCGCCTCACGCGAGGAACCAGCGGGATCGTTGAATCTGACGTTGAAGGAAAAAGTGCCGGTCTCGGGTTCGTGCTGGCTCGCCGCGCGCTGCGCCTCAAAGGCTGGCCGGTATGATTCGCTAAGGGTCGCGGCACACACGTCTCCGGTATATGTGCGCGTCCGTGCCGAGGAACAGTTTTCAGAACCCGTGGCCGCTTACCTGCTGACACTCATCGAGGGCTCCGAAACTTGGGTGCAAAATCTGGCTACCCGCCCGGATCCGGAACGGCTGACTCAAATCCTCAAAGTTTTTTCGGACGCCCGCGAACGGCTGCACCGCCGAATGCACGAACACGGCATCAAGCACTGAGCGCCCCGGAGTTTCAGGCGATAACGTTGCCAGATCCTACCGCCCGGATCCCGTCCCGTACAACGCGCCGATGTCACTCTCGCTCAGAGCCCGGTTGAACAGCGCCACTTCATCCATGAGTCCTGAATAATTCACACCCAGCCGTATGGCGAGCACCGACCGATCCCATTCGAACGGTTCGCGGATCCCTGTAGCGGAGGAGATCAGTTTCCCGTTGAGGTAGAGCGACGCCGACCCGGCTCCACCCGCATCCAGACCCGTCCACGTGACTGCCACATGCGTCCAGCGTTCTCCGGAAAACGGCGGGCGCTCGACAACCACCAGGCGCCGCAGGAAATCAGGATTCTTGTCGGGCGGTGTATTCGCCGGATTCCAAACTTTCAAGCTGCCGAATACGCCCAAACGAAAATGGCGCGGGACATCGTCTTTCGTGAAGTCCACCCAGATCGCCGAGTTGTTATAGTCTTTGTCGGTCAACTGGATGGGATCTGTGTACCCGGGCGCCAGATCCTTTTGCGGGTCCAGCTTTAGCCAGAACGAAAGCGTTCCGCCGGCGAGCGCGAGATGACGATCTCCGCGGAAGAACAGAGCGCGCGTGTTTTTGGACCGGAAACGCAATGCATCGCTGCCCGCGACTCCGGCTCCCTTTTCTATCGCGGCATCGACATCGCCCAATCCGGCTTGAGCACTGCTCTGCTGCTTGTAATCCGGCGCGTTGTAAATCTTCCGCTCGCCGCGCGCGAAATCGGCATCGAGCGCCTTATCGAAACTTGCATGAAAGTTCAGGCTCGACCGCAGCGATTTGGGAATAGGAGTTGCAGCCAGAGCGATACACGTCCCGAGAACCATCAATGGAATCCGCATAGACACAATTGTAGATCGAGCGGCCTATCTCTGGAGGACAACAGTGGAACGCCTTTATGACCATGAACCTGTTTCTGATTTTGTTGCTGCTCGCAATTTCGAGCCCTTTGACGCGCGCCGCCTCCGTTCCGCAATATGGACGGTGGGAACAGGCTTTCACCGCGCGTGAAACTGCCGCGCCGGAGACCGACTTGACGCTCGAGTTCACGTCACCCACGGGAAAAGTCCGAAAGATTCTAGGATTTTGGGATGGCGCCGCCACCTGGCGCGCGCGCTTCAGCCCCGATGAAACGGGCCGGTGGAAGTACCGGACGCATTCGCTGCCACCGGTTCAGGGGCTCGACGGGCAGACGGGCAGTTTCGAGTGCGCCAAGGCGAGCATGAAAAGTTCATTTCGCCACGGGCCCGTGCGCGTCTCGAGAAATGGCCGCCACTTCGAGCACGCTGACGGCACGCCGTTCTTTTGGTTGGGGGACACGGTCTGGTATGGCGCGCTTCTGGGCACGGCGCAGGATTGGGAGACGTACTTAAGCGATCGCGAGAAAAAATGTTTCTCAGTCGTTCACTTCAACGTTGTAGCGCCGCGCAATGGGGTGGCCGCGGACGAAAACGGCGAGACTTCTTTCACCGGCGTGGAGAAGATCGAAATGAACCCAAAGTTCTACCAGCGGCTGGATCGGCGTGTGGATGCCGTCAACGCGCACGGAATGCTTGCCGCTATCGTGCAAACGTGGGGACTTCGGAAAGAGGATTCCGGCAATTCCCTGCCCGAGCCGCAACTGATCCGGCTGATGCGTTATCTCGAGGCGCGCTACGGAGCCAATCATGTGGTCTGGATTCTGACCGGCGATGCGCACTACGAGCGGGAACAGGGTGAGCGGTTCAAGCGGGTGGGTCGTGCCGTCTTCGGCGACAGGCCGCATGCGCCCACCACGCTCCACCCGGCCGGCATGCTCTTTCCATTCGAGCCGTTCCGCGAAGAAAAGTGGCTGGACTTCCTGATCTATCAAAGCGGCCACGGCGATGACGCCCCGACATTGCAGTGGATTCACTCCGGCCCGGTGACCGGTTTTTGGCAGAAAACGCCGGCGCGGCCGCTGATCAATCTGGAGCCGCCGTATGAGGGCCACCTTGGCTATCAATCGCACAAACCGCACACGGATTACGCGACGCGGCGCGCGATCTATTGTAGTCTGCTGAACGCTCCCACGGCGGGCGTTACCTACGGTGCGCACGGCGTCTGGAGCTGGCACACGAAGCCCGGCGAGCCGCCCACCGATCATCCCACAACGGGCGCCGCGCCAACCTGGCGGGAAGGGCTTCGATTTCCCGGAAGCACCCAGATGAAATATCTAGGTGATTTCTTCAGCTCGATCGCGTGGTGGCAACTCGTGCCCGACGAGAAGCTGCTGGCGGCGCAACCCGGCGGCGACGATCCAGCCCGCCACGTTTCGGTTTCACGATCCGAGAAAAGCGACTTGATCCTGCTGTACCTTCCGGTTGGAGGCACCGTGACGCTGCGTCCCGATGTTGCAGTCGCAAACCTGCGAGCCGAATGGTTCGATCCGCGCACGGGCGAGCGGTCCGTGTTCACAAATACTGCCGGCAACACGTTTGCGGCGCCGGATACCAGGGACTGGGTGCTGTTGCTCCGCCGCTATTGATTTCCAGGCTCGACGGTATACTTGCAGGAAGGCCAGACATGATCGTGGACGTCCACAGTCACCTTTTTCGTTTCCCGGAACACTTCTCGAAGGACTTCGCCGATCAGGCGCGGCGCGCCCGGAAAGATATCGACCTGACGGTGCGATGGGACGAGTATCGCGCCGGGGCGAAGGAATGCGACAAGACCATCGTGTTCGGCGGCAAGGCGGCGCTGGCTGGTTTGTGGGTCCCGGACCAGGAGGTGGCCGAGTATGCACGCCAGCACGCGGACAAAGTCATCGGCTTCCTCTCCGTCGATCCGACGCAGACCGGCTGGGAGGACGAGCTTCACCACGGACATCAGGACTTGAAACTGAAAGGGATCAAGCTGCTGCCCATGTACGCGGGTTTTTATCCCCACGATCGCAAGCTGGATTATCTGTGGGAGTATGCGACAAAGCATCGACTCCCGGTGCTGCTGCATACCGGGACCACGTTCATCGACAAGGCGCCGCTCGATTGCACCATCCCGCGCCATCTCGATGACGTGGCGATTCGTTTTCCGGAAATGAAGATCATCATGGCGCACCTGTCGCATCCCTACGAAGGCGAGTGCGCGGTGACCATTCGAAAGCATCGCAACGTTTACGCGGACTGTTCGGCGTTGCACTATCGGCCGTTCCAGCTTTACCACTCACTGATGCTGGTGCAGGAATACGGCGTCTGGAACAAGGTGCTGTTCGGCAGCGATTATCCGTTTACCACCATCAGCGCGAGCCTGGAAGGCATGCGCAAGCTGAACTGCATGGTAGAGGGGACCTCGCTGCCGCGCCTCGACATGGATCAAATGGAAGCCATGTTCCACAGGAATTCGCTCGACATCCTGGAAATCGCAGCCTGAATCAGGCGACGCGGTATTTTTCGAGCGTCGCCTCGTTCACTTCGACGCCCAAGCCCGGTCCGCTCGGAACCGCAACATAACCGTCCACCATTCTCAGCGGCTGCTTCACCATCGCGCGGCTCAACGGGCCTTGCGAGGTATTGAACTCGACGAATACGGCGCGGCGCTGGAACGCATTCAGGTGCAGTGAAGCGGCCGTCAGAAGATCGGAGGACCAGGAGTGCGGGATCACCAGAACGTTGGCCCGCTCTGCCATGTGGACGATCTTGCGGGCGACGGTGAAGCCGCCGCAACGCGTCAGGTCGGGCTGCACAATATCCACGCCGCCCTTTTCGATGAGCTGATGAAAGCCCCATTCGGTCGACTCCTGCTCTCCGCACGCGATGAGCGTATCGACGCTCTCCGCCACCTGCCGGTAGCCGTCGTAATCTTCCGGGTGCAGAATCTCTTCGACAAAGAACGGGTGAAACGGCTCGATTGAACGGACCACTTGAATCGCCTGCTTCGGCGTTCGCTCGATAAACCAGCCGGTATCCACGAGCAGATCGTTGGCATCGCCCATTTCCTTGCGCGCGGCTTCCACCAGCCGCACGTCCAGATTGGGATCGCGGCCGAAAACACCCCAGCCGAACTTCACCGCGCTGAATCCTTCATCCAGATATTTACGCGTGGCTTCGCGCATGGCCTGCGGTGTGGGACGGAAAAGCGTGCTGGCGTAAGCACGCACATTATCGCGCCACTTCGCACCGAGGAGCAGGTGAATCGGCTGCCGGTAAAACTTTCCCATGATGTCCCACAGCGCGATATCGATGCCGGAGATTGCCTGGATGGCGACGCCGCGCCGCCCGTAATAAATGCTGCCGCGGTACATCTTGTACCAGAGCCGTTCGACCTCCAGCGGGTTCTCGCCAATGACCAGCGAAGCCAGTCCGTCGAAGCACTCCATGCCGGGCTCGCTCCAGCGCGGCACGTCCACCGCGGCCTTCGCAACCGACGCCACGGTTTCCATGTCGGAGTAGCCGGTGATGCCGGCGTCCGTGGACACTCGCACGATGCCCATGTAAGTAGGGCCGGGCGGCTCCTCGGATCCCTCGGGGTTGCTGTAGAGTCCCGGTGATTTCAGTACTAAGACTTCGACGTTCGTGATCTTCATGCGAGTCCTGCATAGTATACTAGCCGCTCGAACGCGCTCCGTCCGGCGTTTTGTTGAGACGGAGGAGGTCGTTATCGGAAGCGTCGCTGTTATGATGAGTTCATTCGCGGATTTTCCCGTTCTCCGCGTGGTTGAATCAAGAGTGTCTCCTCAAACCTCAATCTCATGACGATTCATGAACAGCTGGAAAAAATGAGAATGGATTGGGACCGCCGTGCCCGTGAGAATGCTCGCTTTTTTGTCGCAACCACAAAGCAGGATTGGACGGATGACGACTTTTTCGCCTCGGGCGAGCGTACGGTCGCTGAGCAAATTCTTACCGATATGACGAACATATGTCAGGGAAAAGCACCCCGCGACATGCGTGTGCTGGAGATCGGTTGCGGAGCGGGGCGCGTTACCAAGGCCCTCGCGGACCTGTTTGGGGAAGTTCACGCGGTTGACATCAGCAGCATCATGCTTGAGCACGCGCGAATCGCACTTAAGGCTTTTCCCAATGTCAGGCTGTATCAGAATAATGGCCTGGATCTAAGTATCATGTCGGCCGGCGAATTTGATTTTGCGTTTTCCACCATTGTCTTCCAGCACATTCCGAGTTATGAAGTTATCGAGAGCTATATTCGTGAAGTAAATCGCCTCTTAGTGCCTGGTGCACTCTTCAAGTTTCAGGTTCAGGGTTATGCCGGCGTCGATATTACCCCTGACGATACCTGGGTTGGTGTGCCATTCACCGAAGAACAGGCTGTTGCCATGGCACTCAAGTGCGGATTTGAGCCTCGTCACGCTCATGGCGCCGGCACGCAGGATTTCTGGCTGTGGTTTTTCAAAAACCGAGAGATGCATTGCACGGCGTAGGATGTATGAGGGCCGCGGCCGTTAGCCCATGATTCAGCTCTGGGGCATTCTTTTTGGAGCCGCCGCGACGATTTGGGCGTCATGGTGCCTCGGAAGGATTCTTTTCGGCGCCGTTTCCCTCAGACTCTATAAAGGGGAAGCAAACCTTCTCGGATTTGTCGCAGGATCGGCCTGTCTCAGCACTCTCGTTTTTGTTTTATCCGCCCTACACCTGGTGAACAGAAGTGTATTTCTGGTTGTCCTCGCCGTCCTGACTGGAGTCGTGGCATGGCGGCACAAATATTGGCCTGTACCTGACCCTTCGCCCGCTATGTCGGCCGGCTGGAAATTGCTGTTCTGGGCCTGTTACCTGCCGTTTGCGGGAATGTATCTTATGCACGCAGGTGCGCCAGAGGCTAGTCCGGACGGCAGCAGCTACCATTTGGGTCTGGTTGGACGCTATCTCCATGATGGCGGGTTTAGTCGCATTACAACTGACTTTCATGCGAGCCTGCCACAAGGCATGGAGATGCTCTTCTTGTTTGCGTATGCCTGGGGACGCCACTCCGCCGCAGCCCTCGTTCACTGTGCTTACCTTCTCGCGCTACCGCTGATTATTCTTGCCTACGCCCGCCGAATAGGAATGCCGGCGGTTGGTGTCGTAGGCGGTCTTTTGATATTTGCCAGTCCGATCGCGGGCATCGCCGGCACAAGCGCCTACAATGACGTGGCTGTGGCGTGCGTTCTCTTTTCATCCTTTACCCTGTTGCAGATTTGGGATGAACAGCAATCGTCCGCCCTCCTCATTCCGGCCGGTATCACGGCTGGCTTCGCCCTCGCGGTCAAGTACACAGCATTCTTGAGCGCACCTTACGCCTTGGCGTTTGTCGGATACAGATCCTGGCGACGCAGCAAACGCGCTATCCGTCCTTTGTCGATCATGCTTTTGTGCTGTTCGGCGATCGTACTTCCAACTCTGGTCAAGAACTGGCTGGTGGTTCGAAACCCGGTTTCTCCGTTCATGAATCGACTATTTCCAAACCCCTATGTACACGTTTCGTTCGAGAATGATCTCCAACGACAGATGCGTAGCTACGGAAAGATCAAGAGCATATCGGAAATACCGCTGGAAGCCACTGTGAAAGGTGGAACGCTGGCTGGGCTATTGGGTCCTGTGTTTTTGCTCGCGCCTTTATCCTTGCTGGCGATAAGAAATCGTAACGGCAGGCAGCTTCTGCTGGCAGCATTGATTTTCGCTTTGCCTTATCCAATGAATATCGGCACGAGGTTCTTGTTGCCCTCTGCCGTATTCCTGGCGCCGGCGCTTGCTCTGGCGTTGAGTCCCTCACGAGCGGCTGCGATAACGGTATTGCTGCTGCACGTAGTCTTGAGCTGGCCTCGAATCGTGGATAAGTATTGTACGTCGTACGCCTGGCGCCTCAACCCGGTATCCCGCCGCGCCGTTCTTCGGCGAGAACCGGAGGACGACTATCTCAGGCGTCGATTAGCGGGCTACGATGTAGTCTCGATGATTAACGAAAAGGTGCACGAGGGAGCTCGTGTATTCTCCTTTGCCGCCATGCCGGATGCTTATTGTAAGTGCGAACTGCTGGTGGGTTACTATAGCGCCTTGAATGAACGGTTGCGCGATGGGTTATACACCGCGGCCTTTCCCCCCGATATGCAGCCTACGCGGCGAACCGTGTTTCGAATTCCCCTCACGTCGGTCTCCGGCGTTCGACTCCTACAAACCGCCAGCGCTCACCCCGACATCCCAGGTGTATTTGAAGCAGGCGTACTCACAAAGTCCGGTGAGCTGGCGGATTCCCGCACGTGGCGACTAAGTGCCAAACCGTTTCCCTGGGACGCTTCGCTCGCGTTCGATCGGAATACGATTACGCGATGGCGCGCCTGGCAATCTGAATACGACGGCATGTATCTGGAAGCCGATTTTGGCCGGCCCGTGGAGATTACCGGCGTGCAATTCGATACCGCCCCCGGAGATCAAGGCAGCGTGAAATGGGAACTGCGCGGACAAGTGGAGAAGGGCTCATGGGAACTTCTCTCCCAGGCGCCGGAGCAGATCACTTTGCCGCCGCCGGACAATCTGCGCATCCTTGCAATAGAACAACTGAAGTCACATGGGATCGAACACCTGTTGGTGTTTAACTCGGATTACTTTGCACAAGACTTCAGCGAGAAAACAAACTTATGGGGGATTGAGATTGCAGGCAAAACCGCGGGCGCAATTCTTTATAGGTTTAAATAGTTTTGACATAACAGCTCAACATTGAACGAATGGGACCGACACGAGCCATGGACATCTCCGGAGTAGTACAGGAAGCCCACGCCTTCAGAGACAAATTGGCCGCCATCAAAGCGGCAATCGGACAGAGTGAGTTTGGTTGGTATCCCTATGACTCGCTGAGTAACTTCAATTCGCTACAGCGTGTTTTGAAGGGTCAATTCCGGACGATCCTGGATGAATTGAAGGGCGCGCGGGTGCTCGATATCGGCGCGGCTGACGGGGAACTGGCTTTCTTTCTCGAATCCAAGGGTTTCAGCGTGATCGCCATCGACCATCCATTTACGAACTTCAACGGGATGCGCGGCATTCGAAAACTTAAGGAGGCTCTGCATTCGAATGTGGAGATCATAAGCGCGGATCTTGACTCCCGATTTGATTTTCCAGCGGGACAGTACGATCTGGTGTTCTTTCTCGGAATCCTATATCACTTGAAAAATCCCTATTACATCCTCGACTTACTTTCTCAGCGGGCGCGCTTCTGTTTCCTGAGTACCCGGGTGGCGCGTTTTACTCCGGATCGCGTCGGCATTCAAAAACTTCCAGTCGCTTACCTGCTCGGGCCCGACGAATTGAATCACGATTGGACAAATTATTGGATTTTTTCCGACGCCGGACTAAAGCGACTGCTGTATCGCACCGGCTGGGAGATTTGCAGTTACGGAACTATAGGAGATACCGAGAGGTCAAGGCCCGACACAATGGCGAATGATGAGCGGGCGCTTTGTCTCATCCGGAATCGGCGCCTTACCGATCCAGGCCTGACGGTCAAGCTTCTAAAAGGATGGCATGAGCTCGAAGAGAATCGCTGGCGATGGACGGAGCGGCGTTTTTCGGTGGAAATCCCGCTGCAGGACCCGGATGCTGCCGGCGTTCTGGAACTCGAGTTTGTCTACCCTGACCCGGTCAAAGAGCGGATCGGATTACTTCGGCTCAACGCCAGCATTGAGGGCGCTCCTTTGCCAGAAACCGAATATCTGGCCAGCGGTCCTCACGTCTACCGTGCCACCGTTCCTCCACGGCTGCTGCGGAAACCGGCCCTGCTGGTGGAGTTTGAATTGAATGAGGCCATCCCGCCCGATGCCGGCGATCTGAGGGAACGCGGCATTATCGTGTCGAACATCGGTTTGCGTTGACCTAATAATTTGTCTTGACAAATAGTACGGTCAACGAATAGACTGAGTTTTCGATGGCTGCCGCAATTCAGGTCATTCAGTCGGCTTCTTCGGCTGAAAAGCTCCTCAAACCCGAACGGTTACGGATGCTCGAGCTGCTCGCCGAGCCCGGTTCTGCTACCGGAATCGCCAAGCGCCTGAATCTTCCCCGGCAGACGGTCAACTATCACTTGAGGGAGCTCGAGAAGGAAGGGTTCGTCGAATTCGTCGAGCAGCGGCCGAAGGGGAACTGCCTGGAACGCTTCTTACGGGCCACCGCACGGTCGTATGTCATTTCGCCGCAGGCACTTGGCGCCCTTGGTATCGATGCCGGCGGACTTCGCGATCGATTTTCCGCCGCCTACCTCATCTCTGCCGCCTCGCGCGCTATTCGCGATGTGTCTATTCTCCGCCAGCGCGCCGACAAGGCCGGCAAGACGCTGGGCACCCTGACTATCGAGACCGAGATCTACTTCGCCAATGCCGCCGAGCGCCATGAGTTCACTGAAGAGCTCGCCAACTGCGTCGCCAGGCTGGCGATGAAATTTCATAAGCCGAAGGCCGAAGAAGGACGCAGCTTCCGGCTTGTCCTGGGAGCCTATCCCGTAATCACTAAACCGGAGCCCGTGGATAACGGGTCCGTTCAACTGGAGTAAAAAATGAGCCAATCTGAGTCACGTGCAGCCACCGCCCGCGAAGCCACGCGCTCGCATGAAACACGCATCGAAATCGCCGCACCTATCGAAGTCGTCTGGAAAGCGCTGACCGAAGCCAGTGAAATCGCCCGCTGGTTTGCTCCGAACATTAAAGTTGAGCCCGGCGCCGGCGGAACCTTCCTGGCCGACTGGGGTCCCGGTATCGAATGGAAGACCGCGATCGAAGTCTGGGAGCCGAACCGCCATTTGCGCCTGGCTGAGACGAGGGAGCAACCCGAGCCCTGCCGCCTGTTGCAGGATTATTTCCTGGAGGCCGAGGGCGGCAAGACGGTGCTGCGGCTGGTGCACTCGGGCTTCGGCACGTCAGCCGAGTGGGACAACGAATACGAAGGCACGCGCGGCGGCTGGCCGGTCTGCTTCTTTCGGCTCAAACACGGGCTGGAGCATCATCGCGGTGAGTCCATCCACAACATCATTTTGACCAGCATCGGACATGGGATCGACACGGCGCGGGCGCACGAGCTGATCGAGTCCGCCCGGCCCGAGCCTTACGAGCCGGCCCTCAACGCTCCGACGGAACGCGCGGGCATCCTGCCTGAACTCAACGGCTCGATTTTCAGCTACAGTGTGCAGCCGTGTCCGGGTGGAACAATGGCCTACGTGCAGTTCCTGTTTTTTGGACTCAGCGATGCGAAGGCCGCGTCGATCCAGAAAGAATGGAGCGACAAGATGGCGCGCATGTTTCCCGCGGAAACGCCCTCGCGATAGCGCGCGGTCATCCGGCTACTTCGGCGGATTCGGCTTCTGCTCCTTGCCGGGCTCGTTCACCGGATCGCCGAACTGGATGTTCGCATCGCTCTTGAACTGTTTGTAGTCTTCGTATTTCACAGTCATGCGGATGCGCTGCGGCCCGTTTTGAAAATGCAAGGTGTCATTGGCATCGGTGTACGACGGGAACCAGTACTTGTCGTCAATCTGTTCGCGAAGGGTTTCGAATTTCGGGAACTGGTTGTCTGAGCCCTTCTTCAGCAGGCCCACGCCTTTGCCGTACGTTTTGACGATCTGCAGATCGCGGTCATCCACCCAGATCTGACCTTCGAAGTAGCGCTTTCCCTGCTCCATCCTTTTGGGTTTTACGGCGAACACGTAGCAGGGGATCTCGTCGGCATTCTGTTTTCCGAGATAGCGAATCTCGTACTGGGGAATTTCGGGCGTAGTGAGGACGAACGGCTGCACGCTGCGCAGATCCTGCTCGTCTTCCGGGGTCAGAATCAGGTTGCGCAGAGTGGATACAGGCGCGCGCACGACCTTTTCCGTGCGCTTTCCGTCTGGCGAAAAAATGATGTCGGAAATGATCTCATATTTCCCGCG
>Ga0070696_100000626_pt1 | contig 22572 bp, 15 predicted proteins | sample KBSK1253metaG_FD_65474 | JGI IMG/M metagenome (GOLD analysis project Ga0070696, IMG submission 65474) | Corn, switchgrass and miscanthus rhizosphere microbial communities from Kellogg Biological Station, Michigan, USA - KBS K1-25-3 metaG | ecosystem: Host-associated > Plants > Roots >... | reverse complement strand
ATCGGAATCACCATAAGGGTGCCCAGGATGACTTGAGAGCCCTGCTGACTCCAGAGCGTGATCTGTCGAGAGATCTCTGGGTCTTGTTTGATGCGCGCCACGACCTGCCTGGGTCCAAAGATCAGTCTTTGCTTTGGAAAACGGTAGACGACGAGCCGGCCATAATTCTCGTCGTCGGCCCTCGCTACCATCCACGCTGCCAGGTTGTCCTTGCGCTGCGGCGTGAACGGAAGCATGAGAATGTATTCCTCGGTCTGCTCCTCGGGCAGCTTCATGATCGTGTAAAAGGGCTCCATTACCTCGGCCCCGGTTGTGTCACCTGAACCAGCCACGGATGCGACCGCCCACTTGTCTTCCTTATTGTAAAAGACCTGCGGGTGATCCATGTGATAGGTGGAATAGACTCCTGTTTGGATTCTGAAGATGTCTTGCGGGTAGCGGAGATGCGAGCGCAGATCGGCCGGCATTTCCGCAAGGGGACGGAGAATTTCCGGGAATATCCGAGAATAGGTCTGGATCATTGGATCCATCTCATCCGCGACGTACAGTCGAATATGGCCATGGTAGGCATCCACTACGGCCTTCACCGAATTGCGAATGTAGTTGATCCCACCGCCGACCGGCTGCGAGTAAGGATACCGGTCGCTCACGGTGTAGGCATCGGCGATCCAGAAAAGTCGGCCTTCCGAGATCACGATGTACGGATCGTTGTCGAAGTGTAGATATGGCGCCACGCGACGCAATCGCTCAGCAACATTGCGATGAAACAGTACGCGGCTTTCGGACATCAGATCATCGGACAGTAACAGCTTCATGTCGGCGAATCTTGTTGCAAACAGCAACTGCCGCCACAACGACCCAATTGCAACGCCGCCGTCTCCAGCGTAGCTCGCGAAAACGTTGTCCTCTCCAGCGGGATGATGGAATTCTTTGACCTTGGTCTTGACATAGACGCGGTCACTCGATATTTCACCGAAGTAGATTTCCGGCCGGTCCACGGCGAGCGACGGCACCGAAGAAACTGGCGGAATGTCCTTGACAAACAAGACAGGCAGGCCTTCGAGTGTTGCCTTTGCGACGGGGCCAACCGTCAGGCCGAAGCCGTGTGTAAAGGTCAATCGTTCGTTGATCCAATTGCGATTCGGAAGGCTCGCCGCTGCCAACTCGCGTGGCGAGAGCATGACTTGTTGCATCTCGCCATTGATTCGGTAACGGTCATTGTCCACTGACTGAAAATCGTAATATGTGCGAATTTCTTGAATCTGACCGAAGGTGTCGAGCAAAGGCTGCTGGTCCCATAAACGGATGTTCTGGATCGTCCGCTGGTTGTTTTGAATGTCCCCGCTGCTGAGCCCCTGTTCACCCGATAACTCTCGTTCTTCGATGCGGTCGAGCCCGAACGCCTTGCGAGTCGCGGCGATGTTGTGTTGAATGTAAGGTGTCTCCCTGGCCAACTCGTTGGGCGCCACGGAGAAACGCTGCAGCACGGCTGGATAGACCCAACCTCCAACCAGCGAAAACGCGTAGGCGAACGCGCCCGCCAACAACAGCCGATTCGTGGCGCGAAAAATCGTTATGAAAGCCAGCACCGCGGCAAGGATTGCTGTGATCAACTCGACCCAAAGCATGGGCAACCTTGCGGCAATGTCGGCATAGCCGGCCCCAGCCACAAACCCTTTCGTGGAATAGAGCAGATTCGCCATCGACAAATAGGCCCGCCCCGCGAAGATCAAGAAAATTGCTGCGGTGAGGCCCAGCACGTGTGCGCGAGGACCGCGTTCACGGAATGCCAGCAGGCCCCCGCCGCCGGACCGCTCTTCGTGGCGGACTGTATAGATTGCCGCCGTTCCCATTAGGCTCACGACGCCCAGAGCCAATAACACAACTGAGGCAAAATCAAGCATCGGGAGAGTGAAGAAGTAGAACCCGATATCACGTCCATAGATCGGATCGGGTTTCCCGAACGGCTGTTGATACCAGTAGCGCAGGAACAGATCCCATGATCCCCACGCAAGTATCCCGGTGAAGCCGCCGATGATGAGCGAGGCGGGAATCGTCAAGCGCTCGACCAGACTGGCGAGATCCGGAAGCGACGCGCCGTCGCCGGCAACGCCGGAGGAGACTTTGACGAAGCTTGTGCTGGGGCTCACGCTTACAGCCCGTCTGAAGTTGAGCCATGCGATGGCGGCCGCAAGCAGCGCGGCCACGACGCCTAACATGAATTTGGTTCCGAGAACGGTCGAGTAGACCACCCCGTACCCAAGATTCTGGAACCACAGCCAATCTGTGTAGAAATTCGCCCAGGCCGGCCAGATTATGAGAAAGGTTCCGGCGACCATTATCGCCAGCACGCTTGGCCGAATGCCGTTTCCTCGACTAACAACCATCATCTTCTGTTGCATTGTGTGCCTCCTCGGCTCACGTCAGCGAATGACCACCACGGCAGCCTGCGGGTGGATAGCGGCGGACCGCACAAGCCGAGTTCCCTCATTGTGCGGCCACGCTGATGCCGCCTCGAGCCAACTAAGGCCCGACGACGCCCAGTCACGACAGCGGCAGCGGCTGCGGCTGCGAAACTTCCGCCGGGACCGGATTCCGCGGCTGGCTGCCGGGCCCGCGTCTCCTGGCACGATAGTCGTGCCACATGACCAACAACGCGCTCGCCACGAAAATCGATGAGTACGTTCCAACCACGATGCCGGCTAACAGGGCGAATGCGATTCCGTTCAGGACGTCACCTCCGAGAAAATACAGGGCAAGGCAGGCCAGCAACGTCGGACCCGCTGTAAGGAGAGTGCGGCTCAATGTCTGATTGATCGCGCGACTCACGAGATCGACGAAACTGCCTTGTCGTTCTCTGCTGCTCTGCTGATTCTCACGTACGCGATCGAATACGACAATCTTGTCGTTCATCGAATAGCCGATGAGCGTCAGCAACGCCGCGATCACATTCAGGTTGATTTCACGGTTCGTGAGTGAGAACAGCCCTAGGGTGATTACGACATCGTGCACGGTGGCGATGACGGCAGCAACGCCCGAGATCAGCCGAAACCGGAACGCAATGTAGGCCAGCATGCCGCCTAGCGCTCCGGCAGTGGCGAGAAGTGCCTGTTTGCGAAGTTGCGCACCGGCGCGCGGACCCACCATCTCAACGGAACGAATATTGAACGACCCGATGCCGCATTCACTCTTGATAGCGTTCAGGACCCTTTGGTCGACCCCATCCACCTTTTGCAGTTCATCGAGGTCTTCGATCAGACCACCCTTGTCATGATCTCGATAGCGGAGCACGCGCGTGGCAAGATCCCGCAACTGCCGGTCGCTCATTTGTCCGCTAGCCGCTAGTGCTGTGCTCCGAAGTCGCTCTTCGAACTCTGTCTGTGTAGCATTGTTCAAATCGAGTTTGCCGCCGATAGCCGCATATTTCTCACGAAGCGTCCGTTCCACCGATTGCCGGGCACGTTCCAGTGTCTCCTCGTCCGACAGTTCCGTTCCGACGATAAACTCGCCCTTCCCCTGCGTCTGCTGAACGGAAATCTCACCCGCGAGTCGGGCTGAGAGCGAGTCCCGAAGCTCGTCAATCGGGGGCGGCGGTTGCGAGAACCTTATGTAGATGAGCGTTCCGCCGCGAAAATCCAATCCGTACTTCGGTCCGCCCTTCCAGGCGAGGCTGGCCAGACTGATCACGATCATGCCGATGGATAACCCGAGTGTCAGTCGCCGTTTGTCGAGAAAGCGGATATTTGTGGGTCTGAAGAGATCCCGGTCTGGATAGCGCGGCCATATGCTCAACCTTGCCAATCTGGGCTTTCGCCAAAGGTGTAGATCGAACAGGGCGCGCGAGACGAAGACGGCCGTAAAGAGGTTCGCAACCAACCCGATGACGAGAGTCACGGCAAACCCGCGGACCGGCCCGGTGCCGAAAACAAATAGAAACGCACTGGCCACGACTGTAGTCACGTGCGTGTCAAGAATGGTGACAAAAGCGCGCCCAAAGCCCGCCGCGACGGCGGCTGACACGGCCTTGCCCGAGCGGAGCTCTTCCTTGATGCGTTCGAAGATGAGTACGTTTGAGTCCACCGCCATGCCGATGGACAACACCAGGCCGGCAATTCCGGGCAAGGTCCAGGTGGCGTCAATGTAGCTCAGGGCGGCAATGGTGATGATCGTGTTCAGGAATAGCGCAAGGACGGCATTCCAACCCGCACCGCGGTAGTACAACACCATCGAGGCGATGACGAGCACTAACCCCACCAAGCCAGCTGTCACGCCACGGCGGATCGAATCAGCACCGAGCGAAGGCCCGACGATCCGCTCCTCTATGACCGTTACACCCGCGGGCAGCGACCCCGCGCGCAGATTCAGGGCAAGATCGGCTGCCTCCTCATGACTGGCAGCGCCCGTAATCCGGCCGTTGTCGAAGATTTTGCTCTCGATTCGCGGCGCGCTGAGGACGACGTTGTCCAGCACGATCGCAAGACGATTGTCGATGTTCGCTCCGGTGAAGCGCTCGAATTTGCGGGCGGCGTCTTGCGTCAGTACGAAGCTTGTCTCCCAGCCAAGCCCTCCTTCGCTCTGCTGTGCTCGAGCGTCACGCAGGTCGCGGCCGGTAACGACGGGTGAGCGGGCCAGCAACCACCAGTTCTCGCCTGGGCCCGAACGTAGCGAGCCGCGCACAATCCTGCTATTAAGAGGCAGCACGCCGCCGTGGCCCGCAAGCACCGCCTCACTGGACTCATATGGACCACCCTTCACCTCGCACAGTTCGAGCATCGCTGCGGTCTGCAGGATTCCTTTCACGCGCGCTGGGTCGTCGACGCCCGGCAGTTGCACGAGGATCTCGGCGTCGCCGTCAGATCCTCCACGCCTCTGCACGCTCGCCTCGGCCACGCCGAGGCCGTTTACCTTCTTCTCGAGCGTGTCCATCGTTCTGACAAGCGTCTCCTGCCGGAGCGCAACGGCAGCTTCTCTCCGTAGAGTGAGCTTGTAGTCAATGGCACTCACGGGCGACAATATCCACTTGTCGCCTACGGCCTCGCTCACGACTCGGGTCAAGGCGCCTGAGTTGTTCGAGGGAACTCCTCTGATATCCACCTGAATCGTTTCGGCGGTCTCGATAGACTGCGGGTCGTTGCGATCCATGGAGCCGTACGCCACATTCTGCTTGGCGAGGATCGGCTTGAGCTGTTCGATGACCTGATCGGCGTCGGCCTTAAAGGCGTCCTGAACTTGGACCTGAAGGACCATGTGACTGCCGCCTTTCAAGTCCAGACCAAGGCGCACCCTTTGCGCCCAGTTTGCCGTCAGTTCGTGTTTCGACTTGGGCAAGCCAGTGATGCCAAGCACGCAGCCCAGCACAATCGCGTTGATCACAATCCATTTCCAGCGTAAGTTCTTGGACATTTGCTACTCCTTAATTCCGACGCCCCAGCGTCGAGCATGATGCGGTTGCATTCATCGCGCCTGCTCTGCGGCGGTCGCGGTTCTGTGCGGTTGTGCGTCCCCGATCGGTTTCTCTAAATGGCCTGACGCTTCAACGACTTCATGATCGAAATCGCTCTGGAACTGCGTCTCCAGCTGTTCGAGCTTGGAGTAAACGGCGTTCAGTGTTGATACCGCGGACAGCGTGGGATTGTCATGGTGATTTGCCGTCCGCAACGCCTGAGTTGCTGAGAATATCTCCCCCCGAGCTACGTTGACTTCTCGCACCAGACGGTGGCCAACCAGCGCAAGTGCAGAGAGCCGTGATGACGTGTTGATGTGGTGGAACGTGGATGTCAACTGCTGGCCGAGTTCGTTGAAAGCTGAAGTGAGTTGGCCGATCTCGTCGTTCCGGTGAATTGGCAGAGCGGACATCCAGGTGCCGCGTCCCATAATGTTGATCTGTGCGAGGAGACGTCGAATGGGACGGTAGATAACCCGATACCACACATAGTTCAAAACCGCGACAGAAATCATCAGCGTCACCACGGCATTGAGGACGCGCACTGTTGTGACGCTCAGGAACATTCTGTTTCGGGTATTGCTGAGTTTCTCTAGCGCAACCGCATGATCCGCGGTTTCGACCAGAATGGCTTCGTGCCGCTCCAGCAGTGCATCTGTATGCCGGTAGCTCAGCCATTCGGAAATCCCGAATAGGAAAAGCACCACGGCGGAAGTTACCAACATCAGTCTCAATCGTAGAGTCATGGCGTAAGTCTGCCTTTCTTCATGCGTTTGTACGGCGAAGACTCAAGCGAATCCGTTCGCGAGTTTCATCGAGTTGGTCCGGGGTCGCCCCGAGCTTTCGAAGGATGCTGTCCGCAATCGCCAGCGCGACTTCACCCTCCCCTGAGAAGACCTCGGACGCTCCCGCCTGCCGCAGTAACTCCGTTTCGCGGAGGTAATCGGCCCGCGCCACTACGTGGATAGCGGGATTGATCTCGCGAGCCGTTCGCACTGCTTCGGTAGCTGCCGCCGTACCGGAGGCGCTCAGAATCAGACTCGCCGCGCGGGCGACGCCTGCTTGCTCCAGAACGTCTCTCCGATTGGCGTCGCCATGTACGGCCGACAGGCCCTCGCCGCGGAGTCTGCGGTGGCTGTCGATATTCATCTCGATCACCGTCGGCTCAATTCCGCGTTGCCGCAGGATACGGAACACCATTTGTCCGATCGGTCCGTATCCCACAATCACAGCGCGATGGGCAGGGGCGCTCTCCTCTCCATACTCGGCTGCGGCATCAACTCCGGTGAGTGCCTTTCTGTTGAGCGCCCGCCACAGCCAGGGATGCCGTTCGATGAAGCGCTCGAGTGGACCCACGCCCCGATAGAGCAAGGGGTTCAACATGATGGAGACGATTGCGGCCGCCACCACGGGATTCATCGCGCCGTCCGGCAACGCGCCGACCTGCCGTCCGAGTGTCGCCAGCAGAAATGAGAACTCACCGATTTGCGCGAGTGCCAACGCGACTCCGATCCCGATCCTCGAGCTGTATCCGAGAACCGCGACGATCACCATGGCCGCCACCGGCTTACCGATCATGACGATCGCGAGCGTCACGGCGATGAGCAGCGGTGAGTCAAACGCCTGGCGCGGGTCGAACAGCATTCCCACGGAGAGAAAGAACATCACGGCGAACGCATCTCGCAGCGGCAACGCCTCGGAGCCCGCGCGTGCGCTGAATTCCGACTGGCCTACCACCATGCCGGCCAGGAATGCACCCAAAGCCATCGAAACGTTAAAGAGGTACGCCGAGCCGACCGCGATCCCCAGCGCAATTGCAAGCACGCTGAGCGTGAACAGTTCGCGCGAGTGCGTGTCGGCGACCTTGTTCAAGAGCCAGGGAATGAGACGGCTGCCGGCGATGAGCGTGAACCCGATGAAGATCGCGAGCTTGATTGCGGCGATTCCAACCGCCATCGGCAGGCCACGCGACTCCTGGCCGCCGGATGCGCTGAATATGACCGGGAGCAGCACAAGTACGAATACCGTGAAGATGTCCTCCACCACCAGCCAACCGACGGCGATCCGCCCTGTCGGACTTTGAAGTTCGCCATTGTCGGAAAGTACGCGTACCAGCACGACCGTGCTCGCGACCGAGAGGGCCAGTCCGAAAACGATGCCCTGGGACCAATTCCACCCGAAGGCGTGAAACGCCAATGCCCCCAGAGCCGTCGCTACCGTACTTTGGGCGAGAGCACCCGCCACAGCTATTCCTCGCACGGCCATCAGATCTTTCAAGTGAAAATGCAGCCCGACGCCAAACATCAGGAGAATCACGCCGACTTCGGCTAACTGCTCTGCCATGTGTCTATCGGCGACGAATCCCGGCGTATGGGGACCAACGAGAATTCCGGCAAGCAAGTATCCAACGATGGGCGACCACCCCAAGCGGTGAGACAGGTACCCGAGCGCTAGTGCCGCGATGAAGCCGCCGGCGAGCGTTGCGATAAGGTCGAGATTGTGCATTTCAGGCCTCTGTTCCTTGAAAAATGTTTAGCCGGTAGGCGTCAGCCCGATATCTCGGACGTCCCTGGCACGTTTAGCATCCCCGAAGTTGACGTCCCGGCGACGGTATTGCGTCTATGGATTACAGGGGTACAACCGGGACATTGAGCCTCATCGATCGCTCAGCCTTCATGCACCGAGGAAGATCGATTCCGGAGTTGCTCTTTGACTAGATCTGCTTAAAAGGAGGAGCCCGGGCAGGATGGACGCGGCATAGATCTATTGGTGTTTCCAGCAGTTCGGTTTCGCGGACGAACTGAAGACTGCAAAGTTGCGCGTGTACGGCGGTTGCCGCGAGAACTGCAAGAGTCGGGCCGGCAGGAGAACTAGTCTTGGCCCGAAGTGCGCGAAGCTTTCCGACAATGGAACCGGCGGTGGGAGAGGAATTCGGGGATCGTGCGAGAATTCCCGTCCGGTTGTGATGACCATCGGCGAGAGGCCAATCGTACGATGCCTGTGGCCTGGAGCATAGTGTGCCAAGCAGCAGCGCCAGAATGCCCGCTCGCCAGATCGTTTTCGTCACGAAGACCACTTTTTAGGATACCAAAGCTCGGCTCTTGAATCGTTACCCGCTCGCTGGTTCGCTAAATGAATTTCCGCACTCTTGCCTCGTGGACGCTATCGAGCATGCAGCACAGGGGTTTCTGACTTAATCGATGTGCCGGGTATCACCGGAGCGTCCTGGTACCATACGATGTTGGAGCCGAGCAAATCGGGTTGGGCGTATCATGATGCATCACAAACTTAGAATCGCGAGCTTGTGTACAGGCTGCCTCATGCTCCTCGGATGTTCGCGAGAAGCCCCGGATCCGAGAATCCACGGAAGTGCATCTCTTCGCCTAAAACCAATCACCACGCCGCTGGCGGAGCCGTTGATTCGGCGAACAGTCTACGTCCCGATCTATTCCAGTATTTATTGGGGCATTGACATCAAGGAGAAGCCGGTGGAACTGGCAGCCACGGTCAGCGTCCGCAATGTCAGTTCACGATATCCGCTGATCCTGGAATCCGTGCGCTACTACGACTCTGCCGGCAAAGAAGTACGCGTGTACGTCGGCACTCCTTCCGAGTTGGGACGCCTGGCCACGGTGGAATTCGTAATTCAGCAAAGAGATACCACCGGGGGACCCGGTGCAAATTTTCTGGTGCAGTGGGCTGGATCCTCCTACATGGATGAACCGTTGATTGAAGCGGTGATGGTTGGCCAGACCGGCAACGCTGGCATTTCCTTTACGAGTTCTGGGCGAGTGGTGAAAGACGAATCCACGCGGTAGACGCGGATAAGCACGGCGACGATGGCGCGCGGTCTTTTAGCCGACAAACGCCGCAGTCGTAGGGATGACGGTGTGAGACCTCGTTGTCAGTGCCGTTCGAGTGTTGAACCGGCGTGGATACGTCGTGCCCGCGTTCAATTTCAGGTTATCTGAAGAAGATACCGGCGTTGAATGTCGCGCCACGTGTGGTGGAGCACGGGCAAACAACGATTTGCAACGCATCTGATCCGGAATCTTGATGAGCGGCGCACCGCGTTAAACCCTAGAGCATCGTGCGGATGAGAGGCCGTAAAGCATTACGCCGAGCAAGTCGCGCACGCCTGGTCAGTGCTCAAATCCAATGGGCTGCCGATCGTCATCGCCTAGCAACGCCATTGTAGACTTCCTGAACCCGATCATCGCTGGGGTAGTCCGGCAGTGTCCAGGTAAATAATCTCCTTGTCATCGTCGTATGCCAGAATCTCCGCGTACCGGCCCCAGTCCACAGCAATCCCGATCTGATGCTCAACTTCTTCCGGCAAGAATTCTCGTTCGAACTCTTCCTTCATCCGGCTCCAAGTCAGACGGTTTCCGTCCACTTTCTTGAGTTCTGCAATCAGCCATCGGAAAACAGGCAAGCGGCGGATGCGTACGCCGAAAATTTCCTTGCGGCCGCGCACACTCGCGTCGGCGAAGGTCTCACCGAGCGGTGTCAGCGTGATGTCGCCTGCGGCGATGGTAGCGAACCCCAGTAGTTCGGCCGCCTCAATGAGCCGGAGCAAGTGATCGGAATCCAACTTCAGCTCATCTGCCAAGCGGAAAATATCCGCCCAGTTGCCGGGGAAATCGTTCAATTCCTCGAGCAAGCCGGCCAGATCGTTGATGTTGATGTCCGGGAGCAAGCGCAGGCGTCCGCCGCCTGGCGCCGTTCCCATTTCAACCTGCTCCGGTTGGGTCTGGCCTGCCATGGTGGCATAAACCCGGTCAACCATTTCGAGGAAAGCGGTACTTTTTCGCCGACGGGGATGCCGGAGACCGACCTTCAGATCGGCCACAACCCTTCCGGGATCCTTCTCCATTATCACGATGCGATCTGCCAGGAACACGGCCTCCTCGATGCTATGCGTCACCATGAGAATTGCCTTGGTCGGGATGTCCCCGGCAGTCCACAACTCCATCAACTCTCCGCGCAGCGCCTCGGCACTCAACACATCCAGAGCGGAGAAAGGCTCATCGAGACATAACAGTTCGGGATTGACCGCCATGGCCCGCGCGAAGCCGACCTTTTGGCGCATACCTCCCGATAGCTCCCGCGGGTATGCCGATTCGAAACCATCGAGCCCGACTTTATCGAGCAAATCCAATGCGCGAGGTGTCGCGATCTTATCTGGCACGCCACGGGCGGTCAAAGCAATTTCCACGTTTTGCTGCACCGTCAGCCAGGGGAACAGGGCGAACGTTTGGAAAACGATTGTTGCATAGGGGTTCACTCCCCGAAGCGGCTTTCCGCGATACAGCACGCGACCTTCCGGCGGCGTGGTCAGCCCGGCTATGATACGCAAGAGCGTGCTTTTGCCGCATCCTGATGGACCAAGAAGCGCCACGAATTCGCCTTCATCTATTGCGAGACTTACATCCCGGACCGCTACAAACTGTCGATCCCGCAGCCCATACGATTGCGTGACGTTTTGAAGTTCCAGCAGGCGAGTCGTGGTCATAGGGCTTAATCCATTCGGAACCGGACCTCGGCCAGCCTGTATAAGGGCCGCCATGCAAAGCGGTTGATCAAGACGACCGCAATAATCATGCTGAGCGTGGCCGCGAGCAGCACGGGATAATGCCCGCTCGCAGTAGCTTCGGCAATGGCCGAGCCGATTCCCAACACGGAGTGGACTTTGCCGCCAAAAACCGTGTACTCCGCAACAATACTGGCGTTCCATGCCCCGCCACCGGCCGTGATCAGCCCGGTGATGATATATGGAAACAACGCCGGAAGGGTCAACACGCGCCAGCGCTGCCATTTGTTCAGGCGCAGGACTTTCGCTGTGTGCTCCAGTTCGTGCGGGATCGCCGACGCCCCGGCGATCACATTAAACAGCAGGTACCATTGTGTTCCCATGAGCATGAGCAGGACCGCCGTGAGATTCAGACCTCCCGGTGCCGTTAACAGGCCCAATAACAGTACCGGAAAAAGCGCCGTGGCGGGAATTGAAGCCGCGACTTGGGCCACTGGTTGAAGCCAGGCGGACAGGCGTGGGTTCATGCCGATCGCGACGCCTACCGGCACCGTCCATAGCAGAGCGACGATAATCGCAGCCAACACGCGCAGCGCAGTAGCTCCCAAGCCCAAGCCGATTTGGGACCACTCTTGAAGCGAAACTCGAGCCAGCATGGCAATTGCGAGATATGAGCCCCAGCCGAGAATCGCTCCACCAACGATGAAGAATACGGTCGTCTTCCATCCTCTCGCAGGCTCCGCGTCGACCGTTTCCGCCGGGCGCGAAGCCAACAGGCCGATGATCCGCGCCAGCGGCGCCAGCGCGAGCCCCGCGCCGGCACGTACCCAATCCGCAACCACACGGGACTTTCGCCACGCATCATAGAACCAGGAATTGGGCGCCGGCACGCTGCCGAGTGTTTCGAGCTTGAAGCGGTCCGACCACGCCAGTAAAGGCCGCCACAGCACCTGATCGAGGAAGATGATCATCGCGATCAGGGTGATCAGACCCAAGGAGAGGGCATTCCCGTCACCCCTGTTAGCTGCTTCGTTCAGATAGGCGCCGAGACCCGGGAGGCGGAAATCCTTCTTGCCGACAGTAAAGATTTCAGCGGCCATGAGGAAGAACCAGCCGCCCGCCCAACTCATGATGCTGTTCCAAACCAAACCAATAGTGGCGAATGGCAGGTCCAAAACCTTGAAGCGAAGCCAGGCGTTGAACTGGAAGATGGCCGCCACCTCGCGAAGTTCTCGCGGCATCGTTTTCTGCGACTGATACCAAGCGAAGGTCAGGTTCCAGGTTTGGCTCGTGAAAATAAGCACGATGGAAGCCAGTTCCGCAGCGGTGTTTTGCGATAGAAAAGCACTTAACCCGAGCAGTACCACAGGAAGAAAAGAGAGGATAGGGACACTCTGGAGCACATCGAGAAGGGGAATGAGAATTTGTTCCGCGCGTTGGTTGCCGAGTGCGACGTTTCCGTACCACAAGCTGAATATCAGCGACATCCCGTAAGCTATCAACATGCGCGTGAACGATAGGCCGGCATAAAGAGGCAGGACGTCCGGAGATAGAGAAATCTCCGGGCCGCGAATCACCGCCGGCGCATAGAACGCCAGTCTCGTACCGGCGTACACCAACACCGTTACGCTGAGCAGTGCGACGAGGTCGCCCCAAGTCCAGGGGCGTTGGCGAGGCACCGCCGATGAAAAGAGGCGGATAATCCGGTTCATGAAAGCAAAGGCTCCGATTTCACTTTGCCATACTCAGATCGGGTGATCGCACTACAAATTACTCAGGCAGAGTTTGCGGCGATGATGCGTGCGGTTGCGTGACTGCATGGGACCGGCAAGAAATCCGAATGGGAGTTTGAATGGTAGCCGCAGCCACGAGTAACATTCATTTCGCGATTTGCTTTTTGTCAAACGCTTACGACGAAATCGGCATCGGGATTTTCGCGTCTTACTAGGCCTGAAATGCGTATTTTCAAAGGCTCAAGGCGGGCCAACGTTGCTGGCCACCTTTATAACGGCTACGCCAATGATGAGCAGGAAAAGGATAAGTAGTGTGAGCGGCGGCTCAAACCTCGGCCAGCTTCCTTCAGCGGATCGGCAATGCCTAAGCCGTAGACCTGGACCTGGGTTGCTGGAACCAAGTCGAAGAGTTCACGTTCGCAATTCATTGTTATCAGAGCGGTTACGGGCTGGATCGGCATCACCTGTTTCCCCGGTCGATATACAGCCAATCCCGTATGTGCTCGAAACCCCGGATCGGGGACACTCGGAATTGGAGGCAAGACGCATGGCTGATTTTCATCAAAGCGGCGCCATCACAACTCTCCACCGGCTTAACGCGGACGGCCACCTGCGGCTCGAGCGGGAATTGGAAAATATTTCGGATCGCGTGGCCATTGGCCTGGTTCTTCCGGCGCTTTACTCCGAGTTCCAGACGCCGGCGATGCGCGGAATCGTGAACGAGCTGAGCAAGGTGCGGTACTTGAAGCACATTATTGTGGCGCTGGGTCGCGCCAACTTCAGCCAGTACCAGCACGCGAAGACGTTCCTTGAGGACCTTGCCGGCTCGGTCACGATTCTGTGGATCGACAGCGACCCCATCCAGCAGCTTTTTCGAACGCTCAGACGAAACGGTGTTTCGCCCGGTCCCGACGGCAAAGGGCGATCCTGCTGGCTCGCTTATGGGTACCTGCTGGCGACCGGATCCTGCGACGTCATCGCCGTCCACGATTGCGATATCAAAAACTACAACCGGGACCTGCTGGCTCGACTCTGTTACCCCGTCGCCAGTCCCGATCTGAACTTCGATTTCTGCAAAGGTTATTACGCCCGTATCACCGGCTGTCTTCACGGCAGGGTCACGCGGCTGTTTCTGACGCCGCTGGTTCGCGCATTGCATAGTCTTGCGCCCGGCGATGGATTCCTGCGTTTCCTCGACAGTTTCCGATATCCGCTGGCGGGCGAGTTCGCCATGAAGGCCGACCTGGCGCGAATCAATCGCATTCCGGGCGATTGGGGCCTGGAAGTGGGCGTGCTATCGGAAATTCATCGGAATTGCAACGTGTCGCGCATCTGCCAGGTGGATCTGGCTGATAGTTACGATCACAAGCACCAGGCGCTCTCGGCGACGGACTTCTCGACCGGGCTCGGCCGTATGGCCACCGAGATCGCCCGATGCCTCCTCCACACCCTGGCGGCCGGGGGCCACGTTCTTACCCCGGATGATTTCGATACACTGGAAGCCCGTTACGTGCAAACGGCCGTGGAGATGGTGGATCGTTACTACGCCGACGCCAAGCTGAATGGGCTCGAGTTTAATCGCCATGCTGAGGAGTTAGCCGTTTCCGTGTTCTCGGCCAGCCTGCGGAATGGAGCCCGGAAATATTTGGCTGACCCGTTTGCCGAGGATGTGCTTCCCAGTTGGAACCGGGTGGTGAACGCGGTGCCGGACGTTTGTGACCGTTTGATGGAAGCGGGAGAGCGTACCAGCCGCCCGGCTTCGCTGTGCGTGGCCTGACAGGCGCCCGCGGTATTGTGATTGCATATGGCACAGGCTGTCCTATCGGATGAAGCCGTTCGTTACCTTCGGGACGTCGGCGCGGCCGATATCGTCATTGGTATCCCGAGCTACAACAACGCCCGAACCATCGCACACGTCGTCAAGGCCGCCCAGGCCGGGCTGAGCCAGTACTTTCCGCAGTACCGCTCCGTGATCGTTAACTCCGACGGGGGCTCGACGGACGGGACACGCGAACAGGTGCTCAAGGCGGAGATCGAAGAAAGCCATCTCCTTCTGCTCAGCACGCCGCTGCTGCCCGTGCACCGGCTGGCGTTGCCCTATCACGGAATTCCCGGCAAGGGCAGCGCATTCCGCACAATTTTCACGCTGGCTCAGGAACTGCGGGCGCAAGCCTGCGCCGTGATCGATTCCGACCTTCGATCCATCACGCCGGAGTGGATCAGCCTGCTGGTCCGCCCGCTGCTGCATTCCGGATTCGATTTCGCCGCGCCCTATTACCACCGGCACAAGTATGACGGCACCATCACCAACAGCATCGTCTACCCGCTGACACGCGCGCTCTACGGCCAGCAGGTGCGGCAACCGATCGGCGGCGATTTCGGCATCTCGGGCAAACTGGTAGCGCGCTATCTGGAGCGGGAGGACTGGGAAACCGACGTAGCCCGTTTCGGCATCGATATCTGGCTCACCACCATCGCGCTCGCCGAGGGCTACCGGGTCTGTCAGAGTTTTCTCGGCGCCAAGCTGCACGATGCGAAAGATCCAGGCTCGGACCTTAGCGCCATGCTGCATCAGGTGACCGGCAGCGTGTTCCAGCTCATGGCCGAGTACGAAGATCGCTGGCAGAACATTTCCGGCTCGCGAAAGGTCGACCTGTTCGGCTTTCGCTTCGATGTGGGCCTTGAACCCATACGAGTAAACGTAGACCGCATGATCCACAGCTTCGTCGAAGGATGCCGGAACCTTGAAGAAGTCTGGGCGCTGGCGCTCGCGCCCGAACGGCTAAAAGCCTGGCTGAGCGCCGGCCGCGGTTTGCCGGATCAGCCGTCGGAATTCCATGTTCCCGACGAGCTTTGGGTCCGCTCCATCCACGATTTTGCCTGCGCTTATCGCAGCACGCCCTTGGGACGCGGCCATCTCCTGCGCTCGCTGACGCCGCTCTATCTCGCGCGTGTCGCCTCATTCGTTATGGAAACCCGGGAGGACGGCGCCGCGGAAGTAGAAGAAAAGATCGAAAACCTGTGCCTGTGCTTCGAGCGCGAGAAGCCTGGGCTGATCGCTAAATGGAATTCAACGCAGAATTACGAAAGGCATCCGGCGGCCGCACCGTCACCCGAATCAGGGAACGGACCTGCGCGCTCGCCTGAAACTGAAGTCGAGGTGAAATCATGAACGCAAACTTTGCCCGTCTGTGGGAGCAGACGATGGCGCGAATCTCAGGCGAGCTCGCGCGCGCATTGCCGCCGCTGATCGTCGCACTCGCCATACTGGCTGCCGCTTATCTGCTCGCGCGGCTCGCGCACTGGGTTCTGTTGCACAACTTCAGGGGCAGGTCCTTCGACCGGTTTCTGCGGCAGAGCGGACTCGGCAGTTTCTTATGGCGTCCCGGCCGCTGGCGGTCGGCCCAGGTGGTTGCCAAAGCCATGCAAGCTGCCTTGCTGGTGGGAGGTGCGCTGACAGCCTTGAGCGTCTTCGATACCAGTATCACGACGCGCATGGTCGACGCCGTTCTGCTGATGCTGCCCAAACTGGTAATCGCCTCTGGGCTGCTGCTGGCCGGTGCGTGGCTTTCCCAATTTCTGGCGCGCGCCACGCTGGTATGGGCTGTCAACGAGGGATTGCCATACCCACGTCACTGGGCAACCGGAGTGCGCGTTGTGGTGTTCGGTCTGGCCGTCGTCGCTGCCTCCGACGTTCTGAACTTCGCGCGGGAAGCTATGCTGGGTACGTACCTGTTATTGCTGTTCGGACTCGTGCTGGCTCTGAGCCTCGCGGCCGGTCTGGGGGCGCGTGACCTGTTGCGCAGGCGTCTCCAGGAGCAGTCGCGGCCAGGCGAGGAGGAACGAGAGTCGTTATGGAACCATTTGTAGAACGGCGTGGCCCCACCCCGCCGGACCCGGTACGCTGGTCATCAGCGCATTCGGCAGGTTAGCCGTGAGCGCCGCCGAAGCCGGTGATTGAATGATCACGGCCCGGTCCACGACCTTAAGAAATTCGAGATCTCCGGGGCTGTCGCCGAGACCGACCGAGAAAACCTCGCGATGAATCTGGTAATAAAGCCGCAGCAGGGTCGTCACCGCCAACGCCTTGTCGTTCTGTCCGGTCACATGATAAAACCGGCCGCCCCGCGTCCATTTTTTTCCTGTACGCTCGATGGCCCCGAGGAGCACTTCCGCGTTTCCGCTAAGGATCTCGAAAGCCACATCGAATTCGCGGCGCTTGGCCAGCATGGCCTGCCCGAGCGGGAGATTGCACAGGGAGCTGATCTCCTCCGGCGTCATGTCGTCGAAGGTGCGGACCGTGGATTGCGTTTCAGCTGCCGCTTCGCGAAGCGCCTGGATAAGCACCGCGTGGTCCTCTCCGAATTGCACCATCTCATAGGTCTCGGACTGCCGCGCGAACGGCACGGAAAACGGGAAGTACCCCAAGGGGATGTACATCGCCCCGCCATTTTCGACAATAAAAGGATGGGCATTCCCGGTGATGGTGCGCCAGTGTTCCACCTCGGCGCGCGTTTTCGTCGTGCAGAAAACCAGCGGAATCCCGAGCGCGCGCAACCGTTCGAGAGCGGAACGTGCGGGCTCCCAATCGTACGTATCCTGGTCCAGCAACGTTCCGTCCAAGTCCGTGACCACCACTTTCATTACGTTCAGAGTAAACGCGCCGCAGTGGCATGAGAATACGATGAATTCTGTATTTTGGAGTGTGCGATGAGATACAAAACCTGGCCCGTCTTGCTAGTCGGACTGATTACGCTGCTGTTGCTCAATATCTTGTGGGGCATCACGGTCATCCGCAAATCCAATGAGATTTATCGTGAAGTACTTTCCAACCAGGAGCGCTATCGGGAAAACGACAAGATCCTGACGGAAATTCAGACCGGGATCTACGTAGTCAGCGTGCTGGTGCGTGATTTTCTGCTGGACACGTCGCCGGTCACGAGCGAAGACTACCGCCAGCGCATGCTTCAGATCCGCTCGTCTCTTGAGGGCGACGTGGGGCAGCTGCGAGAGTTGACGCGGCCCGAAGATCACGCCATCTTGAATAGCCTGCAAACGGAACTGGACGCCTTCTGGCAGCTCTTCAACCCCATCTTCGAATGGACGCTGCTGGAAAAAATGCAGAACAGTTCCCGCTTTCTGCACCAGGACCTCCGGCCGCGCCGGAGTGCGGTCTTTTCCATGACCGAACAGATCGCGAAGTTGAACAGCGGAAACATCGCCAGCGAGGATGAAAACACACGCCGCAGCAAGGAAAAACTGAATCGCGACCTCTGGCGGATGACCGGTCTCAGCCTCATGCTCGGAACGCTGGTGGTGGCCGGCAGTATTTTTCGGGTATCGCAACTCGAGAAACGGTCGGAACTGCAGCACAGGGCTACACAGGAGGCCGAGCAGGCAATGCGCGGCCTCTCACACCGGCTGGTGCGCGCCCAGGAGGAGGAGCGGCGCGCGCTTTCCCGCGAACTTCACGATGAAGTCGGGCAGATTCTCACCGCTCTGCGCATGGAGCTTGGCAACCTGGAACTGCTCCGCTCGAAAAATGGCGCGTTTGACGATCACATGCGAGAAGCCAAGAGGCTCGCCGAGCAGACGTTGCGCACCGTCCGCGACATGTCCTTGGGACTGCGCCCATCCATGCTGGACGATCTCGGTCTGGGGCCGGCCGTGGAATGGCAGGCCCGAGATTTCGAGCGACGCACCGGCGTTCCGGTCGCCGTCGACCTCGACGGTGAACTCGCTCAGGCGCCCGAAACCCACCGCACCTGCATCTACCGTATCGTGCAGGAGGCTCTGACCAACTGTGCGCGGCACGCCCATGCAACCCATATCCGCATCACACTGCACGGCGGCGAAGATCTCATCTCCCTTTCCATACAGGACGACGGCGTCGGCCTGGCATCACCGTCCGGAGGCGCCCGCGCCGGCATCGGACTGCTCGGAATCGAGGAACGCGTTCGCGAGCTCGGAGGTACGACGCGAATTCGATCGCAGGCGCGAAAGGGCACGCTGCTCAGCGTTGAGATTCCCCTCTGCGCCGGCGTAAAGGCATGAGCAAGCTCAAAGTGCTGCTTGCCGACGACCATGCGGTAGTGCGGAAGGGCCTGCGGTTCGTCCTCGAGCGTGATGGAAATGTCGAGGTAATCGGCGAGGCGGCCGACGGCCGGGAAGCCGTCAAGCTTGCGGAGCGCCTGACCCCGCAGGTCGTCGTGATGGACATCGCCATGCCCAATCTGAATGGAATTGAAGCTGCGGCTCAGATCCTCAAAAAGAATCCGCGCATCGGCGTAGTCATTCTCAGCATGTACTCGGATGAAGGCTATCTCGTGCGCGCGCTCTCCGCGGGCGCCAAAGGCTACCTGCTCAAGGACTCCGCCGAAGAAGACCTGGTTCGAGCCGTGGAGTCCGTGGGCCAGGGCAAGCCCTTCTTCAGCCCGGCCATCGCACAAACGCTGCTCGGAGACTATATGCGAAGGCTGCAGCTGGAGAACCGCGAGGACTCCTATGATCTTCTAACGGATCGTGAAAAGGAGATCCTGCAACTGCTGGCCGAAGGCAAATCCAATAAAGAAGTGGCGGCGCTGCTTAACGTCAGCCTCCACACGGTCGAGACCCATCGCACCCACATCATGCAGAAACTAAACCTGCACAATACCGCCGAGATCGTTTTGTACGCCGTGCGCAAAAAGGTGATTCTGCAGTCGTGAAATCGGTATGCTCATTCGTATCTCAGCGCGCTTGTCGGCGCCGCTCCATCCGGTATCGACGTAGTCGCTTCCGCTGTCCCACGCGTGGCGCCGGATATACTCGCGAAGTTCCGTGAGCTGGAGTTCGCAATTTTGATCAGTGGTAGAAACACGTGCCTAGATCCTCACAAACTGTCCTCTCATTACCAAGCCGGGTACCCGGCTCCGAATCTGGGAGACGCGCCCGCTCCATCTCGTGACGATCACGGTCGCGAACACAACCGCGCTTCTTACCTCGAGCGAAGCTTCCAGCACGGCCCGCCACGCAGGCCGCAAATTATGAAGCGACATTTCGATGAAGGTGGCCGTCCGGAAGATGAGAAAGACCACCCGTGGCTGGGCAACCGGCTCATCAAGCCCTACATCCGAGGCACTGGGGCCATCCGGGCCGACAACGGCCGGGCGGGATGCTGAAAATACTACTATCGTCGGGCGGCCTGGGGACAATGGGTCCAGGGAAATGGATGCCATTAACCGATCAGGATCTGGGGCGCAGTCGGGCGTTCAAATACTCGTAAACAACTGGGGCGTTCGGCCCGGCGCTATTCTCTAGGCCAGCATCTTGCGAACCACAACACCGCGGACATCCGTTAGCCGAAAATCGCGTCCCTGATGGCGGAACGTGAGCCGGGTATGATCGAGTCCCAGACAGTGCAGGATCGTGGCTTGCAGATCGTTCACGTGCACGGGATCTTCCGTAATCGTTAGGCCAATTTCGTCAGTCGCGCCCACGGTTACACCCGGCCGGATGCCGCCGCCCGCCATCCACATGGTGAAGCACTTCGCATGATGGTCGCGGCCGGCGTCCTCGGCGTCCTCGGGTTTGTGAAATTCACCCATGGGCGTGCGGCCGAATTCTCCGCCCCAAATGACGAGTGTGCTCTCCAGGAGCCCGCGCTGCTTGAGATCCTGGATTAGCGCGGCTATAGGAGCGGCAGTCGTCTCGCAATTCTGCTTCAGATCCTTGTTGAGCGCGCTGTGCTGATCCCACGAGGAGTGCGTAACCATGATGAAGCGGACTCCGCGTTCAACCAGACGGCGCGCCAGAAGGCAATTGGCGCCGAATGCTCGCGTAGGCTCCCGGTCCACGCCGTAAGAGTCGCGGACAGGCTCCGGCTCCTTTGACAGATCCAGCAGCTCGGGCGTGCTGCTTTGCATGCGGAACGCCATCTCGTAGGACGATATTCGGGAAGCTATCTCCGGGTCCCCAGTCGCAGCGTACCGTTCGCGATTGAGTTCGGTCACCAGGTCAAGATCGGCTCGCTGTTCCTCTTTTGTAACTCCGGGTGGATTCGACAAGTAGAGGACCGGATCGCCTACGCGGCGGAACATGACGCCCTGATAAGCCGACGGCAAAAATCCACTTGTCCATTGTGAGGCCTGACTCATATTGGACTTTCCGGTGCTGAGTACCACAAAACCGGGCAGATTCTTCGATTCGCTGCCGAGTCCATAGAGAACCCAGGAGCCCATGGTGGGACGCCCGGGCAGCATATGTCCCGCCATAAGCAGCATATCGGCCGGCTGATGATTGAAGGCGTCGGTGTGCATCGATCGCACGAAGCACAGGTCGTCGACAATCGGAGACCAGGCCGGGGCCAGGTAGTCACTCAGGGCGGCGCCGCTCTTGCCATATCGGCTGAACGTTCGCGGACTTCCCAGAATTGTCGCACTCGGTTTGATAAAAGCGAGTTCCAGATTCGCGGTCAAGCTCGGCGGCAAAGCGCGCCCATGCCAGCGTTGGAGCTCCGGTTTGGGGTCGAACAAGTCGATTTGGCTGGGCGCTCCCTCCATGAACAAGAAGATTACGTTTTTGGCTTTGGCCGGGAAATGCGGCTGCTTGAGCGCAAATGGATTCACTTGTGGACCGGTGTCGGCCGTCCGGCCTTCTTCGGCCAGCAGGTTCGACAGCGCAATCATGCCGATGCCCCCGGCGGTCTGCCGGAGAAAATCCCGCCTGCGAAGCGTAAGTTTGAGTTTTTCCGGATCCACTGTTACTCCCTGGTTATAAATTCGTCTGCGTTCATCAAGACTCGGCTGAGTCCGAACCAGGCCGTGGCATCGGCGGGATCCACGTTTGCCAGATGAACCGCAGACATGGATCGCCCGGCATCTTCGCTTGCCTTGGCCAATTGCCTCCTGCGTTCGAGGTAGCTCAGGAGCATCACACGTTCTTTGAGTGTGGCCGGCCGCGCATAGCAAAGGCGAACCGCACGGTCAATGCGGTCCTCGTCAGAAATGCTCTCCTTCAGCAGACGTGCTGCCACCGCTTGCGCGGTTTCGGTAAAAACGGGGTCGTTCATCAGGTTCAGCGCCTGGAGCGGTGTGTTAGAGACTTCACGGCGAGCGCATGTAACGGTTCGATCCGGTGCGTCGAAGTTTCCCAGCAGCGGATAAAGATTGGTTCGCTGTGTCAGTACGTAAAGACCGCGCCGGTACCGGTTTCTTCCCGCGGTTTCGGTCCAATTAAGGCTGTAGGCCTGGTCCGAAATTCCCTCAGGCTGGGGTGGACGCACGCTCTCTCCTCCCACCGTGTCCAGCAGGAGACCACTCGCGACCAGAGCGGAATCGCGAATCAACTCCGCTGGTAAACGTAAACGCGCTTGCCGCGCCAGGAGGATGTTTCCGGGATCGCGCGATCCCAGGTCTTGTCTTACCCGTGAAGACTGCCGGTAAGTGGCCGAAGTCACAAGCATGCGGATCATGGCTTTCGAGCTCCAGCGTCGCTCGATGAATTCCGCGGCCAGCCAGTCGAGCAGTTCGGGATGACTCGGCTTCTCGCCCTGCATGCCGAAATCCTCTGAGGTGCGGACGAGGCCACGGCCGAATAATTCCTGCCACAACCGATTCATTGCGACTCGTGCGGTAAGCGGATTTTCGGCAGAGGCGACCCAGCGAGCCAGCGCCAGACGGTCGGCGGTTTGACCAGCCGGCAGGGGCGGCAGCGATTCCGGGGTCCCGGGAGTTACTTCGGCGCCCTGCTCTTTATAATTGCCACGGACCCGGATGTACGCCGGATGGCGTTCCGTATCCTCCGCCAGCGTCATGATGACACTCAGCGGCGGATTTTTTTCGGACAGGGCCGTGAGTTTTTCAGCCAGCGCCTTTAAATGCAAC
>Ga0070696_100000623_pt1 | contig 22585 bp, 19 predicted proteins | sample KBSK1253metaG_FD_65474 | JGI IMG/M metagenome (GOLD analysis project Ga0070696, IMG submission 65474) | Corn, switchgrass and miscanthus rhizosphere microbial communities from Kellogg Biological Station, Michigan, USA - KBS K1-25-3 metaG | ecosystem: Host-associated > Plants > Roots >... | reverse complement strand
TGGTCGTGGGTCCACATGGTGCCCTGGATCTCACGGAAGTCGCCCGGCACCTTGACAAGGCCGCCGTTGCCGTCCGGTCCTGACGCCCGTCGATCTGTGGCGTTGGTATTGATCTTGTCGCGCCGCGCGAGTGTCGTGCTCCAGAGGTAGTCGTAGAAGGTGCCGGGGAAGTGGTGGGCGCCGGTCGCCCCGTCGCTCTCCGCGCCGTTGTGCGCGTTGTGGAAATGCAGCTGCTGCTCGTTGCGGCCGAAGTTGTTGGGACCGTTGTCCTCACGGTTGAGCGGCGTGTTGTTGTAGATGCGGGTGAGGATCGGCTCGCCGTAGCGCCCCTTGATCAGGAACGGAGGCAGGCTTCCCTGCGTGAACGCGCCCCTGCCGTAGCACCACACGCTGTTGGGGTCCTGGTCGGGGAAATTGGGGTGGAACTTGGTGCCGGGCACGCACTGGCCCCACGACGCCACGTAGCCAACCTTGGGGAAGAATTCCGACCAGCGCTGGAAGGCAAAGAACTCGGTGGGCGGCCGACCCTCGATTGGGCCCCGATGGGAGAGCGGGTTGCGGAACGGGTTCTGCTCCGGATCGTTGTTCGGGTTGGCGATGAAGTCGTTGTAGTCGTTGTGGTAGGACAAGCGTCTTGCGGGTCGCTCATTGGCAAACTGGCCGCCGAACGCAGCATCGACCTCAGCTCCTCTCGGGACCGGGGTCATCGGCACCGGCGTCTGATGCTGCAGCCGGGTCAGGCGCTGGGTGAACTTTGCGGCGCCGAACAACGGGCTGCGCGGCGTTCCCGTGGGCACGTCGGCAAACGCGCTGCGCGCAAACGGGCTCAAGCCGTTCTTGCAAACCAGAGTTCCACCGGCCGTGAAGGCGCCCCACTTGACTAGGTCACGCCGCGTGACCTGACCCAGGGATCGCGCCTTGACGATCTCGGCTCGGTTGTCGCGGGCTCTCTGCGCTTCCCTCTGCCGGATGCGCGAAGCCTTGTCTGAGATGTACATAGACTAACCTCCCGAATTCTACCGTTCATGCTCGCTCACGACGGCGTTGCTCGATCGAGAACCGCACCGTCGTCGAGGTGACCTACGCGGTTACTCTGTGATTTCTCGGCGCGCCCGGCTGCACATTCCGTTCGGTCGGAACGCTGCAAAACGTCTTTGACTGTAAACGGTGCAGCTTTGACTGTAAACGGTGCAGTGCGGTTCCTATTCCGCCAGCTTGACCCTGATCTTCAGCTCCTCAACAACGGCAGACGAATTTCACGAGCACCGAGCTCGCGGTTGCAGGCGAGCATCAGGGCGGGATCGAAACGCAAGGCGTCGAGATCGTCCGCATCCTCATGGCCCGCCGCGATACCGCCATCATGCGCGCGGTCACAATGGCGCGGTAGCTGTGAACGACGAAGACGCGGACGACGCATTTTGAAGACGGCGGTGTCTTCGAACAGGTCCTACGTCAAATAGCGCGCCAGACTGGGCTCGCAGCCGCCGGCTGCTGTCACGACGGCCGACATGGATTGCAGAACGGATTGGTGAGGGCCGCTGCACGCCGGCCCAAACCGCATGCACCGGCGACGGCGCCCTTACCGGTTCGCGCTAAACGGCGGGGCGCCTCCAACGTGCCCACCCTCGCCCACCAGGGCGGCGGCAATGAAGGCCGCGGAGGCGAGCGTCAGGGCGATGGCCAGCAGAATCTCCCTGCTCCAGCGCTGCGCGCGGAACCGGACGATGAGGCCGGAGACGACGCGAAGAATTCCCATCGCTCATAAGCACACCGGCGGCACGCCCCTCGCCAGGGTGCCGTTGGCCGCGCGACAGAAGAGCACAGAGTTTTTGCGCCCCTCTCTCCCACCGCCCGCGGGCCATCCACAGCACGAGCCTCGTCGCCACGATTCCGAGGGCGACGGGGGAGGAAGCCGAGCTACAGCCCGCGCATGATGCAGCCGAGCAACAGGATGACGTAGGCCGCGAGGAGGCCATAGAAATGCGCAACGTCGCCGGTGAGGAGCGGCACCGAGGTGCCGAAGTACCTGGCGAACAGCACCGCGAGAGCCAGCACGATCGACAACAGGAACGTCAGAATTCCGGGTGCTTTCAGAACCATGCGCATCTCCCTCACGCTTCTGTGATAGATCCCCGGCGCGAGATTATCAGCTTGCAGGATCGGTGGCAGCGGTTTCGGCAGTCGGGCGCCATTGCGGGGGACTGCCGAGACTCGCGGCCAAACGGCGCAATGCGGCCTTTCGGCCTGGGGCGTGTCAGACCGGCACTGCGGTGGCCTTCGCCTTCGCGGCTGCGTAATAGGCCCACAGCAGCCGTGCCGCGACGCCCCGCCAGGGGCGCCAGCGCTCGGCCAGCGTCATCATGTCGTCCTTGCCGGGCCGTTCGGCCAGCGCGAACGCCCGCTGCAAGGCGATCTGCAGGGCGAGGTCGCCCGGCGCCCAGGCGTCGGCGCGGCCCAGGCAGAACATGATGAAGACGTCGGCCGTCCATGGGCCGATGCCGACCACGGCGGTGAGGGTGGCGTGGATCTCCTCGTTGCTGGCGCTTTCGAGGGCCGTCAGGTCGAGGCCGTCGGCACAGGCCGCGGCGATGGCCCGCAAGGTGCGGATCTTGGGACGGGACAGCCCGGCGCCAGCGAGCCTCGTGTCGGAGAGGCGCAGGAGCGTGGCCGGCTCGAACGGCTGGCAGGCGGCGGCGGTGCGCTCCCAGATCGCCGCCGCGCTGGCAACCGAGAGCTGCTGGCCGACGATGACCCGGGCGAGCCCCTCGAAGCCGGCAGGCCGGCGGCGCAGCGGCGGGTCGCCGGCGGTGTCGTGCACGTGGCGCATGGTGGCGCACTTGCGCCGCAGCGCCCGCACGCCGTCGCGGATGTCGGCCTCGGTGGCAATGATCCTCATTGCGGCACGGTCATCAGCTCGATGAGGTGGCCGTCCGCCGTCTTGAAGTAGACGCCGCGGCCGCCGCCCCAGTCGTTGAACCTGCCATCCTCGGCACTCCACGGCGTGCTGCCGTAGACGAGGCCGGCCTCCCTGACGCGCCCGAAGATGGCATCGAACTCCGCATCGGTGATGTGGAAGGCATAGTGATGGCTTTCGAACCGCTCCTCGTCGTCGAACAGGAAGGTCAGCGTGTCGTTGACCTTGACCGGGGCAAAGTGCTGGCCCCGGCCCTTATAGACGAGGCCGAAGATCTGCGCGAACTGCCGTGCGGCGGCGTCCTTGTCGCGGACGGGCACGATGGTGTGGTTGAGCGTGATGGTCATGGATCGCCTCCAGCTGGCTTGCCTCGGCGGGATGCATCGAGTCGGTTTGGCCATGCAGCTTACTCCGGGCGGCCATGGCACACCGTTCAAATCGTGGAGACCTGTCCGGGGAGCGGCGTTCAAATGCATTGCAAATTATTTTCATGCTCCGTTACCCCACGGCGCCGCCTCGGTCTCTCCCGGCGCGGCCGGCCTCTTGCGCGGCGGCGCGCGCAGCGCCACATCTGGCGCGCATGATCGCCTGAGACGCAGGATGCAACCGAATGGCGGACAGTGACATGAGCAGCGCGCGGCAACTGCATCTCGGCGCCTTCATGCGTCCGGTGAGCATTCACACGGGCGCCTGGCGGTATCCCGGCGCTTTTCCCGACGCGAACTTCAACCTGGCGCACTTGAAGCGGTTCGTGCAGACGCTGGAGCGCGGCAGGTTCGATGCGTTCTTCATGGCCGACCACCTGGCCGTTCTGAACATGCCCATCGAAGCCTTGAAGCGCAGCCATACGGTCACCTCGTTCGAGCCCCTCACGCTGCTCTCGGCACTCGCCGCTGTCACCGAGCGCATCGGCCTCGTCGCGACCGCGTCGACCACATTCGATGCGCCCTACCATATCGCGCGCCGGTTTGCTTCGCTCGACCACATCAGCGGCGGGCGCGCGGGCTGGAATATCGTCACCACCTCCAATCCCGACGCGGCGTTGAACTTCGGGCTCACGGAGCACATGGAGCACGGCGACCGCTATGCGCGGGCGCGCGAGTTCTACGATGTGGTCACCGGCCTGTGGGACAGCTGGGCCGACGATGCGTTCCTGCGCGACGCCGAAAGCGGGATCTTCTTCGACCCCGACAAGCTGCACGTGCTCGACCACAAAGGACAATATCTCTCCGTCCGGGGCCCGCTCAATATTGCGCGCCCGGTCCAGGGCTGGCCGGTCATCGTCCAGGCGGGTGCCTCCGATGCCGGGCGGCAGCTCGCGGGCGAGACAGCGGAGGTCGTATTCGCCGCCGGGCTTCCGCTGCGCGCCGCCCAGCAGTTCTACGCGGACGTCAAGGACCGTGCGGAAAGGGCGGGACGCAACCCCGATCACATCAAGATCCTGCCGGGGGCACTGGTTATCGTCGGCGATACCGTGGAAGAGGCGCGCGCCAGGCGGCTGCAGCTCGACAGCCTGGTGCATTTCGACAGCGCCATCGCCTCGCTATCGATCGCGCTCGGCACCGACGCCTCGAAATTCGATCCCGAAGGCCCGTTACCTGAGATCCCGGAGACCAACCAGAGCAAGAGCGGGCGCGAGCGCGTGATCGACTTGGCCCAACGCGAGGGCCTCACGGTGCGCCAGCTCGCCCAGCGCCTCGGCGGCTATTCCGGGCTGACGTTTGCCGGCACGCCGCAGACCATCGCCGACGCGATGGAGGAGTGGCTCCAATCCGGCGGCAGCGACGGCTTCAACGTGATGTTCCCGTATCTGCCCCAGGGTCTCGACGACTTTGTGGGCCGCGTCGTACCCGAGCTGCAGCGGCGCGGCCTGTTCCGGCGCGAGTATCCCGGCACCACGCTCCGCGACACCCTCGGCCTGCCGCGGCCGCGGAATCGGTTCTTCGCCTAGCGGACCACCCGCGGGCTTCCGAAACACATGGTGGTCTGCGCCATTGTTGTGGCACGGTTAAGGAGACCGCGCACCTAAAGATCTCCCCCGGAAACGGGGATACAGGGGATGACAGGTCTGGCCAATTGAGCGGTCACGTGCCGGCGAAACAAGGCTTGCGGACAAATGCGTTTTTGCTCCACTTGCGTCAGGTGTAGTATCTGCAGCGTTTCAGTCTAAAGACGGCCGTCGCAAGCGAGCGGAGTTCAGCACTGAGAGCGGTTGGGGCACTACCCATGACACCCAACGGTACGATCCGGGCCCATGCTTTGGGCGACGTCAGTGGTCTGTCTCAGGAGGCTATCGAGGCACTTCCTGCCGCGATCTACATGACAGACACTGAAGGGCGTCTCACCTTTTACAACTCTGCCGCGGCCGAGCTTTGGGGCTGCCACCCCCAGCTTGGCGAGACCAAGTTCTGCGGTTCCTGGAAGCTCTATTGGCCGGATGGCACGCCGCTGCCCCACGACGAGTGCCCGATGGCACTGGCATTGCGTGAAAGGCGACCAATCCGTGGCATGGAGGCGGTTGCCGAGCGCCCGGATGGCACGCGAATTCCGTTCATCCCCTATCCGACGCCGGTGTTCGATGCATCCGGAATGTTTACCGGTGCCGTCAACATGCTTGTCGATATCAGCGAGCGCAAGCGGGCTGAAGCGGACCTCGCGGAGCGACAGGCGCAGCTGGCAGTGTTCGTCGAGCACGCCCCGGCAGCGATTGCCATGTTCGATCGCGACATGCGCTACCTTGCCGTCTCGCGTCGATACATCCTTGATTTCCGTCTCCCCCAAGGCGCACAGCTCATCGGCCGATCGCACTATGAGGTGTTTCCCGAAGTACCGCAGCGTTGGCGCGACATCCACGCCCGGGTGCTCGGGGGTGAAGCACTCTCGAACGAGGAGGACCAGTTCACGCGTCAGGATGGTCGCATCGAGTGGACAGGTTGGTCCATGGCACCATGGCGCGGAGGCGACGGCCAGATCGGTGGCGCGGTCTTGTTCACTGAGGTGACAACCGAGCAAGTCGAGGCGCGGCGCGCGCTTGCCGATAGCGAGGCACGGTTCCGTGCGACGTTCGAAAATGCGGCGGTGGGTGTTGCGCTCGTCGGTACCGAGGGAGCAATTCTGCGCGCCAACAACAGCTTCGCCCGCATGCTTGGCTATTCCGCTGAGGAACTCGGTACGAAAGCCTTCCAGGACCTCACACACCCAGACGACGTTGCAAACAATCTCTCGGTGCTCAACAAGACACTCGTCGGCGAAGCCGAAAGCTACTGCATCGAGAAGCGTTATGTCCGCAAGGATGGCGGCATCGTCTGGGCAAGTCTCGCCGTCGGCTGCGTGCGAAAGACGGACGGCGGCGTCGACTATTTCGTCTCCGTAGTTCAGGACATTACCGAGCGCAAACGCGTGGAGGAGCAGCAACGCACGCTGCTGGCCGAACTCGACCATCGCGTGAAGAACGCACTCGCGACCGTCAGCGCGGTCGTCTCCCAAACCCAGCAAGAGAGCAGATCGGTCGCCGATTTCGTGGCGGCGCTCGATGGACGCATTCGGTCGATGGCAACGACGCACGAGCTGTTGAGCTCCCATCGGTGGCAAGGGGTGTCGTTGTCAGACCTCGTCCGGCGCGAGCTCGCACCATACGCAACCTGCGACAACACCGAGATCGACGGTCCCGGCATCTTTCTGAAACCCGAGGCGGGTCAGGCCATGGCCATGGTCCTGCATGAGCTTGCCACCAACGCGGCTAAGTACGGCGCTCTCTCTACTAAGAGCGGCCGCGTGTCGATCCGGTGGGACCGGCACCTGAATGGGCAGCCGCGACCTCATCTGGTGTTCGAGTGGCAGGAAATCGGCGGCCCCCCCGTCGTCGCTCTCGGCAAATCCAGCTATGGGACGAGCACAATTCGCGAGCTGATTCCCTACGAGTTCGGCGGTACGGTTGACCTTGTGTCCGCTCCGGAGGGGGTCCGGTGCCGCCTGGTCCTTCCCGCCGACTGGCTTGGCAACGATGACCAACCTTTACACACGTATCGCGGCGAAACGGAGAAGCCCGGAATTTGAGGCTGCCCACCGGTCTGAGCAAGCCGACCGGCAATCTTACGGCAGGTTCGCTCCGAATACTGCCGGACCGCGCCCCGTGACGATGCCTGCCCCGCTTCTTGAATATACGACCTAGTTTCGCACCGAGCGCAACGCCTCGCGCATCAGCTCGCCGACATTGTGGGCGTTGGGCGCGATCAGAACGCCGGCGGCGAGCAGCGCCTCGATCTTGTGGTGGGCCGAGCCCGTCCGCTCGCTGGTGAAGGCGCCGGCGTGGCCCATGCGACGCAGTCGCGGCGCGTGCCGCCCGGCAACCAGCGCGACGATGGGCTTCCTCGGGCGCAGGCGCGCGATGGTCTGCGCCGCCTGCTCCTCGTCCGAGCCGCCGATCTCGCCGATCAGCACGATGCCGTCGGTCTCACCGTCGTCCTCGAACAGCTCGACGCACTCGGCGAGGGTGAGCCCGTGCACCGGGTCGCCGCCGATGCCGACGGTGGTCGATTGACCGAGGCCGGCCCTGGTGACCTGGGCCACGATCTCGCTGGTGAGAGAGGCCGAGCGCGAGGCGATGCCGATGCCGCCCTTCCTGGCGCTCGTGGTCGCCATCACCCCCAGCTGGGCCACATTGGGCGCCAGCAAGCCCTGCGAGTTGGGACCGATGAGGCGCGTGCGCGTGCCGTCGAGGGCCTGGCGCACCCGCACCATGTCGATGAGCGGCACGCGCTCCGTCACGCACACCACCAGCGGTACGCCGGCACGGATCGCCTCGATCATGGCCGCGGCGGCCCGGTCGGGCGGCACGAATACGAGACTGGCGTTGGCGCCGGTGGCGACCACCGCCTCGGCCACGGTGTCGAACACGGGCAGGTCGAGATGCCGGCTGCCGCCCTTGCCGGGTGTGACGCCGCCGACGATGTTGGTGCCGTAGTTGAGCATGCGGCCGACGTGGAAGGTGGCGGCCCGTCCCGTCATGCCCTGGCAGATCACGCGCGTCTCGCGACCAACGAGGATAGCCATGAGGAGCTCTCCGCTCTTGCCGACGCCACCGCCCTCTGCACCGCCTCCCAAGGCCTGCCGCAGGCGATGTGGGGAACGCCGGTGTTTGCCAGCACGGTCCTGGCGAACTCGGCATGGTTGCCGGCCATCGAGATGACGATGGGGATATTCCGCAACGGTCGGCGTCGCATGGCGATCCCGATGCCCTCGGCGATGGTATCGCAGGGCTGCATGCCGCCGCCGTGGACGTTGACCAGGATTGCGCGCACCGCGGGGTTGTCGAGGATCAGCCGGAAGCCGCGCGCAATGTCGAGACTGCTGGCCGTGGTGCGGATATCCATGAAGTTGGCGGGCCGGCCGCCGGCATCGCACACCATGTCGAGGGTGGCGAGCGCCAGCCCGGCGCCGTTCACCAGCACGCCGACGTCGCCCGACATGCGGATGTAGTTGATCTGGTGCTGCTGCGCCTCCAGCTCGACGGGATCGCTCTCGTCCCGCTCCATATAGTCGTGCAGCGCCCGCAGGTCCGCGTGGCGGAAGAGGGCGTTGTCGTCGATGCTGAGCTTGGCATCGAGGGCGATCAGCCGGCCGCCGGCGGTGAGCGCCAGCGGGTTCACCTCGATCAGGCTGGCATCCAGCGCGACGAATGCCGCGGCAAGCTGCCGGAACAGCCGCGCAGCGTCCGCCAGGGCGGCGCCGTTGAGGCCGATGCGGCCTGCCAGGCCGGCAAAGTCGCCGTCCGCCGCATCATTACCGACAATGAGCGGGATGCTTTGGATGATCGCGGGATCGCGCTCCGCCCGCTCCTCGATGTCGTCGCCCCCGCGGGCGCTGGCGAGCGCCAGGGGACGGCCCGAGACCCGGTCGAGCACCACCGCGGCGTAGAGCAGCTGGACAGCCTCGACCGCCTCCTCCACGTACACCCACCTGACGAGCGCGCCGCCCTCGGGCGTCTGCGGTGTGGCGATCCTCCGCCCGAGCAGCTTGCCGGCCTCCGAGGCGGCGGTGCGGGGGCTGTCGGCGAAGCGGACCCCACCGTGGCGCGCACGGTCGCCGGCCCGGATCTGTGCCTTGACGACGAGGTCTCGGCCGCCGAGGCCCTCCGCGGCCCTCTGGGCATCGGCAACCGACTCGACGACCCGCCCCCCGGGGGTGTCGATCCCGAACCGCTCCAGCAGCTCCTTGGCCTGGAATTCATGAAGGTCCATGTGCGTCGCCTCGCCCCGGTGGTGTGGGTGGCGGCCGTCTCAAGCGGACAGGTCGGCGGCCGGTTCGGATGCCCCTTCCTTCTCTTTGGCATATGGTATACCAATAGATACTAGCGCGCGATTGCCGGGATGGCAAGCGGCGGAATAGAATTCCAAGAAAGGTGTCAGATCCTCCGGGTCTGACACCGCGGCTTCCAAGCCGTCTGTGCAAATGGTGTCGGACCCCAGGGTCTGACACTATGGGTGCTATGGCGCCAGACCCGCAGGGTCTGACCCTGACCTCGGCACCATTCCGCCGATACGGTCCGTCAGCTCCGCCGCAGCCCGCTTCGCCAGAGGGCCAAGCTCGCCCAGCCGCTCGTCGGTCATGCGGATGGTGGGGCCGGAGACCGATAACGCCCCGACCACCTCGGCATGCTCGTTGAACACCGGCGCTCCGACGCAGCGCAGGCCCTCCGCCCGCTCCTCGTCGTCGATGGCCCAGCCGCGACGCCGCGTCAGGGCCAGGTCGGCGAGCAGGGCCTGCGGATCGACCATGGTGTGGTCGGTGAGCTTGGGCAGGCCGACGCGGTGCAGGAGCCTTGTCACCTCCGCTTCCGGCAGCCAGGCCAGGATGGCCTTGCCGAGGCTGGAGGCGTGCAGCGGGCCGCGTGCCCCCGGACGGTGGAACGCCCGGATCGGGTGGTGGCTCTCGAGCTGGGAGACGAACACCACTGAGCCGTCGTTCTCGATCCCCAGGTTGGTCGTCTCGCCGCTGGCGGCCATCAGGTCGCGCATGACGCCGCGGCCGACATCGACCAGCTTGCGGTTGCGCAGGAAGGCGCTTCCGATCTTGAACGCCTTCACTCCAATGAGATAGCCCCCGCGCGCCTCGTCGCACTGCACGAAGCCGGCCGCCTTCAGCGTTGCCAGGATGCGGTGCGCGGTCGAAGGCGGGATGCCGGCGCGCTGGGCGATGCTGGTGAGCGACAGCCCGTCGGCCTGGGCGATGATCTCCAGCAGCGCCAGGCCGCGGTCCAGCGCCTGCACCGAGCCCGGCTGCTGGCGGACGAAATCGTCCTCGCCCGCAGGCACTCGCGTCAATCTTGGCCGCCCCGCCATCGCCCTATCCTTTTCCAGCTCTGCCCGCGAGCCCCACGCAGACAGCGGGCCCAAAAACCGGTCGCCAGAGCAGTCTGCACCCCCTCCCACGAGGCTCGCAGGGTCCATGCCGGACCGGCCGGAGGCCGGCCCCTTGCCGGCGCGGCATCTGGTAGCACGAAATGGAAATGATTTCCATTGCATGGCGATGCAGGTCTGGTATACATAATGCCATATACCGAATTGCAAAGGCAACGAGAGGCAAGATGTCGGCGGTGGCGCAGAGGGATCCCGGCGGACCTGTTACGTTCTTCTCATCCGGGCTCGCCGCTGCCGATCCCGCCGTCTACGCGGCGGTGGCCCGCGAGACCGGGCGGCAGCGCACGGAGATCGAGCTGATCGCCTCGGAGAACATCGTCAGCCAGGCGGTGCTGGAGGCCACCGGCTCGCCGCTCACCAACAAGTACGCCGAGGGCTATCCCGGCCGGCGCTACTACGGCGGCTGCCAATACGTGGACGAGGCCGAGACGCTGGCCATCGAGCGGGCCAAGCAGCTGTTCGCGTGCAAGTTCGCCAATGTGCAGCCGAGCTCCGGCAGCCAGGCCAACCAGGCGGTGCTGCTGGCGCTGGCCAAGCCCGGCGATACCATCCTGGGCCTGTCCTTGGCCGCCGGCGGGCATCTCACCCACGGCGCCGCGCCCAACCTGTCCGGCAAGTGGTTCAAGGCTGTGCCCTACGGCGTGCGCCGGGACGACCAGCGGATCGATTTCGACGAGCTGACGGCGCTGGCCCGCCGGCACCGGCCGCGCCTCATCGTGGCCGGCGGCTCGGCCTATCCCCGCCTCCTCAACTTCGCCCGCTTCCGCAGTATCGCCGACGAGGTCGGCGCGCTGCTGATGGTGGACATGGCCCACATCGCCGGCCTGGTGGCCGCCGACGTGCACCCGAGCCCGCTCGACTTCGCCCATGTGGTCACCAGCACCACCCACAAGACGCTGCGCGGCCCCCGCGGCGGGCTGATCCTGACCAGCCACGAGAACATTGCCAAGAAGATCGATGCGGCGGTGTTTCCCGGCCTGCAGGGCGGGCCGCTGATGCACGTGGTGGCGGCCAAGGCGGTGGCGCTCGGCGAGGCGCTGCAGCCCGGATTCAGGGTCTACGCGCGGGCGATGGTCGACAATTGCCGGGCGATGGGCGAGGCGCTGCAGCAGGGCGGCTATGCCCTGACGACCGGCGGCACCGATACGCATCTGGTGCTCGTCGACCTCAGGCCCAAGAAACTGACGGGGAACGTCGCCGAGAAGGCGCTCGGCCGCGCGCACATCACCTGCAACAAGAACGGCGTGCCGTTCGACCCCGAGAAGCCGACCGTCACGTCCGGGCTGCGCCTCGGCAGCCCGGCCTGCACCACTCGCGGGCTCGGCGTCGAGGAGTTCCGCCAGGTCGGCCGTATGATCGTCGAGGTGCTCGACGGCCTGGCGGCGCACGGCGAGGCCGGCAACGCGCTCGTCGAGGCGAGAGTGAAGCACGCGGCCACGGAGCTGTGCGCCCGCTTCCCGATCTATCCCTGAGGCTCGCCGCAAGGAGTGACGCAGGTGAGTGTTTCGGCAGTCGGGCGTCGGCAGTCGGGAAACCCGAAGCCGGAAGTCCGATGCTCGACTTCCGACTGCCGACGCCCGACTGCCGATAGCCTCGTCAGCAACCGTTTCGTCACGGAAGGAGCAGCAATGTCCGGGTTCCATGGCCTCTTCATCCCAGGCCCCACCAACATGCCGTTCGCGGTGCGCCAGGCCATGGACGTGGCCCTGGAGGACCAGCGCGCGCCCGACTTCCCGGCCTTCACGCTGCCGCTGTTCCGCGACCTCAAGAAGGTGTTCAGGACCGAGAAGGGCCAGGTGTTCCTGTTCCCGTCGTCCGGCACGGGCGGCTGGGAGGCGGCGATGACCAACACGCTCTCGCCCGGCGACAAGGTGCTGATCGCGGTGTTCGGCCAGTTCTCGCACCTGTGGGCCGACCTTGCCCGCCGGCACGGGTTCAACGTCGATGTCATCGACACGGAGTGGGGCGAGGGCGTTCTGCTCGACATCGTCGAGGCGCGCCTTGCGGCCGACAAGCGGCATGAGATCAAGGCCGTGCTGGTCTGCCACAACGAGACGGCCACCGGCGTGACCAGCGACGTGGCCGGCGTGCGCCGTGCGCTCAATGCGGCCGGGCATCCGGCGCTGCTGATGGTGGATGGGGTGAGCTCCATCGCCAGCATCGACTTCCGCATGGATGAGTGGGGCGTGGACCTCGCCGTGTCCGGCTCGCAGAAGGGCTTCATGCTGCCGACCGGGCTCGCCATCGTGGCCGTCAGCCAGAAGGCGCTCGCCGCCCACAAGACGGCCAGGTGCCCGCGCTGCTTCTTCGACTTCGCCGACATGATGCGCGCCAACAAAGATGGCTACTTCCCCTACACGCCGGCGACCACGCTGCTCCGCGGCCTGCGCGCCTCGCTCGACATGCTGCTGGCGGAGGGCCTCGACAATGTCTACGCGCGCCACCGGCGCCTGGCCGAGGGCGCCCGGCTCGGCGTGGCTGCGTGGGGGCTCAAGCTCTGCGCCAAGGAGCCCAGGTGGCACTCGGACACGGTGACGGCGGCGTGCGTGCCGGCCGGCTTCAACAGCGACGATGTGGTGAAGACGGCCTATTACCGCTACCGCATGTCGCTTGGCGTCGGCCTCTCTAAGGTGGCGGGCAAGGTGTTCCGTATCGGCCACATCGGCAACATCAACGAGCTCATGATCCTGCAGGCGCTGGCCGGCTGCGAGATGGCTCTGCGCGATGTCGGCGTGCCGGTGGCGGCGGGATCGGGCGTGGCGGCGGCGCAAGAGCATTTCCGCGCCACCGCGCCCAAGCTGGAGCTGGGTCTGGAGCGCAAGGTGGCATGACACAACCCGGAAGCTGAGGCCCCAAGGAGCCGAAGCTGTCCGGGACCTGGTGAGGCGAGTCCAAGCCTCCGGAGGTCCCGGATCGGAGCGGCTGTGCTCGCCTTCGGCTCGCACCGCTCCGTCCGGGATTACGGGTGCACGAAGTAGCAGGAGCGGAGGAGCCCATGCGGATCTGCATCTATGGTGCGGGCGCCATCGGCGGCTATCTGGCCGCCGGGCTGAGCGAGGTCGAGGGCGTCCAGCTGTCGGTGGTGGCACGTGGCGCGCACCTGGCGGCGATCCGGAAAAGCGGCCTCAAGCTCCTCATCGACGGCGAGACGCGCACCTGCCGGCCCGCCGCCACCGACGACCCGTGCGACCTTGGCCCACAGGACTACGTGGTCGTCTGCCTCAAGGCCCACCAGGCCTGGGAGACGGCGGAGCGGATGGCGCCGCTGCTCGGTCCTGAGACCGCCGTCGTCACCGGCCAGAACGGCGTGCCGTGGTGGTACACGTATGGTCTCGCCGGCGACCTCGACGGGCGCTTCGCCGGCGCGCGGCTGCGCAGCGTCGATCCCGACGACCGCCAGTGGAAGGCGCTGGGGCCGGAGCGGGCGATCGGCTGCGTCGTCTATCCCGCCACCGAGATCGTCGAGCCGGGCGTGGTGCGGCACGCCTACGGCGACAAGTTCGCCCTGGGCGAGCCCGTCGGCAGCATCTCCGAGCGCTGCGTGCGCCTCGCCAACGTGCTGGAGCGGGCCGGCTTCGCGGCGCCCGTTCTGCAGGACATCCGCAGCGAGATCTGGCTCAAGCTGTGGGGCAATCTGTGCTTCAACCCGATCAGCGCGCTCACCCGCGCGACGCTCGACATCGTGGCCACCGAGCCCGCCCTGCGCGGGCTCTCCATCCGGATGATGACGGAGGCGGAGGAGATCGCCCGGCGCTTCGGCGTCACCTTCCGCGTCGGCATCGAGCGCCGGGTGAACGGCGCCGCCCGCGTGGGGGCGCACCGCACCTCCATGCTGCAGGACCTGGAGAGCGGCCGCCCGCTGGAGATCGATGCGCTGCTCACATCGGTGCAGGAGATGGGCCGGCTGACCGGCGTGGAGACGCCTTATATCGACGCCGTGTTGGGCCTGGTGCAGCAGCTCGGCCGCTCGCTGAGCGTCTATCCGCCAATTCCCGCGGCCTCTGCCGCCGTTCCTGCGCGGGCCGCTGGCACAGTGCATGCATAGCAATCAAAGGCGACGCGCTCGCCACGGTATTGGGTCTGCCGCCGGCTTTCGCCGGCGTTGACCCAACGGATTGGCAGGGAGGTGTCTCGCATGCAGCAGCGAAGCGACAGCGCCCCAGGTGGCCAAGGTGGTCAAGTCCACATCGTCTTTCTCGACCGCGGCACCATCGGCCCGTCGGTCGATCTGACCAGGCCGGCGTTCTGCCACCAATGGATCGAGCACGATTCGACTCCGCGCGACGCGGTGGCGGAGCGTCTCGCCGGTGCGCGCATCGCCATCACGAACAAGGTGCCGATCCGCGCCCGGCATCTCAAGGAGCTGCCGCATCTCAGAATGATCGCGGTGGCGGCCACCGGATACGACGTGATCGACGTGGCGGCCTGCCGCGAGCGCGGCATCGCCGTCGCCAACGTGCGCGGCTACGCCGTGAGCACGGTGCCGGAGCACACGTTCGCGCTGATCCTGGCGCTGCGCCGCGGCATCGTCGGCTACCGGCAGGACGTGATCGACGGGCAATGGCAGAAGGCCGGGCAGTTCTGCTTCTTCACGCACACCATCCGGGATCTCGCGGGCTCGACGCTCGGCATCATCGGAGAGGGCGCGATCGGCCAGTCGGTGGCCCGGCTCGGCCAGGCCTTCGGCATGCGCACCCTGTTCGCCGCCCACAAGGGCGTGAGCGGCCTCGGGCCCCTCTACACGCCGTTCGACGAGGTGCTGGAGACCAGCGATGTCATCACCCTGCACTGCCCGCTGATGCCCGCAACGCAGGGTCTCATTGCCATGCCGGAGCTCCGCAGGATGAAGAAGCGCCCGCTGCTGATCAACACCGCACGCGGCGGCCTGGTGGTGGAGGAGGACCTGGTCACGGCGGTGGAGGAGGGGATGATCGCCGGCGCCGGCTTCGACTGCCTCACCGCCGAGCCGCCTGCGCGCGATCATCCGTTCAGCCGCATCATGGGCCGCCCCAACGTGATCGTTACACCCCACGTCGGCTGGGCCAGCCAGGAGGCCATCCAGGCCTGCTGGCAGCAGGTGATCGACAATATCGAGAGTTTCGAGGCGGGCCGCCCGTTCAACGCGGTGGCGTAACCCTCGCTTCGAAGAATCGCCCAATGCGGGACCTCCTCCCCCTGCGGCGGGCGACGGCGCCACGGACCTGGCAGGGCTTCGGGTCCATGGCGTCTCCTCCTCCTCCGCGTGACCCCTGAGCTGGTGCAATTCCTTGCCCGTCTTCCCGTTCCTGACGCGAGCCGTTCGGTCAGCGGAGGCGGTGACGATGCGGAGCCGTCTTCTGTTTCCGCGACATCGATGCTGTTCACGTATTTTGTGTCGGCTCCGCCGAGCCGCGACAGGGTGCGCGCCACAATGCAGCCGGCCACGCCGGCACCGACAATTGCGATGCGCATGACGGACTCCCGCTGGTTGGGAACCTCTCGGCGATGACGGCGATCAGGCCGCCGCCGTCCGGTCCCTGGTGCTCCGCACCACCGGATACGAAAGTACGCGCGTCGCCGATGACTCCGGCGACAAGTTGCGACACGTCACCGGGATGCCCCATCCTCCAGTCCGAAGACGCCCGCGTGCATCGAAGGAGAATGCTGCAATGCAGCATGAGGGGCCAGCGTTATTTTGATCAGCCGCTGTGGAACGGAGAAGAGGGTTGCGGAAGGATTGCCAGGAGGTTGAGAGGCAACCGGGACACGAGCCGAAGTCGCGCTTCGGAGCCCATGCGACCAGCCCGCGACCTGGCTCGCCCGCTGTGCCTCCGCTCCAGACCTAAGCGCTTGATTTGATGGTGCCCAGGGGGTGAATTGAACACCCGACACCGTGATTTTCAGTCACGTGCTCTACCAACTGAGCTACCTGGGCAAGCTGGGTCGCTTGATGGGAAGGCGGCCGTTTATAGGGGCTGGGTCGGCACCTGTCCAGCAGCCCGCCGGGGGCTTGACTCCGATTTTTGCCACCCCAGGTAACGTTAACCCGTCAGAGCGGATGCGGCGGACCTGCGCCGTGCTGAGATGGGTCAAACACGCGCGGGATCGGCCGCAGCGCCACGCGCGGCGGCGCATCCCCGATGCAGGAGGCGGAGCGCCGTGCGCATCAGCGATGTCCTCGCCGACAAAGGCAGCCATGTGGTGACCGTGTGGCCCGACAGCCGGCTCGACCATGTCACCCAGATCTTCGATGAGCGCGCCATCGCCTCCGTGGTGGTGGTGGACCACGGCGGGCGCACGCTCGGCATCTTCACCGACCGTGAGCTGGTGCGGGCCGTAGCGAAATACGGCGCCGCCGCCGTCGAGCTGCCCGTCGGGCGCGTCATGCTGACGCCGGCGCCCTCCTGCAGCCCCGACCACACGGTGGGCGACGTGCTGCGGCTGATGACCGACAACCGCGTCCGGCACGTGCTGGTGGTGCGCGACGGGGCCACGGCAGGCATCGTCAGCATCGGCGACCTGGTCAGGATCCGCCTCGACGATGCCGAGATGGAGAACCGCGTGCTGCGGGAGATGGCGCTGGCGCGGCTCGTAGGCTAGCGCCCGGCTGCCGGAGGCCTCGCCGCCGCCGGCTTGCCCCCTCAACGATCGAGATTTCGGCTCGCGGCTTATCACAAGCCGCTCACAAGCCACTCGAGGGCCGTAGCGACCTGGAGCCGGCCCCGCTATGACTTGGGCGATCCCGGGCCAGCTCCCGGGTCAGGTTTCTTGCATCGAGGTCCTCCCATGCCGCTCAAAGGTCGAACTGCCGTCGTCACCGGCTCCACGTCGGGAATCGGCCACGCCATCGCCACCGCCATGGCGGCGGCCGGGGCCAACGTGGTCGTCAACGGCCTTGGCGATGAGAAGGAGATCGAGAAGGCGGTCCGCGCGGTGGCCCAGCACGGCACCCGCGTCCTCTACGACGCCGCCAACATGCTGCGCCACAACCAGATCGCCGACATGATCGCCAAGGCCGAGAAGGAGCTGGGCTCGGTCGATATCCTGGTCAACAATGCCGGCATCCAGCACGTGGCGCCGGTGGAGGAGTTCCCCATCGAGCAGTGGGACGCCATCATCGCCATCAACTTGAGCTCGGCGTTCCACACTACGCGGGCCGCGGTGCCGGGGATGAAGCGGCGCAAGTGGGGCCGCATCATCAACATCTGCTCGGCGCACTCGCTGCGCGCCTCGCCGTTCAAGAGCGCCTACGTGTCGGCCAAGCACGGGCTGGCCGGCTTCACCAAGACTGTCGCCCTCGAGCTGGCCGAGGCGGGCGTCACGGCCAACGCCATCTCGCCGGGGTTCGTGTGGACGCCGCTGGTGGAGAAGCAGATCCCCGATCTCGCCAAGTCGGAGAACATCTCCGAGGAGGCGGCCAAGCGCCTGGTGCTCACGCGCCAGCCGACCAGGCGGTTCGTGACGGTGGACGAGGTGGCGGCGCTGGCCGTGTTCCTGGCCGGCGAGAGCGCGGCGTCCATTACGGGCGCCAACTACGAGATCGACGGCGGCTGGACGGCGCAATAGCGCGCGGTCGCTATCTTCGCGCCTGCCCACTACCAGCCTACGCGACATCGCAGCGTGACGACGGCGCGGAACAGCGAGTGAGCCCGGCGCGAGGCATGCATGGCGGATGAGTGTGGCGATAGCCTCACTCAATGAAACCGAGAGCGTGCATTCCACGCTCCCAGCGTGTAACTCCTCTAGTTCCCGCCGCCGCCGTCCAGGACACAATGATCGTATGCTTGTGCGTAACCTGGAGCACAGGGTGAGCCGGCAGCGCTGGCAGGCGCGGCAATTCCGGCCAGCACGGCTATGGCGACGAGAGCAGACATCAGGGTCTTCATCGTCATTCTCCTTGATTGCATTTCGAGGGCAGGAAACCTGGCGCTCTAGCTGCCGCCCTCCCCAAACGGACAACCTTCTGTCAGCGCGTAATCTGCACTGCCACAGGCAGCGCTGGCAGGCGCGGCAATGCCGGCCAGGACGGCCATGGCGACGAGAGCGGACATCAGGGTCTTCATCGTCATTCTCCTTAGTTGCATTTGAAGGCGGGACATCTGTGCGTCCCCACCTCTCATATGAGGCTCCTCCCTCTTCAGGTTTTGGTTGAATTTGCTCCGGCTGTCGCGAACTTGCGACAAACCTTCAGTAAACCGTCTAGGGCAGTCACGCGTCAGTGATGCAGAGCGTCGATCCAGCCGCCGCAATCAGGGCAGCGGATGATGCAGTCGGCCTCGCCGGTTGGCTTGGGCTTGACCGTTTCGCCGCTTCCGGAGTGGAGCAGAACAACCGGGCGCTGCCGACGGGTGGAAAGTGCACAAGAATCGCCGAGCGGATACCATCCTTCCGAAGGATTTGGGCGGCTCCCGCCCTTCGGTCGGGCCACGCTCTATCGCGCGGGCCAAAAGGCCCGCGCGACCGAGCCCCGCGATGTGGGTCTCGGCCCTTCGGGTTGCGATCGTTTCTGTAATCCGATCCCTCGCGTCAAGCTCCAACTGCTCTTTCTTCTCTTCGTGCAGCTCCTTTGTTCGATCTGATGTGACCGCTCCTTCGTCCCGACGTGGTTGCCCACCCGGCACCGCGCGCAGGCGCCGTCAAGGTTGGTCGCATCGCGACCACCCGAAGGGCTTGACCTTGATGGCGCCGAGCACGGTGCCACGCTCGGATGAGGTCGGGGCTCTCAGAGCGTACGACCTCCCCGTTGAGGTTGGGCGGCCCCTCGCCCTGCGGGCTCGGGTCGCGCTCTATCGCGCGGGCTGAAGGACCCGCGCCATTGCGGCTACAACGGAGTCGTTCAGGCTGCCAGCGCGAGCGATCTTGGATCGCCCAAGGGGGCGCAACGGACTGACCATCCCGTCGACCGACACGGAGCACGTTGCAGGACAATAGCGGCTGTCCAAGCTAGACTAGCAGCACACGAGCAAAGGAGTTTGCTCATTGGGACCGTCCCGGACTCACATGCGAATCTTCAGTTGATGTCCACTCGAACCGGGCCCGTGCTTCTGTCCGGCGTTGACCTCGAAAGGTTGCGCCATGATGGGGGTCCGGAAGGCTCGGCCGTCCTCTCTAACTGCACGTGCCCCCAGACACAGGGATTGTCGCGGACTGGCCGGGCCCATCGTCCTTGGCTGAGCAGACGGTCGGCGTCAGCTGCTTACACCTTTGCCGGGCGCTGCGGTGCCGTGCCGTATTGGAAGTCGATGCCCTCGCGCCACATGCGATGCATGATGATGGCGAGCTTGCGCGCGACCGCCACGCAGGCCTTCTTGCTCCCGACCCGCTTGGCGAGCTTCACGCCCCACGCCCGCAGCGCCGACCATTCCTGGTCACGCGCAGGTGCGCATTGGCCGCTTCGTAGAGGCAATGCCGTAAGAGGCCATCGCCGCACTTGCTGATGTGCCCTGATCGGTCCATCTCGCCGGACTGGTAGATGCACGGCGTAAGGCCGAGATGGGCAGGCACGGCCCGCGATGATCGGAACCGCGCCGGATCGTCGATGTCTGAGGTGGGATGATATCCGGGACGGCTTGATTGCTGTCGAGCAGGAAAAGACAGGCAAGAAGCTCTGGATTCCGATGCACAAGGCGCTGAAGCGCATGCTCAAGACCGTGCCGAGGCATGGTGAGTTTATTCTGACGAACACGCGAGGAGAGGCTTGGACAACGGGCTTTAAGGCGGCGTGGCAGAACGAGATGGCGCGCGAGGAGTTGGCGCCGCTCCGCGAGCAACGTTACGTCTTTCACGGGCTGCGCAAGTCATCCGTCGTGATGTTGCTGGAGGCGGGCTGCACGGACGCGGAGGTGGCGGCGATCACCGGGCAAACGCGCGAGATGGTCGAGCATTACGCGCAGGCCGTGAACCAGAAGAAGCTCGCGGCAGCCGCGATCCTGAAATGGGAGGCGCTGCAAGCGGCGGCGCAGAGCACCAGACGGAAAGAAAAGAGGGCGGGCAGGAAAAGGGAATCGAAGGAGGCGGTGAGCGGTGGGGGTGAGGGGTGGAAGCGGCGGGGCGGCCGACGCTTCGCTTGATAATGCACATGCTCTCTGCGCTGCGTCACGAGCGGTGACGATAGGGTGTGAGCTTCGGCGGGGCCTTGGGGGTACTCAATTACAGGCGCGTCCGCTTTAAGATGCTACCGCTTCGCTGCGGTGCGGCGATTTCGTCCAGAATCTGAGGGACTTCTGCCGTCCTGGCGAGCTTTGGGCCAGGCGAACTCTTGACCCAGAGGTGCCCTCTTTGACTTGCATAACTCCACGCGCGCTGGGGATCTGCAAGCAGACCTCCTGTCCAGTGTTGAATTTCTCAGCCATGGCCATGACGGCCTCGCTGGTGATCGTGGAGTCGGCACTTCCTGTCCACGCGAGAAGCTGCTTCATTGCCGGTCCGCCCGCGGCTAGTCTCGACCCATCTGTTCAGGCGACATCCACCTTACTCCCGCCGCGAGGTGGGAAATCGGTGCGTTCGCTTACTTCGGAAGGACGACAGGATGCGGGCAGTGATTGTCGGTGCGGGAATGGGCGGGTTGATGACGGCGTTGGCGCTGCGACAGTCCGGCGTCTTCGCATCGGTCGATATCTACGAGCAGACGAAGGTGCCCAGCACCGCAGGCGCCGGGTTGAACATCCCGCCCAACGGGGCGCGGATATGTAATTGGCTGGGCGTCGACCTCGATGGCGGGGATCCCAAGGGCCCCGATGGGGTGATCGACGGTGGCCGGGCGGCAATTCTGGAGTCGACGCGGCAGTTCAACGCGGATGGGAGCGTGACAAAGAGGCCGTTCGATCATGTCACCGCCGCGGGCGACGGCGCCGGGTTTCATCACATGCACAGGCTGGACCTGTTGATGTGTCTGTATAAGCGGGCGTTCGAGTTCGGTCCCGACGGCGGGGCGCTGTGCCCGATCACCGTGCACATGGACTGCAGGCTGACACAGTTGCGTCAGACCGCCGGCGAGGTGACGGCGACCTTTTCGAATGGTCGAACCGCCACGGGAGAGGTTCTCGTGGGTGCCGACGGGATCAACTCTGCCACGTTGCAGCTGGCGTGGCCGAACCCGCGTCCCAAGCGCTGGACTGAGGTGACCTGCTTTCGTGGGCTCATTCCGCGGACGGTGGTCGCCTCGCTCCGCAAGGCTGATGGCAGCCCGCTGGACCACAATCCCATCAACTCCTTCAGCATGGACCGCCATCGGAACGACAGGAGCGGGGCGACGACGTACTGGGTGCGCGGCGGCGAGTTGTTGAACGTGTGGATCGCCCGTTATGAGCCCGACTCTGCCGCGTTCGAGCAGGAGGAGGGCGACTGGTTTCACGTCAGTCAGGAGGAGATCCTTCGCGAGGTGGGCGAGGCATTCACGGGGAGCGCCAGTAGAGACGACCTGCTCGCTCTGGCGGGGGCGATCGTTCGTCCCACGAAGTGGGGCCTCTACGATCGTGACGCGCTCGAAACCTGGGTGCAGGGCCGCATCTGTCTGCTCGGCGACGCGGCGCACCCGATGCTTCCCACGTTTGGCCAAGGCGCCGCGCAGTCCTTCGAGGACGCCGCCGCGCTCGCTAGCGCCTTCGCCCTGCACGGCCGCGATGTGGCTACAGCGATGTTGCACTACGAACGCGTGCGGCATTACCGCGCCACCCGCTTCCAACTCGGCTCCAAATTCGCCTTCGATCACTTGCGGGCCAAGGACACCGCTGCGCAGAAGGCGCTACTAGAGACGCTCGACGAACGGGTCAGCCCAGCCTTTGCCCACGACAAGCGCGGCGGCGAGGACGACTCCTGGATCTACGCGTACGACGCCCGCAATATCGGCGCCGAATTGCCTCCCAAGAGATTAGGACCGTGGGACTTCCGCCGAGCCGCCAAGGCCGACTACGCCGCGATCACCCGCAAGCTCTGGATGCCGGCTGCTCCCGCCAAGGGTACACGCCCCATCACGCGCGAAGAGGTCGCCCTGCACAACACCCGAGACGACTGCTGGATCATCATCTCGGGAAAAGTTTACGACATCACCGAGTGGGCACCCCATCACCCTGGTGGCGCTGGAATCGCCCGAATGTACGCCGGCAAGGAAGCCACTGCCGAATTCGGTGACTACCACAGTGCCGAAGCTGTCGCGCACATGGCTCATTTCTGCATCGGCGACCTCGTCGAGACTCCAACCACCTTGCCGTGACTGGCCACGCTGACTGGCCGGCATTTCCAGCGCGCCGCATCGCGCGGCGCCGACTACGCCCGC
>Ga0070696_100000621_pt1 | contig 22640 bp, 31 predicted proteins | sample KBSK1253metaG_FD_65474 | JGI IMG/M metagenome (GOLD analysis project Ga0070696, IMG submission 65474) | Corn, switchgrass and miscanthus rhizosphere microbial communities from Kellogg Biological Station, Michigan, USA - KBS K1-25-3 metaG | ecosystem: Host-associated > Plants > Roots >... | reverse complement strand
AGGCAGTAGCGGGTACTTCTCGGTCGCCTGGGCGACCAGCGGCTTGAGCGCAGCCGGCTTCGCTTCGAAGCCGAGGGCGATGCGCAGCGCTCCCTCTGAGTCGCGCAGCACGGTGTATACAATGTAGCGCCGGTCCCAGTCCGGTTGCCCGAGCACCGTCCCGCTGTGCCACGACGTGTCGTACACGGTCCGGGCGTGCGCCGGTAGCGTATCGACCAACCATTTGCGCACGCGCGGCGGGACCGCCTGGCCGGAAGTCTGCAAGGCACCCGTCTTCAGGTCCATCCGGAACGTGAACCGGATGTACGGAGCGAACGAGAACTCCTTCTCCATGATGTCGAAGTGCAGATCCGCCGGGCGGGGCAGCGGCTTATGCGGCGCTACTTCATGGGCGTGCTGGAGGGCTTTCAGCGGCGGTGTGATGGCGTAGTAGATCTCGATCGCGCTGCGCTGCGCGACGCGAGCCGCGGCGAGCGACGCATAGTCGCGCAGCACACGATCGGCCTGCGCGCGATGATACCGCGCCGTCGCGTATGCCTGGATTCCGAGCGCAGCCGCGACAGCGAGCGCCAGGACCAGCAACACGGCGACCACCGCGCCGCGTCTCACCCGGAAACGAGCCATCGTCTGAAGAATCCTTCTAATTCAGGGAACGGGCAACAGTTCGTGAACTTGGCTGGACGGTTCTCTGACAAAGCCGCAGCCCAAACTCATCTACATTCAACGCGGAGACGACAAGTAGGTCGCGGTGTAGTGTCGACGGCCACTCCACCCGACCTCGCCAACCCGGAGCGCAACTAGCTCCGGGTTTGGTTTTTGTGGACGAAAAAACGTAGGGGCGCAGCATGCTGCGCCCCTACCGTACGAATCGAGATCGTGAGCCTAGCGATTCGACATTGCCGGCACGACCCGCATTTTACCCAGCATCTCCGCGACTCGTTCCGCCGCGATCCCAAGGACACAACCGATCGCCAGCGCGATCACGACGCGGAGCGCGCCATTCATCGCAAACGTCCGGAACCCCATCGCGAGGTACGTCGCAGCGCCGACGATCGCACCCGCGGTATACGAGAGCAGCGGGACGCGCGCCTGATACACGATGCCGAACACCGCCGCACCGAGTACCAGCGCATCCACGATTTCCTGCCGGCCGAGCGCCACCGAAATGGCGATGTACACAGCTGCCCAGACGACCCCCGAAACGGTCCCGAGGATCGACTTCTGCAACCCGGTCACGCCTCCGCCGGTCCCGACGAAACAGCCGAGACCGACGATCACGGGCCACAACTGCAGGTTCACTTTGAGGAGATGCGAAATCGCGGCCCAAACGGCCGCAACGATCGCGAGACTCAGTGCTTTAGTCGTCGAAGCGCTCATCGGTTGGGCCTCCTCCATGAAGGAAGAATGCGGCGCCAACATAATGAACGGAGAGTGCGCCGTGCAACGCTCTACGGCGCAGGTTGTTGAATTACATAGGCTTCCATCGCGTAGTACTCGGGCAGGCCGAGGCGGTCGGCGCGGGCGGCGGTCTCAAGATTCCGCGCCTCCACCCGCTGCCAGAACTCGCGATCGTCGTAGCCCGGAAACGGTGCGGTGTCCTTCTGCGACTGGTGGCGGAAGATCGCGAGAATCTTCGCGTGCAGCTCGTCCTGCGACAGGGGCACGAGCACATCCGCCTCGGTGAGCGACCACTCCTGCCAGGCGCCGCGATACAGCCACACCTCCGGCTTCTCTCCCTGATAGCGATCGAGTGCCTGCTCGACCGCCGCCTTACAGGTGCGGTGCGTGCCGTGCGGGTCGGAGAGGTCGCCCGCGACGAACACGAGATCGGGACGCACGTCGTTGAACAAGCGCAGCACGATCGCGATGTCGTCATCGGAGAGCGGCCGCTTGCGGACCTCGCCAGTCTGATAAAACGGCAGATCGAGAAACCGCGCGGCACTCGGCGGGATGCCGACGGCCGCCAGCGCCGCGATCGCTTCCGATTCGCGAATGAACTTCTTCAGATTCTGCACGACGGCGATGTCGGCGTCGCCGGGCGCCTTTTGCTCGATGCCCGCGCTCACCGTCGCCCGCGCCCGCTGCACCGCGCCCGCATCCAGCCCGAGCGACGTTGCGGCGCGTTCGACGAAATCGAGATGCCGCGTCACGTCGTGATCGAAGACGGCGATGTTGCCGCTCGTCATGTACGCGACCACCATCTGGTTTTCGTTCTCCCACAGCTTGCGGAGAATGCCACCCATCGAGATCACGTCGTCATCGGGGTGGGGCGAGAACACGAGCACGCGCTCGTGCGCGGGCAGCTTGGCGCGGCCGCGGATCTTGTCGCGCAGCCGATTGAACACCTGGCCGTTGATCGGTCCCGCCGATCCCGTCCGCGCGAGCAACGGGCTGAGGTGGTTCTCCGCGTAATCGCGCGCCGACAGCTTCAGCACGGCCTTGCCGACGCGCTCCGCGAGCCACACCACCGACCGCTCCACCACCGCCGGCGTCCAGTCGCCGCCGCCGCTCTCCAACACCCAGGGCGTCTTGATCCGGGTCAGCTCGGCGGCGGCCGGTAAATCGAGATACACGCTCACGCTCGGGTGCCGCTGCAGATACGTCGCCGCCACGTCGGGGGAGATGTCGCCCTCGACCGCGCGCGCCACGACGCCGGCCTTGTGTTCTCCGGTCGCCATCAGCGCGATCTCGCGGGCGTCGAGAATCGTCGCCACACCCATCGTGATCGCTTCGCGCGGCACGTTCTCGACGCCGAAGAAATCGGCGCCGGCGTCTTTCCGCGTCAACGTGTCGAGTGTGGCGATCCGGGTGCGCGAGGTCGCGTCCGATCCGGGCTCGTTGAACCCCACATGCCCGGTCTTCCCGATACCCAGCAGCTGGAAGTCGATTCCTCCGGCTCCGCGAATCGCATCCTCGTACGCCGCGCACGCCTCGGTCACGCGCTCCCGCGGCGTGGTGCCATCGGGGATATGGACGTTTTCCTTCGGGATGTTCACGAGCGCGAAGAAGTTCTCCCACATGTAGCGGTGATAGCTGTGGGGGCTGTCGGGCGTCATCGGGTAGTACTCGTCGAGATTGAACGTGATGACGCGCGAAAAATCGACTTCGCCCGCCTGGTGGCGGCGGATCAGCTCTTCATAGACGCCGAGCGGTGTGCTTCCCGTGGCGAGGCCGAGGACCGCCCGGCCCTTGGCGCGGGTCTCGCGCTGGATGACTTCGACCATACGGTCGGCGACCGCGACCGCCAGGTCGCCGTGCTCGGGGAAGACGACGGTGCGGAGCCGTTCGCGCTCGCGCGAGCCCTCGATCGTGGGCGGTAACGCACGGGAGGCAGCAGCCTTCGCCATCTAGACCTTCACTTCGATCGTCGCCCCACGCTTATAGCGCACGTACAACCAGGCCATCGGGACGATGAGCATGCCTGCCGCGATAATCGTGAGGGCCAGCAGCACGGCGGCCAGCAGGACCGCCTGCTGGGACGCCTGCGCCGCCTGGAACATCGCGGAGTCCTGCTTGGCGAGCAGCACGATCATGGCCTGCCGGGCGTCGTTACTGGTGCCACCCACCCCGGTTCCGGCGCTGGTCAGGCCACCGAGGACCGTCTGGATCAGGTCGCGTTCATGGCTGTCCGGGGTGGTGTTGCCGAGATCGGCGAGTTGCATGCGCAGCATGCGCCCCAGGCTGTCGCGCTGCACGACCGCTTCGGCCCGGCGAAACCTGGGGTCCGCGCTGGTCGTCATTTCCCGCCAGACCTCGAGCCCGGCGTTATAGCGGTGCAGGGTTTCGGACGTCCGGGCGCCCCGGGCGACGGTCTGGGCGGCCTGCTGGAGCGAGAAGATGAGCCACAGCCCGATGACCAGGGCGAGACCGAGGGTGACCGCGCTGATGCTTACGGCGATCCCCGGCCGGATGAACGTGTAATCCTTCATCGCGACGGCAAAGGACGAGCGGCCGACCGACGGCCGCGACGGCAAACCGGGGGGAGTCGTCATGGGCAAGAGACGCTATCGTCCGCTTGACGGCGCTGCAAGGGGGCGCAATTTCTACATGCGCCCCTCGCCCCCACCTGACAACCCGACCGTCGCTGGGATGCCGATGGAGGACAGTTGAGCGCTGTCGCGTTTCGTGGAGATGAAGGCGAAGTCCTGCGCCAGGCTAGCGCGGTCTTGGGGCGCCCGGTCGTTTTGTGGGAAGTCATCGGGCCACATCAGGCCGTGCCTCGCTCGAGCAGCGGTCCGGATGTCGGCGCCCGCCCTCCCGCATTTGATCTCGACGCAATCCTGATGCGCTGGAGCGTTCGGGTGGCCGTCGGATCTCGGTGGGTCACCGCTCCCGGCTCTACGCCTGACGCCTGGGTGGTCGCGCCGGTGCGCACGCGTCCTCCGGCGCCGCCGCCAGGCGGCCGCGAGCGCCGCAGTCGAGACCGACTCGCCCTGGAGCTCGCCGGACTCGCGCTCGGTCTCATCGCTCCTGGTGCGTCCCCCTCGACCACCAGCACGAGCGACACCGCGCCCCCATCGTCCGGCATGCTCGCGCATCAAGCGAGCAATCCGTTGACCGCCGCGCGCGCCGGCCTGCAGCTCGCGATGGAATCGATCGGTCGTTGGGTCGACCTCGCGCCCGACCGCCGGCTGCTGCTGCTCGATGATCTCGGCGAGGTGCTGGAGGACATCGACCGCTCGACCGAGCTGTTGCGCGCCGTGCGCGAACGGGGCACGACGCGCGGAGCGGCTCCCACCGGCCGCCCCGAGCGCTTCGATGCCGTGCGCGTCATTCGCTCGTGTCTGACGCTCGAACGGCGGCTCCTGCGCGACCGCGGGATCGAGCTCGAGTTCTCCACCGCGCTCGAGGCGACGTATCTCCGGGGCGATCCGAACGCGCTGTTCGATCTGCTGGTGAATCTGGTGCGCAACGCCGCGGAAGCCGGGGGCGAAGCGCCGTCACCGGTGACGGTGCAGCTCGAACAAAAAGGAAAGGGCTTGGAGTTGATCGTCCAAGGCCGCGGGAGCTCCGCGAACGTCGCGAAGGTGCGCGGCGCGGTCGAGAGTGCGTTCGGGGGGACGGTCGTTGTGCAGTCCGCGCTGGCGACCGGGACGAAATTCACGATCGCTTTGCCGCTGCCGCCGCAGCGGGAGGCGGACCGCCACGCCGGCAGCTAGGCGAGCAGCGCTTCGAGGTCGAGTGGCCGCGTGTGCATCCGGATGGTGCCGTCCGGACCGCGCGGCCATTCACTTTCCGGCCGGTCGCGATACAGCTCGATGCCGTTGCCGTCCGGATCGCGCAGATAGATCGCCTCGCTCACACCGTGATCGGATGCGCCTTCCAGTGTCACGCCATGCTCGAGAACGCGGCGCACGGCGGCGGCAAGGGCGGCACGGTCGGCAAAGAGAATCGCGAAGTGGTATGGACCGGTGGTCCCAGGGGGCGGCTGCGGAGCGCCGCGCCCGGCCCAGGTGTTCAGCCCGATGTGGTGGTGGTAGCCGCCCGCCGAGACGAACACGGCGTCGGCGCCGTAGCGGGACGTGACTTCGAAGCCCAAGACGTCGCGATAGAACGCCAGTGAGCGATCCAAATCGCTCACCGTCAGGTGCACGTGGCCGATGCGGGTGCGTGGATCGATGGGCATGTCACCTCCAGAACACGCCGCGGTTCCCGGTTACATTTCCCGGCATGAACACAGCCAAGATTCCTACCCCCGTCAACGAGGCCGTGCAGGCGTATGCCCCTGGCTCTCGCGAGCGCGGCGAGCTCAAACAAGCCCTCAAAGACCTGAGCGGCCGCCAGATCGAAATCCCCGTCGTCATCGGCGGCAAGGAGATCCGCACCGGCAAAACGGTCGATGTGGTGATGCCGCACTGTCACCGCCACGTGCTCGCCAAGGTGCATCAGGCCGGTCCCGACGAAGTCGCCGCCGCCATCAAGGCGGCGCGGGATGCCTGGCGCGAATGGTCGAGCCTGAGTCTTGCCGATCGCGCGGCCGTGTTCCTGAAGGCCGCCGACCTGCTCGCGACGCGCTGGCGCCCGATGGTCAACGCGGCGACGATGCTCGGTCAGAGCAAGACGGTCTTTCAGGCCGAGATCGACGCGGCGTGCGAATTGATCGACTTCTGGCGCTTCAACGTCCATTATGCCGAGCGCATCCACGCCGAACAGCCGATCTCGCCGACCGGCGGCGCGACCTGGAACGCGATGGACTACCGCGGCCTGGAAGGATTCGTCTACGCCATCACCCCGTTCAACTTCACGGCCATCGGGGGCAACCTGTCGACGTCGCCGGCGATCATGGGCTGTACCGTTGTCTGGAAGCCCGCAGCGACCGCGGCCTACTCGAACTATCTGCTCTTCCGGCTGCTGCAGGAGGCAGGGCTGCCACCGGGCGTCGTCAATTTCGTCCCCGGGCCCGCGACGGTCATCAGCGAGCGCCTCCTCGCCGACCGCCACCTCGGCGGCATTCACTTCACCGGGTCGACAGAGGTTTTCCAAACCCTGTGGAAGCAGGTCGCCACGAACCTGACCGGCTACGCCGACTACCCGCGGCTCGTGGGCGAGACGGGAGGTAAGGACTTCATCCTGGCTCATCCCAGCGCCGACGTGGACGCGCTGGCGACCGGCATCGTGCGGGGGGCGTTCGAGTACCAGGGGCAGAAGTGCAGTGCGGCGTCGCGCGCCTACGTGCCCGAATCACTCTGGCCCAAGGTGCGGGACCGCGTGCTCGGCCTGCTGCAGGATGTGCGCGTCGGCGACCCGGCGGACTTCCGCAACTTCATGGCGGCGGTGATCGACCGGAAGTCGTTCGACAAGATCAAAGGGTATATCGAGCAGGCAAAGAGCGATCCGAAGGCCAAGATCGTGTTCGGCGGCGCGTGTGACGACAGCGACGGCTACTTCGTGCACCCGACCCTGATTCAAGTCGAGGACCCGGCCTATCGCACGATGTGCGAGGAGATCTTTGGTCCGGTGCTGTCGCTCTACGCCTATCCCGACAAGAAATGGAAAGAGACGCTCGAGCTCGTCGATCGCACGTCTCCCTACGCGCTCACGGGGGCGGTGTTTGCGCAGGACCGCGCGGCGCTGACTGAGGCGAGTTCCGCGCTACGGTACGCCGCCGGCAACTTCTATCTCAACGACAAGCCGACCGGCGCCGTGGTGGGGCAGCAGCCCTTCGGCGGCGGCAGAGCGAGCGGGACGAACGACAAAGCGGGCAGCCTGCTCAATCTGATCCGCTGGACCAGCGCACGGGCGGTGAAGGAGAATTTCGTGCCGCCGCGGGATCCGTGGTATCCGTTCATGGCTGAGGCTTGAGAGCCCCGATTCTCGTATGGGTGCTCGCGGCCGCCTTCCTGCTCCTGGTCGCCGCGCTGCTCATCGGTGCCTTTACGAAGCCAGACTTCCCGCCTTACGAGCTCGGCGGGCACCCCGATAGCACCTACACGCTCGATGCCTCACGCGGCGACGCCTGGGTGTGGTGGCAGGAGCTCGGCTTCCGGCGCAATCACGTCATTACCGCCCCCGGTGGCGGGGCGATCGATCTCGGCGCGGTCAGCTTCGATTCCGTAGCTGAGCTGCCTGCGGACGGCTATGTAGCCACGACGTTCGCCGCCGATGCCGCCAATGCGGGGATCGGGAAGTGGTACGACTACAGCATGTGGTCGCATCTCCTCACGTCCAGGCACCACGTCTACGCGCTGCGTACCGCGGCGGGCGAGCTCGCCAAGCTCGAAATCCTCGCCTACTACTGCCGCGAGGTCGGGGCGGCCTGCTACACGATTCGCTACAAAAAAGCACGCCCCCGGGTTTGAAGCGCCGGGGGCGTGCGCGTGAATTAGATGGACCGCGGGAGCTTACTTGCTTGGCGGCAGGATCTTGAACATTCCGGTCCCGCACACGGGACAGACACCCTTAAGCGCGGGGCGGCCGTTCGCCATCTTCACCTGCTGGGCGTTCGAGATCTTCCGCTTCGCCTTACACTTCACACAGTAACCTTCATCCGCGGCCATCGGGGCCTTTCCCTTTGCCATTGTCGGTCGCTCCTCCGGTTCAGGGGCACGGGTTACGGGGGGAACGGGTAACTCCAAGCGCTGACAACATAATAAGGTGGCGCTAGGCGGGGGTAACCTGGCCGTCCTGAAAACCATTGCGTTTGTGCGTTCCGTCACAGAACGGTTTCGTTGCCGAGCCCCCACATCTGCACAGCACAACGACTTCCGCCGGTTTGCCGTCCTTCCGGGGTGGGGGCGTCAATTCCCGTCCGTCGGGCGTCACGATCCGCACCGGCCCCTCGACGATTAGCGGACCGTTCGATTTGGGCCTTATGGTCACGTCGCTCATAGCCGCCAATATAGGGGCACGGTTTCCGAGGAGGCGGGGTATTCCGGGCGTGCGCGGGTTGCTCTTCGTACTCTGCGCCGGTCTCTCGGCATGTATCGGTGAGCGCGGTCCGTTCACCAACCGGATGGCTCAGTCCGCGACGACCTACCTCGCCCGCGCGGCGCGACAACCGGTGCGCTGGCAGCCGTGGGGGCGCGACGCCTTCACGCTCGCCGCCAAACTCGATCGTCCGATACTCCTCTACGTGGGCAGCGAAGCGTGCCACTGGTGCGCCGAAACCGACCGCGCGATCTACACCGATCCCGAAATCGGCGCCCTCATCAACAGTCTCTTTGTCCCGGTGCGCGTCGATCGCGACGAGCGGCCCGACGTGGCGCAGCGCTACCAGGCGGCCGTCGAGCGTATCGCGGGGATCAGGGGCTGGCCGCTCACCGTCTTCCTCACCGCGGACGGATCGGCGTTCTTCGGAGGGACGTATTTCCCGGCGGACGATCCCATCACCGGCCGGGGACTGAAACAGCTGCTCCCGCAGGTGGCGAAAAGCTATCGCGAGCAGCGCTCGGTCGTCGTGCAACAGGCGGCCCTCGTACGGCAGCTCGTGCTGACCGGGAACCTTGCATTCCGCGGCGTGCTCCGGCCGGCCCTGGTGCAAGCCGGTATGGCCGCCGCGATGCAGGACCTGGATGACGCGGTGCGCAGCCAGGCCGTGGCCGGCAGCGTGGTGTATGCCGAGGCCGCCGCGCTGCTCGTGCGTGACACGAGCACGCGTGCGTCGGCGCTGCGCGCGCTCGATGTCATGCTCGATACCATCGCCGGCGCTGCCGGTGAGGACCCACCACCGCTCGTTCGTGCCGCGCTGGTCTCCGCCGTTTCCAATGCCTGGGCCGTCACTGGCGATGGTCGGTATCGCGACGCCGGCCGCGCGTTGCTGCGAAACCTGCTGGAGGACAGCGTCGCATCCGGCTTCGTCGACCAGGAAGCGTTCATCATCGAGCGCGTCCTCGTGGGAGCCGCGACGCTGGGTGACCAGGCGGCCACGCGCCGGGCGCGGGCGGCGCTCGATGTCGTGTTGCAGCGCGCGTACGCCCGCGGCTGGGGTGTGCGGCATACGCTTGTGGCAACGGCGTCGTCGGGAAAGGGACCAGAGCCGGGACCGAGCGCGGCCGCGGGGTTGCTACAGGACCACGTCGACATGGCACTTGCGTGCCTCGCCGCGCATCATCTCAGTGGTGAAACACGCTATCGCGATGTCGCCGTCGATCTCGTTGCCGTTATGGAACGCGCGTTCGCCGACACGGGCGGCGGCTATTTCGATGTGCCGGTTGCGGCATCGGCGTCGCTGGCCGCGCTTGCCGATCGGACCAAACACGTACTCGACGACGTCTTGCCCGGCGGCAACGCGAACGCGGCACTCCTTCTGGCCCGGCTCGCGCGTGTGACCGGCGATCCCTCCTACAGACGCCGGGCCCAAAGCACGCTCGAAACGTTCGCGGGGGCTATCCCTGGCGGCGGCGCCCATGCGGCGACATATCTGGCCGCCGCTAGGGAAACGCTGGAACAACCGTGACGAAGCCTGCCCCCCTGGGGTCCCTGTAATGGTGAACGAAGACGCCGACGTAGTCGCCCGGGTGCTCGCTGGCGATGGGGAGGCGTTCGGGATTCTCATCCGGCGCTACGAGCCGGGGCTGCTTCGCTTCGCGACGCGCATGCTCGGGAATCCCGACGCCGCGGCCGATGCAGTGGCTGAGAGTCTCGTACGCGCCTATCGGCATTTGGCACAATGCCGCGATCCGTCGCGGTTACGGAGCTGGCTGTACCGGATAACGGGGAATCGCTGCCGCAGTCATCTCGCGCGGCGGCACACGAGCGATATCCCGTTGAGCGAGGCCCCGGCTCCGGCGTTAGCGGAGGCATCGGACACTTGGGAAGTGCTGGAACGCAGTGAGCAAATCGCGCTGGTGGAACGCGCCCTAGCAGCGTTGCCGGCGGAGAAACGTGAGGCGTTTGTTTTGAAGCATGTCGAAGGCATGAGTTACGAGGAGATGGCAGCCGTGACCGGAGCGCGGATTCCTACGCTCAAGATGCGTGTGCATCGAGCCCGGGAAGCCTTGCTCGAAGCGCTGGAGGAGGTTGTCCGATGAACCCAATCGATCCGCGGTTGCAGGAGGCGCTCGACGGTGAGCGTGATCCAAGCGAATTGCCGGCGGATCTGCGGGAGGTCTACGCCCGCCTGATGTCGGCGACCGAGGCCCTCGCGACGACCCCGAAGTTGAGCGTCTCCCACCGCGTCATGGAGGAGATTCGCCGGATCCCAGCCCCCACCCCGGTGCCGGTGCAGGCTGACGGTCCCATGCGCCGGGCGCTGCGGTGGTTCGGGCGGCCCCGCGCCGTCACCGTCCACCTGCGTCCGGTTTGGACGGTGGTATTGGCAGCCGGTCTCACGACGCTGTTGGTGCTGCCGTGGCAATCCGATTCGACGCCCACGCCCCGCGCGAGCGAGGGAGTGGCGAACTTCGTGGGGCACTTCCCTGGTGCTCGCTCGGTCGAAGTCGTCGGGTCCTTCAATAACTGGAGCCGCGGCTTGCTGCACCTAAACGACGACGATCACGACGGTGTCTGGCACGGTGCGGCGATCCTGCCGGCCGGGGCCCACGAGTACATGTTCGTGGTCGATGGCGAGCGCTGGGTCGCCGACCCGCTCGCGGGTCGTTACGTCGATGACGGATTCGGCGCCGGCCAGCAGAACGCCCTAATGATCGTCCGACCGGCGGCCGATCAGCCATGAGATGCAGGCTCGCGGTGGCGTTGGCACTGGTGGTCGCCATCCCGCTGGTAGCACAAAACGGAGCGACGCGGTTACCGGGGCGAGTCCCCCCCGCCGCACTGCCGGCGATCGACTCCATGATCGCGACGGCGGTTGCAGAGAGTCTGCCGACCGAGCCGCTCGTGCAAAAGGCGCTCGAAGGGAGCGCCAAGAGCGTGCCCGCGGATCGGCTCGTGACTGCCGTCCGGCGCAGCCTGCAGCAGCTCCGCCAGGCGCGCATCATTGTCGCCCGTGCGTTGGCGGCCGGTGGGCAGGTCAACCAACCACTTCCCGAAGGGCACGTGGCCGCCGTGGGAGCCGCGCTCGCGCGCGGGCTGCCGGGCTCGATCGTACAGAAGCTCTTGGGGATGGCACCGAACGAGCCGCCCGGACCCGCGCTGCACGCGGCCGCTGATATGGTGGCGCACCACTTCGATCCCGATTCCGCCACCGACTTGCTGGTGGAGGCGCATCAGAAAGGCCTGCGGGGTGTGCGGTTGCTGGATGTGGCCGTGGCCGCGGATCACGAGCTGCAGCGCCGCGGGGGCCGAACCCCTGCCGAAGCCCTCGCCCATGTCCGGGCGATGTTGCCAAATGTACCGGCCGCCGAGTCCGCAGTGACGCGACGTGGAACGATCGGGTCGTAGAAGCGACCCTAACCCGAGGCTTTGAATGTTTCTCCCCGCAATTCTGCTTTTGACTCTTGCACAGCAGCCCACGCAGCAGCCGGCCGCCGCACCCGCGAAGCCGACGGCGAACGCCTCTCAGCAGGCGGATACGTCGAAGACCAAGCGCAAGGCTCGCCGGGCGGCCCACAAGGCGAAGCCCGCCGCGGCCGCACCCGCTCAGCGCGACACGACCAAGAAGCCGTAAGGCTACGACGTGTAGTCTGAGTTGATCCGGACGTAGTCCGGGGAAAGATCGCAGGTCCATACCACCGCCTCCGATCGACCGAGTCCCAGGTCGAGCCGGAGGCGGATGGTTTTCTGCTCAAAGATGGGTCGTGCCCGAGCCGGATCGGCGAGCGCGGTGGCGCCACCGGTCGCCAGCGTGAGCCACTCACCTCCGTTGGTCGCGGCGTCGAGCTTGATGCGGTCCGCAACGAGCGCAACGCCGGCGACGCCGGCCGCCGCGAGCACGCGTCCCCAATTGGGGTCGCCGCCGTAGATCGCCGTTTTCACGAGTGTCGAGCGGGCGATGGCGCGTCCGACTTCCCGGGCATGCGCCTCGGTTTGCGCGCCCACGATCTGAATCTCGAGCGTTTTGGTCGCGCCCTCGCCGTCTTCGACGATCGCAAGCGCGAGCGTGCGCGCCACGGCCGTCACGGCCTCCTCGAACACCTTCCAGGTCGCCCCGTCGCGCGAGGGATCGATGCCCGCCTGGCCGTTGGCGAGGAAGAGCACGGTGTCGTTCGTGCTGGTGTCGCCGTCGACCGAGATCGCGTTGAAGGTGTGGTCGACCACGCGCTTCCAGAACGACCGCAGCGTGCCCGGTTCCGAGACCGCGTCCGTCGTGATGACGCCGAGGAGCGTGGCCATGTCGGGGTGGATCATCCCGGCGCCCTTTGCCATGCCGCCGATCGTGATCGCGCCGCCGGGCGTTTCGAGTCGAACCGCGCAGTGTTTGGGGCGGGTGTCGGTGGTCATGATGGCACGCGCGGCGTCGATGCCGCCCGTCGGTGAGAGCTTCGCGGCCGCTTCGCGGAGACCGCGGCTGACTTTTTCCACAGGCAGCGGCACACCGATCACTCCGGTCGACAGCACGAGCGCCGTCCGTGGTGGCAGACCGGCTGCCTCTTCGGCGGCGCGCGCCATCGCGCGGGCGGCCTCGAGGCCGGCGGCGCCGGTGCAGGCGTTCGCGACGCGCGCGTTCATGGCGACCGCGCGGATCCGCCCCGGACGATCGCCGACCATCTCGGCGTCGTAGATGACGGGTGCGGCGCGCAGCGCATTTTTTGTGAAGACACCGGCGGTCGCGCAGCTGGTCGCGCTGACGAGCAATGCGACGTCGAGCGCGCCGTCCGCTTTCAATCCGGCGTGCGCCGCCGCGGCGGTGAAACCGCCGGGCGATGTCGCCGAGCCGTCGTCAATCGGGGAAAATCCTAGAGACATGGTCGCTTGTGTAACAGTGCTCCGTTTCTTATCATAGCACAACCTTCCAGGGGGGACCCGTTCGATGTCGGATCCGTTCCTCAGTTCCGACGAATATGACGAACGCGCGCATCAGCTCTACAACGAAGGACAATACGACGAGGCCATCGATACGCTCCGCGAGGGGCTGAGTCTCTATCCGCACGCGGTCGAGCTGCATGTCGGCATGGGCTACGCGCGGCTCGCGCGCGAGGAGTTCGCGTGGGCGCGCCGGTCGTTCGAAGAAGCCCGCGGCCTCGATCCCGATCACGAGGATACACTCGCCGGGCTCGGCGAGGTGCTGCTCAAGTTCGGCGAGCGCCCGTCCGCACTCGCCTGTTTCGACCGCGTTCTCGCCCTGGGGTTCCAGGACGACCACGACCTCATGCTGCAGATCGGGCGCGCGCTGTTCCGCGAAGGGGTGCTCGATCAGGCGCGGCGCTTCTTCGAGGGCGCGCTGCGCGCCCATCCCGATTCGGCCGACGCGGCGGCCTGTGTGGGCTACGCGGCGCACCGGCTCGCCGACGAGGGCGGCTCCTTGCACTGGCTGCGCCGCGCGCTCGAGCTGGATCCGAGCCTGGGCGAAGCCCGCATCTATCTCGCGAACCTGTTGTACGACCGCGGGGAATACGAGGCCGCGCTGTTCCATCTGGAACGCACCGGTCCCGAAGAGCACTACGACGCGCTCGCGATCTGGCGCCTCGTCGAGCTGAAAAAGAGCGTCTACCGCCTGCCGGACGACGATCCCGAGCTCGTGCCCTGGAACGAGCGTCTCAACGAGCTCGCGGGCGACGCCGCTCCTGAGGACATCCTCCTCTCGGAGATCGAAGCGATGACGCCGGACGGCCAGATCCGCGATCCGCGCCAGCTGGAGCTGTTCGGCACCCTGCTCACCGAGCTGCAAGGGATGAAGAACAAGTCCGTCGACGTCCACCGGGTCAGTACGGGGGCCGGCGCGACGTACGTGGGCACGTGGGAAGAGATCGTGCGCCAGATGAAAGACGACGCGATCGAATGGATCGGGGGCTCGCTCGAGGAATACATGGAAGCGAGCGCGAAGCGGTGGCGCAAACAGACCGGCGCGGCGATTCCCGCGACCGACCCGGAGAGTTTTCTCCGGGCCAGCGCGGATGCGGGGGTCTTAAGAATCCTGCATTAGACCGTCTTTTTGAAGCGGATTCCGATCGACAGCGGCCCGTCGCCCAGCGCCATCAAGGTGACCGAGCCGGCGAGTAGCAGAGCCTCGAGCTCGATATTGGCGTGATGCGGCAGCTTGGTGGCGATGATCGTCACCGCCATGAACACCGCCATCGCCGTCGCCCAGAAGCGTGTCCACATGCCGAGCAGGACACACACCGCCCCGACCGTTTCGATCGCGATCACGACCAGGATCAGGAGGGAACCCAGCGACAGGTTCGGGATGCCGCCCTGGATCCGGTCCAGGCCGCGGCTCAGGAACACCCCACCCACAGCCAGCCGCATGAAGAACGCGGCGTACGGCGCCAATGAGTTCACGAGGTCTCCCTAGAACATGGACATCGCGAGGAACGACCGCAGATTGTCGTTCGTCACGCGCAGCCGGGCGGACAGGAGCCGCACGACCGACCAGAGAACCTTGTAGGCAACGTCGCGGTTGAAGTCGAGTAGCAATTCGAAATCGGATCGGGAAATCGTTATCAGGGTACAGGCGGTGTTGGCGATCGCGTCGGTGGAGCGCTCGGAGCGATCGAAAATCGACATTTCGCCGAAACAGGCCCCCGGCTTCAGGACTGCCAACGCTTCTTCACCCGAGCCAGGAATGGTGCGCGAGATCCGGACTTCGCCGTCGGAGATCAGGAACAGGCGGTTGCCCGGCTCGCCTTCCTTGAAGACGTGCTGGCCCACAGTGAACTTTTGTTCGCGGCACACCTCCGCGACGCGGGCCAGCTCCCCGTCGTCGAGATCCTGGAAGATGGCGGCTTGCCTGAGCAGTTTGACGTCCACGGAGGCTAAGGTAGGGTGAAACCGCGTTTTGCGGTAGCCGATGCCCTCACGGCGCTGCGCTTCCCGCTCGCCGTCCTGTTTCCGCTCGTGCGCTCGCCGGCCGGACAGCTGGCGATCGTCGCGGTGGCGGCGGCGAGTGACGTGGCGGACGGCTTCCTGGCACGACGGTACGGCTCGTCGCGCGCCGGTGCGGTGCTCGATCCCGTCGCGGACAAATTGTTCATGGCGGTCGCGTTCGTGACGATCGCACGCCGCGGCTTGCTGGTCTGGTATGAGCTGCTCGGCGTCTTGCTGCGGGACATTCTGGCGGTGCTCGGATTCGTCGCGACCTGGCTGCTGCGGCGGCCGGTGGCGCTGCCGGCGCGCGCCGGCGGCAAAGCCGTGACGATCGCGCAGCTGCTCACGCTGGTGGCGGCGATCACCGATTGGACCTACACTCGCCATCTGGCGTGGGCGACCGCGGCGATCGCGGTGTACGCGATCTGGGACTACGGCCGCGCCGCAGCCACCCGCCGCCGCGACAGCGCGCAGGTCGTGTCGTGAACTGGGGACGGAGGAGATCGGTGGTTGGGATCCGGGTTGTGACCCTGCTGCTCGCGTTGTGCGCGATGTTCGTCGCGCGCGTCGCGGCTCAGCAATTCGTGCCGCCGAAGAACGGCAAGCATGGCGGAACGCGGATCGGGTTGTTCGGATTCGGCGTCCGCGGCGGCGTCGACTTCCGGCGCTCCGGCCAGCTCGTGCTCGGCAGCACGTTGGATGCCGGCAATCTGTTCTCCAATCGCCTGCGGCTGCGCCCCTCGTTTGAGCTCGGGGTGTTCAACGGTCCCGCAACGTACGTCGGCAATTTCGAAGTGCTGTGGCGGTTCACGGCCGATGAGGAAGTCGCGACGCCGTACATCGGCGGCGGTGTGGCGGTGGCCGGCCGCGAGAACTGCGGTGCCGATCCCGGATGTCCGGGATTGTGGGTCAATGCGGTCTTCGGGTTCGAATTGCGTTACCGGTCGACGTTCAACTGGGTGATCGAGTATCACGGGATGGACGCGATTCGCCGGCACCGGCTGTACATCGGGCTCACGACGCGCCGGGGGAATTGACGTGGCGCGAGTCGCGGAAGTGTCGATGCGGTGGCTGCGAGATCTGCAGTTCGAAGGCGGCGGCGCTGGGCGTCCCCCCATCCTCGTGGACGGCGATACGAAAGTGGCGACGTCGCCGGTGGAGCTGCTCCTGCTCGCCGCGGCGACCTGCACGGCATCGGACGTCGTCATCATTCTGCGCAAGCAGCGCGTCAACCTGCAGAGCCTCGACGTCTCGATGCGGGGCACGCGCCGCGACACGGAGCCGCGGCGCTACACCGCGATCGCGTTTCACTTCGCCGTGCGCGGCGAAGGAGCGGATGAAGTGAAGGTGCGGCGCGCCATCGATCTGTCGCTCGAGAAGTATTGCTCCGTCGTCGCGTCGCTCGCGCCCGACATCGCGATCAGTTACGACGTCGCCATTGCCTAATCTGCTGGTTCTCTTCCCCCTGCTGGCCCTGCAGTCACAACAGCTCACCGCGACCGAGTTGAGCCTTGGTGCCGCGGCGGCCGTGACGCATCGCAGCTTCGCCGGAGCCGAGGTCACCCTGGCCCGTCGACCGGCCCAGGACACCCGTATCGCACTCGCGCTCGCCGGCGGCACCGTGGCCGATCGTGCCGCGGCCCGGGCACAACTGACGGTGCAGCTGCTCCTGAATTCCACGGCCCGATCGGGGCCGGGTTTGTATGCCGGGATGGGTGCGGCGTGCGCAGTGCGGCGGGGGACGCGGGGTCAGGGACTGCTGGCCGTGCTCCTCGGATTCGAGGGCGCGCCGGGCCGCCGCCAGGCGTGGTATGCGGAGCTGGGGTTTGCGGGCGGCGTGCGGATCGCCGCCGGCTGGCGCGTGCGCTCGTTCCCGCGATGGTGGCGCGGCGGGTAGGACAAACAAAAAGGGCGCCCCGTTCGGGGCGCCCTCCTTCCAAGACGATTCGCCGTCAGGCGTTCGCGCCGACGGGAGCGGTGCGCGGTACCACGGGGCGGCAATACCGCTCGCCCAGGACGCGCAGCTCGTTCATCTCCGTCTCAGTGAGGTCGCTGAAGCGATCCGCAAGATAGAGCAACGTGTCGTCGAACCATTCCTTCTGATGCTCAGGCGCGGCCTCCAGCACTCCGCAGCGGAGAATGTGTGAGAACAGTTCGTCGCGCGCCTGCTCGAAGCTGGTGGGAATCGCGTACTTCCGGGGCTCACCACGCTTTTTGGCCATGCAGGGAGTTTCCTCTCGGTGAAGACGTCCTGAAAACGGCGCCGCAAGATAATTAGTTGTGTGGTATAATGCCACAGCAGGGATGCGGGTTCCCGCGTTCCGGGAAGGTAGGAGAGAGCGATGAGCGAAGAAGTTTACGGACCTGAGCGCGCGCTACGGCTTGTGGCGCTGCTCCGCGCCTTGGCCGCGCGGATACAGGAGCTGGACCGGGCGGGCCGGCTGCTCGAGGCGGCTCCGGATCTGCAGAAACTGTTGGGCAACGCACGCAGCGAGTTGTTTCATTACGAGGTACGCAGTACGTACGACACCCCGGACGTCGCCGAGAGTCGCCGCATCGTGGAAGAGGCGCTGGGTGGGAACGGCGATCTCTCGTTCGACGAGCCGGACGATGATGAGCCCTGGCGCGGCCGGGGCCTAGGGGACAGGGACACATGAATCGATTTGGTGTGCTGCTGGCCGTTCTGGCCGTCGTGCTGGGGCTCACGGTCTTCGCACTGCTCAGAAGCGGCGGCGGCGCGCCGGCAGCCGCGGCCGGACCACCACCGACAGTCGCCGACGACGGTTTCCGCGGCTACACGCTGGGCCAGGGCAACGCGCCGGTCGAAGTCGTCGAGTATCTGGACTTCGAGTGTCCCGTGTGCGCGACCTTCGCGGTGATCCAGATGCCCACGATCAAGGAACAGCTGATCAACACCGGCAAAGTGCGCTGGAGATTCCGCGACTATCCGTTGGCGATTCACAAATACTCGCGCTTCTCGGCTCACGCCGCCCAGTGCGCCGGCGCTCAGGGCAAATACTTCGAAATGGCCGATCAATTGTTCGAGCATCACCAGTGGTCGCAGACGGGAAAGGATCCTTCCAGCCTGTTCCGCGGTTTCGCGCAGGCGTCCGGTCTCGACGTCAAAGCCTACGACACGTGCATGGAGCAGGGCCGCTTCGCGCAGCGCATCGAGTACAGCCGGCAGGAGGGTGATTCCTTGCGGGTCGACGGCACGCCGACCTTTTATGCGAACGGCGCGAAGCTGTTCGTCGGTTTCCGGCGGCTGCCATCGTCTGACGACTTCAAGGCTCTCGTCGATAGCATAACCGCGCGCGCTCGCTCGAGGCGGTAATGCGGTACCGCCAGGCGATCGCGCTCCTCGCGCTCGTCGGGTTCTTCGTCGCGCTGTACCTCTGGTTGCACGCCCTCGGCTACGGCGGCGCGATCAAGTGTGGGGCATCAGGCGGGTGCGAGGTCGTACAGACGAGCCAGTGGGCCGTGTTCCTGGGACTGCCCGTCGCCTTCTATGGTGTGGTCGGGTACGTCGCGGTATTCGGCGTCGCGCTCGCGGCGCTCAGGCCGGCGGCGCTGGCGGAGCGAAGCTGGAGCGTCCTGCTCGCCGGACTCACGAGCGTCGGCTTTCTGTTTACCGTCTATCTCACCTATCTCGAGCTGTTCGTCATTCACGCGATCTGCCGCTGGTGCGTCGGCAGCGCGGTCATCATCACGCTGATCTGGATCGTGTCGCTGCTGTCGCTCAGGTCTCCTGCGACTCGTACTGGTCTCGGAGCTTCGCCACAACCGCAGGGTCCGCCAGCGTAGTCGTATCGCCGAGCGCGCGTCCCTCGGCGATATCCTTCAGGAGCCGGCGCATGATTTTCCCGCTGCGCGTCTTCGGCAGGTCGGCAGAGAACAGAATGTCATCGGGCTTGGCGAGCGCGCCGATCTTTTTCGCGACGTGATTCTTCAGCTCCTCGCGCAGCGCGTCGGTCCCCTGCCGTCCTTCCTTCAGCGTGACGAACGCCGCGAGCGCCTGTCCCTTGAGGTCGTGCGCGCGCCCCACCACGGCGGCCTCCGCCACCGCCGCGTGATCCACCAGCGCGCTTTCCACTTCCATCGTGCCGATGCGGTGGCCGGCGACGTTCAACACATCGTCCACGCGGCCCAGAATCCAGAAGTACCCGTCGTCATCGCGCTTCGCGCCGTCGCCGGGGAAGTACGTGTTCTTCCACTTGCTCCAGTACACGCTCTGGTAGCGCTCATCATCGCCCCAGATCGTGCGCAGCATGCCGGGCCAGGGCTTCGTGATCGCGAGGTAGCCACCGCCGACCTTCACCTCTTTGCCGTCGCCGTCGAGCAGCACCGCCTCGATGCCGGGGAAGGCAATCGTCGCGGAACCGGGTTTCGTTGCGGTGACGCCGGGCAACGGCGTGATCATGATTCCGCCGGTCTCGGTCTGCCACCACGTGTCGACGATGGGACAGCGGCCGCCGCCGATGTGCTCTTGATACCACATCCATGCTTCCGGATTGATCGGCTCACCGACTGAGCCGAGCAGCCGGAGCTTCGAAAGGTCGTGCTTGGCGGGCAGCGCGGTGCCCCACTTCATGAATGCGCGAATCGCGGTCGGTGCCGTGTAGAAGACCGTGACGCCGTGCTTCGCGCAGATCGCCCAGAAGCGGTCTTTGGCCGGATGATCGGGCGCGCCTTCGTACATGACTTCCGTAACGCCGAGTGCAAGCGGGCCGTATACCACGTACGAATGGCCCGTCACCCAGCCGACGTCCGCCGTGCACCAGAACACGTCCGAGTCCTGGAGATCGAACACCCACTTGGTCGTCGCAAACACCTGCGTCAGGTACCCGCCGGTCGTATGCAGGATGCCCTTCGGTTTCCCGGTCGTGCCGGATGTATACAGAATGAAAAGCGGATCCTCGGCGTCCATCGCTTCCGGCGCGCACTCGGGGCTCGCTTTCGCCATCAGCTCCGACCACCAATGATCGCGGCCAGTTCTGAACGAGACCGTTTGCCCCGTACGCCGCAGCAGGACGACGTGCTCGATGCTCGGCGTCGCGGAGAGCGCATCGTCCGCGTTCATCTTCAGCGGCACGAGGGAACCGCGCCGGTAGCCGCCGTCAGCGGTGACCAGGACCTTCGCTCCCGCATCGTTGATCCGGTCGCGCAGCGACTCGGCAGAGAAGCCGCCGAACACGACGGTGTGCACGGCGCCGATGCGCGCGCATGCGAGCATCGCGACGGCGACCTCCGGCACCATCGGCAAGTAAATGGCGACCCGGTCCCCTTTACGAATCCCCAATCCCTTCAAGACGTTTGCGAACTTGTTGACCTCGACGTGCAACTCTCCATAAGTGATGCGTCTCACTTCATCGGACGGCTCGCCTTCCCAGATCAGCGCGATGCGTCCGCTCCGACCAGCGCGGATGTGGCGGTCGAGACAGTTGACCGACACGTTGAGCTTGCCGCCGAGGAACCATTTGGCGTGGGGCGGCTTCCATTCGAGCACGCGATCCCAGGGACGGCTCCATTCGAGTTGCTTCGCCCAGTCCGCCCAATAACCTTCGAGATCGCGTCGCGCGTGTTCGTAGGGACTGGTGTCACGCACGTGGGCGTGGGCTTTGAAGGACTGCGCGGGGGGGAACCGCCGCTGCTCGTCGAGGAGTGTTTCGATCCGGTCTGTCGCCATGGTTCGGGATATTAAGGAAGAGGGTGACTCTAGCAAGTTGCACCGCGCCGCTCGGTATTGCGGCATTCGGCGAGCGTGAGCAGGCTCACGCGTTTTGGACAACCGCTTGATCCAGCGCGGCTTAGATCGCATGGCATTGGAGTGGCATACACCACCACGGGAGGAATTATGTCACTACCCGTGGAGCACACGATGATGTCGACGCGCCCGATGGAGAAGACGATGGCGGCTCCGGAGCGGCTCGATCTCGAGTCCCGCACCGCGTTTCGCCGCGCCGCCGGGGAGGTGCTGGACCTGCTTGCGGAGGGGGCCGGCCGCCTGGTGATCGATCTGTCCGGGACGCGCTCGGTCGACAGCGCCGGTCTTGGCGCCTTGATGCTGATCCAGCGTAAGGCCGCCGAGCGCCGCCAGACCGTGTGCCTGCGCGGGGCGAACGAAGAGCTGCGCTTCTTGCTCGTGCTCACGAAGCTGGACGACCTGTTTGAATTGGAGACTGGCGTCTCGTGAGGTAGATTGGGCGCGATGCCGCCGCCCCAACGCAAAGTCCTGTTCGTCGAAGACGAAACCGCACTCCAATACTCGTACGAGCGCTTCTTTCAAGGTAAGTACACCATGGCCTACGCGCCCAACGGCGCCGAGGCCATGCGGCAGTTGAGCGAATTCGAGCCCGACGTCCTCGTCCTGGACATGCGCCTCCCGGATACCGACGGGATCGAACTGCTGCAACGCATCCGGGAGACCCGGCCCAGCCTGCCGGTCGTGGTCACGACTGCGTATGTGAGCATGGAGCCGCTGATGAACGTGCTCGACCTGGGGCACAGTCGCTATCTGGTCAAACCCTACGAATTGAGCGAGCTGGCCGCCGCGATCGATGCTGCTGGCTGAAGGGCTGCGGCACAGCTTCGGTACGGTCAGGGCCCTCGACGACGTTTCCTTTACCGTTCAGCCCGGTCAAACGCTCGCCGTGTTCGGACCGAACGGCGCCGGCAAGACGACGCTGCTCAAGGTTCTCGCGGGACTGATACAACCGCAGCGGGGGCGTGCGGAGGTCGCCGGAGGACGCCGGGCGATCGGATGGATTGGTCACCAACCGCAGCTCTACGCGGCGCTCACGGTCCGCGAAAACCTGCGTTTCTGGGCGTCGCTGTACAGCGTGAACCCTCCGGCCGATCTGCTGCGCCGGCTGGGACTCGAGGAGCACGCGGATCGTCCGGTGCGCGCGCTGTCGCGCGGCCTGGTGCAGCGCGTGGCGATCGCGCGGGCGCTGGTCCATGATCCCACCGTATTGTTGCTCGATGAGCCGTTCACCGGGCTCGATCGCGTCGCGGCGGAGGCACTGAGCCGGCTGCTGGCGCAGCATGCCGCGGCCGGTCGCGCGACGGTGCTCGTCACGCACAACGTCGAGGAGGGCACGGGACTCGCGACCGACGTCGCGTTCATGCGCGCGGGCCGGTTCGTGCACCTGGCGCCGCGCGCCGGCCGCGGAGCCGAGCAGGTAAGTGAGGAGTATCGCAATGCGATTGCCTGACCTGGTGCGCCAGAGCTGGACAGTCGCCGCCAAGGACCTGCTGGTGGAGTTTCGGTCGCGCACCGCGATTCTCGCAGCCGCCGTGTTCGTCGTGCTGGTGCTCGTCGTGTTCAACTTTGGACGCGA
>Ga0070696_100000620_pt1 | contig 22785 bp, 21 predicted proteins | sample KBSK1253metaG_FD_65474 | JGI IMG/M metagenome (GOLD analysis project Ga0070696, IMG submission 65474) | Corn, switchgrass and miscanthus rhizosphere microbial communities from Kellogg Biological Station, Michigan, USA - KBS K1-25-3 metaG | ecosystem: Host-associated > Plants > Roots >... | reverse complement strand
CGAGGCTGGGGCCGGGGTACTGCGCCACGGATTTCATAGTGATACAGGGGTGTATCACACCCCTCGTAACTCCTAAACACCAAAGAACAGGTAGTCGATCGCGGCCAACAATTCGCCGCGTGCGGATGCCAACGAACTGACCGGATTGGCCAAATCCCGGGACCGCACTCCACCCAACGCCGGCACCAGAACCATGTACTTGGACCCATCCAGCGCAACGAATGGCGTGAGCCGGCTGATGATCTCGGGCATCGACTGGGACGTGACCAGCGGTGCAACGATCTGCTCACGCGCGTTTAGTGCTAAATCGGATTGCAGCGCGACGACAAAGGGATAGGCGCGGCGCGCGGCGCTGATCGGATTCACGAACACGTCAAACTGCGCCATCGTGCTCGTAGTGCTCTCGTATGAACTCGGCGAAGGACCCATGTTGGTCAGCGTAAGCTTCAACAGCAGCCAAGCCCCGACGGAGTTCGGCAATGAGCGACTCGGAGCGCCGCTCAGCATATTCCTGTGCGAGTGCCTTTTCGGCAACTTGCGAGGTATTGATGCCCAGGCTCTTCGCTTTCGCGTAGAGATCCGAGTTCAGCGTGATGCTGACGGTTTGCTTGGCGGCCTTGGCTTCGAACAGCGGGTCTCGCATAACGCCCCAGAATAATACCCGTGTAGTCTACCCGTGTTCGGCACGGGTGTCGACGACCCGCGCCGCCTGCGTTAAACCTCCTTCAGCGGCCTGTCGCCCGCCGCACGAACACGTGGTACAGCAGGCCCAAGCCCCCGGCCACGAGCAGCACCAGGGCGAAAAAGCGGTGTAGCGAGCCTGACAGCAGCTCAGGATGGCGGCCGATGGTCATTCCCAGCCACGCGAGTACCGAGCACCAAAGCAGCGATCCCGCCAGCGTGGCGAGTGCGTACCAGCGAAAGTCCAAGCGCAGAATGCCCGCCGGTATTCCGATGAGATGGCGGATCACGGGCAGCAGCCGCGAGAAGAACACGCCGGGCCAGCCATAACGGGCGGCCCAATGCTCCGCCAGTTCGATTTTTGCAGCGGCGAGCCCGACATAGGGGCCAAATCGCATCACCACCGGGCGCCCCAGGATCCGCGCCAACCCATACATCACCGATGCGCCCACCCAGGAACCGGCGGTGCCCGCGAGCACCACGCCGAGGAACGACAGCTGACCTTCCGTGTGCGCCAGATACGCAGCGGGCGGAATGATGACCTCGCTCGGAATGGGCACGACGGTGCTTTCCAGCGCCATGAGCGCGGCAATGAGCGCGTAGCCGCCCTGGCTCAACGTGGACAGGTACCAATCCGAGAATTGGTGCAGTAACGCGGTCAACTAATCGATTGCCTGCGGATTCAGCGTGACCTTGGCATCGGCTCGCGCCGCCGCCGTGTAGCTCTGCCCTTCCGAAGCGGCAATTTGCGCGGCAATCTGGCCGCGCAGAGCCGCTTCCTGCTGGCTCGTGTCGCTCGGATCCTCACGCACCGCGCTCAGCGCGAACACCGCCGCATCGCCGTTCTTGAGCTCCACGTTCTGATAAATCGGCTTGAGCGTGGGTTTGGGCGCCCCGAACGCCGCGGTGCGGATCTCCAGCGGCACGGTTTGGTCCGGCCGGGCAATGTACTTCGGCGGCTGCGCCGTGGCATCCAGGCTCTTCACCGCGGCATCCCATACCTCGCCCGCGTCCAGGCGCTTGACCGCATCAGCGGCTGCGGCGGCGGCAAGCTCCACGCCGCGCTGCTTCTTCCAAGCGGCGACCACCTCGGTGCGCACGGCCTCCAATGGCTTCTGCTGCGGCAGCTTGTGATCCGTGGCGCGCAGCACCACGCCGCGCCCCTTGTCGACCTCGATGATGGAACTCACTCGGCCGTCGAGCGCGTCCGGACTGAAAGCCGCTTCGATCACCGCGGGCACCTTGCCCAGCGCACCGCCGCCGTCGATGCGGCTGAAGTCCGCTATCTGCAGCACGGTGAGACCCGCTTTGCGTGCCACCACGTCGATGTCGGTGGCGTTTTGCAGCGCGGCGTCGGCCAGCTGGTCCTGCGCGCTGTTGAACAATCGATCGGCTTCGTTGCGCCGATACTCCGTCTCCAATTCCGCCTTGGCCTGATCGAAGGTCTTGACCGTCGCCGGCTGAATCCCGTCGAGCTTGATGATGTGGTAACCGAACTGCGTTTTCACGGGCCCGCGGATCTCGCCGACTTTCATGGCGAAGGCCGCATCGGCGAACGGCGCCACCCAGGCCTTGCGCTCGGACCACCCGAGGTCCCCGCCCTGCGCAGCGGACCCCGTATCCTGGGAGAATTCCTTGGCCAACTTCGAGAAATCCTCGCCGGCTTGGGCGCGCTTCAGGACTTCCTCCGCTTTGGCCTTGGCCGCTGCGTCGTCCTTGGGAGCGGTGACCGACAGCAGAATGTGATGCACCCGCCGCTGTTCGCCCTGGGTAAAGCGTTCCGGGGTCTTGCTCTTCTGCTCGTCGTAATACGCCCGAAGCTGCGCATCGTCGACGGTGACCTTGGAGGCGAGTTGCGCCAGACTGATCTCGACGTAGCGCAGAGTCACCGTCTCCGGAGTCATGTAGTCGGGCTTATGCGCGTCATAGTAGGTCTTGATGGCCGCATCGTCCGGCGTCGCCGCCGCCGCATATTTCGCGGCAGGCACGCTCACCCAGGCGAGTTCGCGTTGCTGCCGGGTCAGGGCCCGGATGCGCTTCAACTCGGTGTCGGTGGCGAAACTCGACGTATTCAACGCCAGGTCGAGCTGCCGCAGCTTCACGTCGCGGCGGAACATCGCCTCGATCTCGGGGACTGAACGGCCCTGCGCCTTGAGCACCGCCACGGCGTGAGCCTGGTCGAACTTGCCGTCCACCTGGAAGGCCGGCACCTGCGACATGGCGCCGAGCAATTCCGCATCGCTGACGCGATAGCCGAGTTTATCGACGCGGGTGATCACCGCCTCGCTGTTCACGTACTCGTCCATCACCCGCCGCTTGATGTCGTTGCGCTGTGCGTCGTTGAGTCCGCCGTTGGTCTGCCGCTCCATCTGCGAGAGCTGTTGCTGGTAGGCTTCACGAACTTCGTTGATGGACACTTCGCTGCCGTTCACCTTGGCGGCATAGGTCGGCGAGCCCATGGTCCAATCGATGCCCCATAGCGTGAAAACCAGGGCGATCGCACCCAAGAGCGCGTACCCGAGCCAACCGGTCAACTTATCGTGAATCGACTGCAGCATGATTACCCCTCAACGTTCCGTTTCGTACCCGCGGCGCGGCCAAACGGCTCGCGCGCAAGATCTAGGAAATGGCGGAGTGGACGGGACTCGAACCCGCGACCCCCGGCGTGACAGGCCGGTATTCTAACCAGCTGAACTACCACTCCGCTGTTGGTGGGTGCTGAGGGGATCGAACCCCCGACCCTCGCCGTGTAAAGGCGATGCTCTACCAGCTGAGCTAAGCACCCGCCTGGAAGAGGCGGCGAAGTCTACGGTTTCCATGCGCTTCGCGCAAGTTTCTTGCCATGCGCTGGTCTGGTGTAGTTTGTGTGGTCTTACCGCTCGCTCCGCGAGCGCCTATCGGACGGGGTCGCCTCGACCCCGTTGAAAGTTGCGCGAAGCGCATGGCTAATGAGCCCGCACCTGGGTCTTGACCCGGGGCGGCTTGCGGCGGCGCTTCTCGCCCACGATGTCCTCGGCCGGTTTCACCTCCAGCGCCGGCAGCGGCAGCGGCACCTGGGTCAGCGCCACCTGCAGCACTTCGTCGATCCACTTCACCGAGCGGATATCGAGCTTTTCCTTGATATTGTCGGGAATCTCCACCAGGTCCTTGGTGTTCTCATCGGGGATCAGCACCGTGGTGATGCCGCCGCGGTGCGCCGCCAGCAATTTCTCCTTCAGGCCCCCGATGGGCAGCACTTCGCCGCGCAATGTGATTTCACCCGTCATGGCGACGTCCGAGCGCACCGGTATCTTCGTGAGCGCGGAAATCAGCGCGGTGCACATGCCCACGCCCGCGCTCGGTCCGTCCTTCGGCGTTGCGCCCTCGGGCACGTGAATGTGCACGTCGGCCTTCTGGTAGAAATCCACGTCCAACCCCAGCATGGTCGAACGGCTGCGCACCACCGTCATCGCGGCTTGTATGGATTCCTGCATGACTTCGCCGAGCTGGCCCGTGTGCGTGAGCTTGCCCTTGCCCGTCACTACCGCGGCTTCGATGGTCAGCAGTTCGCCGCCCACCTCCGTCCATGCCAGACCCGTGACCTGGCCGACGCGGTTGCTCTCCTCGGCCTTGCCGTAGCGGAAACGCCGCACGCCAAGGTAGGTGTCGAGATTCTTGGAAGTGATGGCCACGGTTTTTTCGGCGGGCTTCAGCAGCAGGTGCTTGACCGCCTTGCGTCCGATCTTCGACAGCTCGCGCTCCAGATTGCGCACCCCGGCTTCGCGCGTGTAGTAGCGGATCATGTCTTGGATGGCCGAGTCCGCCACCGACAATTCATCGAGCTTGAGCCCGTTTTGCTTGATCTGCTTCGGCAGCAGATAGCGCCTGGCGATATTCTGCTTCTCATCCTCGGTGTAGCCCGGCAGACGGATGACTTCCATGCGATCCAGCAGCGGCGCCGGAATATTCAAGCTGTTCGCGGTGCACACGAACATCACCTCGGACAGATCGAAATCGACCTCCAGGTAGTGGTCGTTGAAGGTGCTGTTCTGCTCCGGATCGAGCACTTCCAGCAACGCCGAGGACGGGTCGCCGCGAAAATCGGTCGACATCTTGTCGACTTCATCGAGCAGGAATAAGGGGTTGCGAACGCCGCTCTTGGCGAGATTTTGAATGATCTTGCCGGGCATGGAGCCGATATAGGTGCGCCGGTGACCGCGGATCTCCGCCTCGTCGCGCACGCCGCCCAAGGACATGCGCACGAACTTGCGGTTGGTGGCGCGCGCCACGCTCTGGCCCAGAGACGTCTTGCCGACGCCGGGCGGCCCCACCAGGCACAGAATCGGACCGCGCAGGTTCTTGACTCTCTGCTGCACGGCCAGGTATTCGACGATGCGCTCTTTGACCTTCTCCAGGCCATAGTGATCGGCTTCCAGGACTTTCTCGGCGGCCGCGATGTCCAGGTGCACTTTGCTGCGCCTCTTCCACGGCGCCTTCACCAGCCAATCGACATAGTTGCGCACCACGGTGGCTTCGGCCGACATGGGCGACATGAGCTTGAGCTTGGACAGCTCGGAATTCGCCTTCTCGCGCGCCTCTTTCGGCATGCCCGCCGCTTTGATGCGCTTTTCCAATTCGCCGATTTCATTCGGCGCATCGTCGAGCTCGCCGAGTTCCTTCTGAATGGCCTTCATCTGCTCATTCAGGTAGTACTCGCGCTGGCTCTTCTCCATTTGCTGCTTGACGCGGCCGCGAATGCGCTTCTCGATCTGCAGCACGTCCATCTCGCCTTCGATCACGGCGAGCATGTGCTCGAGACGCTTGCGCACATCGGGAATCTCGAGAACTTTTTGTTTCTCCGAGAGCTTCAAGGACATATGGGCGGCGACGGTGTCCGCCAAACGGCCGGCCTGCTCGATCCCCGCCAAGGAGGTCAGAATTTCCGGGGGAACCTTCTTGTTCAGCTTGACGTATTGCTCGAACTGCGTGATCACCGAGCGCGTCAGCACGTCCATCTCGCGCTCTTCGTAGCGCTCGATATCGGGCAGCGCCGTGAGTTCCGCCGAGAAGAACTGACCCTCGATCAGCTTTTCGATGCCGGCGCGGTCCACGCCCTCGACCAGCACCTTCACCGTGCCGTCGGGCAGCTTCAACAGCTGCAGGATGGTCGCCACCGTGCCGACGCGGTACAAATCGTCCGCCTTCGGATCGTCGACATCCGCCTGTTTCTGCGCCACCAGCAGGATGCGCTTGTCGGCTTTCATGGCGAGATCGAGCGCGACGATGGATTTCTCCCGCCCGACGAACAGCGGAATCACCATGTGCGGGTACACCACCACGTCGCGCAGCGGCAGCACCGGCGTGCCGCTCGAGGGCGGTACTATTTCAGGGACATCGGCAGTGGGTTCGTCGCTCACGAGGCTGGCCTTATGGTTGTGGCACGTACGGCAATCTTGGGACTCAAGGGTACATGCGGCCGCCCAAGCCGAGTTTCAAGCGCCGCTCTACAGATGGTCAGAACCCGTGGGACGCCGCTGTTCCTCCACCGGGGCCACCAGGCGGGTCTCCTCGGTCCGGTGGATGATGTAAGGCTTGTTGTGGCCTTCGATCACCTGTTCGTCGACCACGACTTTCTGAACATTGCGCAGGCTTGGCAGGTCATACATGGTGTCGAGCAGCACATTCTCGAGAATGGTGCGCAGGCCCCGCGCGCCGGTCTTGCGCTGCATCGCCTTGCGCGCCACCGAACGCAGCGCATCTTCGCGGAAATCGAGTTCCACGCCTTCCATGTCGAAGAGTTTGCGGTACTGCTTGGTAAGGGCGTTCTTGGGCTGCATCAAAATCGAAATCAGCGCCTCTTCGTCCAGCTCTTCCAGCGTCGCGACCACCGGCAGCCGGCCGACGAACTCCGGGATCAAGCCGTACTTGATCAAATCCTCGGGCTCGGTGTCGTGAAACACGTCGTTGCCGTGCGGGCGCGCGTTGTGCTCGCGCACTTCGGCAACGAAACCGATGCCGCTCTTGTGCGTGCGGTTCATGATGATCTTCTCGAGACCCGCAAAGGCGCCGCCGCAAATGAACAGAATATTGGTCGTGTCCACTTGCAGGAATTCCTGCTGCGGATGCTTGCGTCCGCCCTGCGGCGGGACCGAGGCGATCGTGCCTTCGATGAGCTTCAGCAGCGCCTGCTGCACACCCTCACCCGACACATCGCGGGTGATGGAGGGGTTGTCCGACTTGCGTGAAATCTTGTCGATTTCATCGATGTAGACGATGCCGGTTTGCGCCTTCTCCACATCGTAATCGCATTTCTGCAATAGCTTCTGGATGATGTTCTCGACGTCCTCACCGACGTAGCCCGCCTCGGTCAAGGTCGTGGCATCCGCGATGGTGAACGGCACGTTCAGCAGGCGCGCCAGCGTTTCGGCCAGCAGCGTCTTGCCGGAACCGGTGGGGCCGATCAGCAGAATGTTGCTCTTGGCGAGCTCCACCTCGTCGCGCGAACGTACGCCTTCCGCACCGCGGGTCTGCAGGCGCTTATAGTGGTTGTATACCGCCACCGACAGAACCCGCTTGGCGCGCTCCTGACCGATGACGTACTCGTCGAGAACCTTCTTGATTTCCTGGGGCTTGGGCAGCTTGTCGCGGGTGCGCTCGGCGCGCTCCTCGAGCTCTTCCCGGATTATGTCGTTGCACAGCTCCACGCATTCGTCGCAGACGAAAACGCTGGGGCCGGCAATGAGCTTTCGAACCTCGTGTTGGCTCTTTCCACAGAAGGAGCAATACAACAGCTTGCCGTCATCATGTTTGCCGCGCGAATCTTCGCTCATGCTGTCCTCGAGTTGACCGCGCGCCCCTTGAGTTCAGGGGTACGGCTACTATCCACATACCGACTATATAGCACCCAACCGACCTCGCGCAAAGATGCGGCCTCGGGGGCTGTGACCCGGTTCCGTCCCAGCCCTTACTCCAAACCCTTAAGGCTTGACCTCAGGCCTTTGCCGGCAGCTCGCCCGGAACCTTGCTGGACGACAGCGCAGGGGCCTTGCTGGGCAACTCCCCGCGTTTTTCGAGCACGGAATCGATCAAACCGTAGGCACGGGCGGTTTCCGCGCTCATGAAGTTGTCCCGGTCGCTGTCCAGCTTGACGCGCTCGATGGTTTGGCCGGTGTGCTTGGCCATTATCCCATTCAGGCGTTCCTTGGTCTCCATCACGTCACGCGCATGGATATCGATGTCGGAGGCCTGACCTTGAAAGCCGGCCGACGGCTGATGAATCATGATTTTCGAATTCGGCAGGGAATACCGTTTGCCGGCCGCGCCGCCCGCCAGCAATACCGCGCCCATCGATGCCGCCAAGCCCACGCAAATGGTGCTCACGTCCGGCTTGATGAATTGCATGGTGTCGTATATCGCGAGACCTGCGCTCACCGACCCGCCCGGCGAGTTGATATAGATGGCGATGTCCTTCTCCGGATTTTCCGACTCGAGGAACAACAGCTGGGCCACGATCAAGTTCGCCATGTAGTCCTCGACGGGACCCACGATGAAGATCAATCGCTCCTTGAGCAGGCGCGAATAGATGTCGTAGGCCCGCTCGCCGCGAGCGGTTTGTTCGACCACCATCGGAACCAAATTCAGTGCGCGCGTCGTCATGGATACTTGCCTTTAATAGTAGCTTCGCAACCCGTGAGGGCACATTGAGGACTGCTCGAGCTCATTTCAAGGGATAACACCCCTCAGGCCTCGAAGTTCATCAGCTCCTTGAAACTCGACACCGTCTCCCGCACCTTGGCATGCGCCAGAATCCAGTCCACGACCTGGTCCTCGAGCGCCAAGCTCTCCACCTGGCGCATGGCATCCGCATTTTGCTGATAGGCGCGCTTCAGGGCCGCGGCATCGCCATAGGCGCCCACCATTTCGTCCAAGCGCGCGTTGGCGCGGGCCGGATCCACGATGAGGTTCTCGCGTCGAATCACATCGTTGAACAGCAGTCCCAGCGCGACGCGGCGCCGCGCCGGCTCCACCAGCGGTTCACGCGGCGGCGCCTGCGACACGTCTTTCGTGCCGGCACGGCGCATTCCGTCGATTTGCATGTCCCGTATCTGCGACTCGAGCAAGGCGTTCGGCACGTCGACGGGATTGACCTGGAGGAGCTTCTCCATCACCGACGTCTTGTTGCGATTGCGCAGGTTCTGCTCCAACTCGCGCCGCATATTGGCCGCCACGTCCTCGCGCAGCTTCGGGATTCCTCCCTCCGTAACGCCGAACGATTTGCAGAACTCCTCATCGAGCTCGGGCAGGCTCGGCTCCTCGACGGCTTTCACCACGGTGTGGAATACCGCTTGCTTGCCCGCAAGTTCCGTGGCCCGGTAATCGGCGGGGAAATTCACGCGCACGTCCCGCTGCTCGCCCGGCGTTGCGCCCACCAAGCCCTGCTCCAGTTCCGGCAGCATACGCCCCAAGCCCAGAACGATCGCGACGTTCTCACCCTTGCCCCCGGCAAAGGCGACATCGTCGATTTTCCCTTCGAAGTCGATGGTCACCTTGTCGCCGTTTGCCGCACTGCGGGTCACCGGCGAATACTTCATTTGCTGCTTGCGCAGACGCTCGATCATGGCGTCGATATCGGACTCGGTGACTTCGGCCGTGACGCGCTCGACTTCCAGCGAATCGATCGGCTGCAGCACCACTTCCGGGAAAACCTCGAAGGTCGCCACGTATTTGAGGTCCTGGCCCTCATCCATGCTCTGCGGTTCGATGCGCGGGTTTCCCGCCGGCGACAGCTGCTTCTCGGTCACCGCCTCCGCGAAACTCGATTGCAGCAGCTCGCCGATGACTTCCCTGTGCACTTGCACACCGAACTGCTGGCGGATCACGGTGAGCGGCGCCTTGCCCGGGCGAAACCCGTTCAGGCGCGCGGTACGGCTCAAGTTCTTGAGTCGCGCCGCGATTTCCTTGCTCACGCGCTCAGCCGGCACCTGCACTTGCATTCGGCGCTCCAATTTGCCGATACTCTCGACGGAAACCTGCATATCGATCCTCGTGGGTTAGCTTTGGTCAGTAAGGGCGGCCAATGTATTGGTGCGAAAGGCGAGACTCGAACTCGCACGGGTTGCCCCGCCAGCTCCTAAGGCTGGTGCGTCTACCAATTCCGCCACTCTCGCATCGGAACAGCCCTCAAGTATAGCCTAAGTCCACGCGCTCGATGTCAGCGGCGTTCGCTTTGACGGACCAGCATCCGCGCCACTTCGCGCAGGGCCGGCAGGCCGTTCTCCAGCATGAAGTACAGCGGGCTGTCGCCCTCGAACGGCGGCCCCTGCCGCGGCGCATGCACCCACGCCCAGGCCCGATCCGAAAGGCCGGCATCCGCCGTCAGCGAATACTGGATATTGGCCATCAACGCCGCCCGCTCCTGCTGCGTCGCCGACAGACGCGGTGCCTGTCCCAGGCGATAGCGCTCGAGCACCTGAGGTGACGGAATTTTGAGCAACCGGCATTGTTGCAGCGGCGAGAGTTCCCACGCTTCGGCAATCGCAAAGAACCGTTTGAGCGCGCTGCTGCTGGTATGCCGCGCCGTGCGGCGGCTTGCCGGCTGTAATACCAATCGTGGCCCGGTGCGGGGTTTGCTGGGTAATGCTGCTGTCACGGTAACCGCCAAGCATACTCTTTATATGCGGACCGCTCGCCTCCAGGGGTGCCGGCTGGCTATCATGGAGGCATGCCCAAGTCGTTCAGCCTCAAGCTCGCCCACGCGCAGCGCAGCGCCGACAGCCTGCTGTGCGTCGGCCTCGATCCCGACCCCGCCAAATTGCCCCAGGACATTGGGCGCGACACATCGGGCGGACTCGACACATCGTCCCTGTATGCCTTCAACCGCCGCATCGTCGACGCGACCTACGACATCGCGGCCGCCTACAAACCGCAGATCGCCTTCTACTCCGCGCTCGGGGCGGAGCAGCAGCTGGTCGACAGCATTCGCTACATCCGTGAACGCGCGCCGGCCGCACTCGTGATTCTCGACGCCAAGCGCAGCGACATCGGCAACACCGCCGAGGCCTATGCGCGCGAAGCCTTCGATCGCTACGGCGCGGATGCCGTGACCGTGAACCCCTACATGGGCGAGGATTCGGTACGGCCCTTTCTCGCCCGCCCCGACCGCGGCGCCATACTGCTTTGCCGCACCTCCAACCCGGGCGCCAAGGATTTTCAGGATTTACTCATCGACGGTGTGCCGCTGTATCACCGCGTGGCAGAGCACGCGGTGACGCAGTGGAACGAGCACGCCAATCTCATGCTGGTGGTCGGCGCCACCTTTCCCCGCGAAATGGCTCAGCTCCGCCAGGCGCACCCCGACGTGTCCTTCCTCGTACCAGGCATCGGCGCCCAAGGCGGCGATCTCGACGCGACTCTCGACGCGGGCCTCGACGCCCGGGGCGCCGGGCTGCTGATCAGTGCCTCGCGAAGCATTATTTATGCCGGCGGCGGAGCAGCCGACGCCATACGCGAGGCGGCCGAGAACTTGCGCCTGGCGATCAATCAGCGGCGCGCCAATCGCATGAATTGAGCTGCGCGCAACCCCGGCGGCGCACCTATCGCGCATTGAGCAGGACCCTGCGTCATGCTACCGTGTAGCTTATTATCTACACGTGGTGATTTCATGCCGCTCAACATCCGCAACAAGCAGGCCGAACATCTGGCTGCCGCACTGGCGAAGCTCACCGGCGAAACAAAAACCGCCGCGGTGACGCAGGCGCTGCGCGAGCGGCTTGAACGCACGCGGCGGGCACGCAGCAAACGCCGGCTGCGCGATGAAATCGAGGAGATTGCCCTGCGCTGCGCCGCCCATCCGGTTCTCGACGAACGTCACGCGGACGACATCATCGGCTACGACCAGCACGGAATTCCGCGCTAATGGTGATCGATACCTCGGCGCTGCTGGCAATGCTGCAAAACGAGCCTGAGCGCCGTGCATTCAGCGAGGCGCTCGAGGACGCCCAATTGCGTTCGATGTCAGCCGCATCCTTTGTCGAAAGTTCGATGATCATCGAATCGCGTTACGGCTCCGACGGAGTGCGCGATCTCGATCTGTTGATCGCCAAGGCGATGATTGCTGTCGAGGCCGTCGATGTGGACCAGGCGCATCTTGCCCGACAAGCCTTTCGCCAGTACGGTAAGGGTCGCCACCCCGCCGGCTTGAATTTTGGCGATTGCTTTTCCTACGCACTCGCCCGTTCTCGCACAGAACCGCTGCTCTTCAAAGGCGGCGATTTTGCGCAGACCGACATCGAATGCCATCCGGCGAGCCGCTGACGCACGCCTCGGCGCGAAATGCCCACAGCGCTCACGGCACTCACCGGACTCACAGCGCGCGGTGATCGCGACCCCGGCAGCGCCCCGCCGGGCGCCACCTAAAACGTGCTTTTAGAACGCGCTTTTGATCGTGCCGCCGTCGACCCGCAATGCAGCGCCGTTGGTCGCCGAGGAGAGCGGGCTCGCGACGTAAGTCACCATGGCCGCAACCTCCTCAGGCGTCGAAAACCGCCGCAACAGCGAGGTCGGCCGCGCCGTCTTGAAGAACTCGCTTTCCACCGTTCGCGCGCTCTTGCCGGATTTGGCCGCCATCTCGGCGACGAAATCTCCCACACCGCGAGAGCGCGTGGGCCCCGGCAGTACGCTGTTCACGGTCACTCCGCTGCCAGCCGTGGTTTCGGCCAGACCGCGTGCCACCGCGATCTGCGCCGCCTTCGTCATGCCGTAATGGATCATCTCCGCCGGGATGTGGTACGCACTTTCGCTCGAAATGAAAATGATCCTGCCCCAGTTGCGCTTGCGCATCGACGGCAGATACAGCCTCGACAGGCGCGCGCCGCTCAGCACGTTCACATCGAAGAACCGCTGCCAATCCGCGTCGGTGATTTCCTCGAACGGTTTGACTTCGAAAATCCCTAGGTTGTTCACCAGGATATCCACCACCGGGTGGCGCTCGAGCAGTTCCTGGGCGACCGCGGCAACACTCAAGTCGCCGGCGAATCCCAGCACATCGCCGCGGGTTTCAGCCTTCATCGCCGCCACCGCGCTCTCCACGGCGGCGGGCGTGCGGCCAGAGACGATCACCGTCGCGCCCTCGCGCGCCAGCGATGCCGCAATGGCGTTGCCGATGCCGGCGGTGGAGCCGGTGATGAGCGCGATTTTCTCGGTTAATTTCAGATCCATGAGGGCTGTCCTTATAACTCAGAGTCGACCGGCACCGAGTTCAATTTGTAAACGACTCCGTCCTTCATCACGAAGCTGATGCGCTTCATCAGGCTGATGTCCTCGATCGGATTGCCCGGCACCGCGACCACGTCGGCGATCTTGCCGGGCGCGACGCTGCCCAGCTCCTCGTGTTTCAGCAATTGCGCGGCATTGATGGTCGCCGCCTGGATGGTGAACATCGGCGGCATGCCCGCCTGCACCATCAATTCGAACTCATGTGCGTTCTCGCCATGCGGATACACCGCGGCATCGGTGCCGAACGCAATCTTCACATGCTCCTTGTAGGCTCGCGCCGCAGTGGCCAAGATCAGCGGACCGATCGCCGCCGCCTTGGCCGCCACTTGCGGCGGGTAGTAGCCGGGCACCTTGGCTTGCCGCGCAACGAAGTCGCCGGCGATGATGGTGGGCACGTACCAGGTGCCATGTTCCACCATGAGCTTGATGTCCTCGGCATCCATGAACGTGCCATGTTCGATGGAGTCGACGCCGCCGATCACGGCACGGCGAATCGCCTCCGCGCCATGCGCATGCGCCGCCACGGTGAATCCATAATCATGGGCGGTCGATACCACCGCGCGTATCTCCTCGAGCGTCAGCTGCGCATTGTCGCCGCTGGAACTCTCGTCGAGCACTCCGCCCGACGGCATGATCTTGATCAAGTCATCGCCCTGCTTGTAGTGCTGCCGCACCGCTTTCATGGCATCGTCCACACCGTTGATGATGCCGACCATGGGCCCCGGGTCGCCGGCGAGGCCCGTTCGATAACCGTCGGTCGGATCCGCGTGACCGCCGGTCGAACCGATGGCCTGGCCGGCGGTGTAAATCCTGGGGCCCGGAATGATCCCGGCATTGATGGCATTGCGTAGCGCCACCGACTCATTGGCCACGTCACCGAGATTGCGCACCGTCGTGAATCCGGCCAACAAAGTGCGGCGCGCGTAGACGGTGGAGCGCACGGCGTAGTCCGCAATGTTCCAATGGTACTGATCGACATACCGGGTACGGCTGGTCTGGTCCGTCAGATGAGTGTGGGCGTCGATCAATCCCGGCATGCAGGTCTGGGTCGCCAAGTCGATGACTTTCGCGCCCGCGGGTGATTGCGTCCCCTTCACGACTTCTTTGACCCGGCCGCCCTCGATCACGATGGTGGTCTCGCCCAGCATCTTGCCGTTCACCGTGTCGATGAGACGGCCGCATTGCAATGCCGTGACGGCCGCGGCAACAGCTGCGGGTGCGGGCGAATCGGTCGCGGCAGCGGCAACGGCGCCGACGAGGGTCGCGGCGGCTGCGGCGAGTACCAGCAGACCGGTGCGCGCCGCGCCTGGGGGTTCTGTTGCGAATGTCGCAGCCGAGGCTTCGATTCGTGGGTACTGCATGCAAGTTCTCATTATAAAAGGCTGAAGGGCATGTAGGTCATCGCCGGGCATAGTACGTCTAAGCGAACCCTTACGTACGGACCGCGAAGCGTCAAATCACCATCAGGCTCGATGCCTCGACAATTGACTACTTCAAGGACCTTTCCAAGAGCTCCGGAATTCCCTATCAAAATTTGATCAATCTTTACTTGCGCAATTGCGCGGCAGAGAAAAAGCGCCTGAAGCTGGATTGGGCCGCCTGACCGACGCCGCGCCCGCGCACGTCCCTACGGAGGGTTCACATCGTACGCCGGCGGCGCGTGAGCTTCTCGGCGATCGCTGCCGCTCCGTCGAGCGCGCGCAGGTACTGGATGGCCGCGACGACGCCGAAGCGGCTGAAGCGATGCAGGCGCATCGGGCGCACCGGGGTCACCGGAAAACCCAAGTCCTGCGCATTCTCGCCGAGCAACCGGCGCGCGAGCAGCGTGCCCATCACGGTGGCCATCGCCACGCCGCGTCCGTTGTAGCCCAACCCGGCCACGATCCCGGGAGCGACTTCGTGCAAATGCGGCAGATGATCGGGCGTCATGGCCACGAGACCCGCCCAGTGATAGTCGAATGAGATCCCGGCCAACTGCGGGTAGATCTCCCGCACCGCTCGATAGTGAAGCCGCGCGGCATGCGCCGGCGGCACGTTGCCGAACACGCCGCGCGAACCCATGATCAGGCGCCCCTGCGCATCCAAGCGGAAGTAGCGCAGCAGGCGCCAGGTGTCGGATACCGACTGGCCCCCGGGCAGAATCGAGCGGCGCAGTTCCACCGGCAGCGGAGCGGTGGCCACCTGCATGGAGGGGACGGCAACGACGGTGCGCTGCAAGGGCTCGACGAATTTATCGGAGTACGCGTTGGTCGCGAACACAATCTGCCCGCAGGAAACGCTGCCGTCGCGAGTATGTATTCGCCATTGCCCGTCGCAACGCTCGAGACGGATCGCGGCACTGTGCGTGAACAGCCGCACACCGGCGCGCAGGGCAGCGCTCGCCAGTCCGCGCACATAGGCCAGCGGTTGCACCGTTCCGCCCCGGCGATCGATCAAGCCCCCGTAGTAGCGTTGGGTGCCGGTCAGGCGCGCAGCATCCGCCTGACTCAGCATCTCGACCGCGGCACCGCGCGCCTGCCATTGCCGCGCCCGCGCCGCTATCGGTCCGAGAGCGCTCTGCGAGGTGGCGAGTTGCAGCCAGCCGTTGCGCACCGGCTCACAGGCGATGCCGTGACTGCGAATGAGTTCGAACACGAGATCAGGGCCGGCGGCGACCGTCGCGACCAGTTTCGCGCCGAGACCGCCGCCATACATGGCTTCCAGGACATCAGGATCGTACTTGAGACCGGCGATCACCTGGCCGCCGTTGCGGCCGGACGCACCATCGCCGAGGTCCATGCCATCGAGCACCACGACATCGCGGCCCGCCTCGGCCAGACGCAATGCAGCCGATAGCCCGGTATAGCCGGCCCCGATCACCGCCATCTGCGCCTGAAGGGCCGAGCGCAATTGCGGGCAGGCATCGATCGGCGCCGCCGTCGCCGACCAAAGCGACCGGCCGGCCATGACAGATTCAGCGCCGGCCGGAGGCGACGCGCAAGCCATGGGCGAGCGCGTGTCCCGCGTGGTCATGTCAGAACCTCGCCGTCACTTCCAAACCATAGGTGCGCGGCTCTCCCACCAGCGCATAGTCGAAACCAAGCCCTCCATCCGACGGCTCCTTTTGCGGCAGCCCATAGACCAGATACTGCTTGTTCGCCAGGTTCTTGCCCCAGAGGGCAACTTCGTACTGGTGGTCTTGGGAATGAATCAAAGCGATTCGGCCATTCACCAGGGCGTACCCGTCCTGTGACGTCCGCTCGGTATTCAACGCGTCGTAATACTGCTTGGAGTAATAATTTCCGTTGAGCTCCAGGTGCAGATCGCCGACCCCGAGCCGGGCGAAGCGCCAATCCGCATTTGCGCCCGCGCTGAAGTTGGGCGCGCCAATCAACCGATTGCCGTTGCGCGAGGCGCCGTGAAGAAACAGCTCGACGTACTTCGATTGCAAAACGCCGATGTTGGCGCCCAGGGACAAATCGCCGGTCGCCTTGACGCGAAACTCGACTTCCCCGCCGTCGACCCGTGACTTGGGCGCATTGACCGTGCGGAAACCCGAACCGCCGCCGTTGCTCAGAGCAAAGGTATCGAGAAACTGCTGATTTCGATAATCGTAGTGGAACACGGCGGCGTTGAGCACGCCCTTATGCTCCCACAAATCGGACTTCACGCCGATCTCGTATGAATTGAGCTTCTCGGGTTGGGCAAAAGTCAGCTCCTCGGCCGCGTTGTAGGCCTGTCCGTTGAATGCGGCGCCGCGATATCCCTGGCTGAAGCTGAAGTAGGTCAGCACATCCTCGGTCGGCTTCCAATCGACGCCGGCCTTGGCGCTGACATTGCTGTTCGATTGGCTGAGCTGCGGGTGGGCAAGTCCCTGAGCTTGCAGTCCGGTCTGAAAATGTGTGTAAGTGGGGGGAACGGCGCCGATGGTCTGCGTCCAGAGCGTGGTCGTGTCGTCCGGCAGCAGCGTGGTCGGCGCGGCGGGCAAGCCACCCTCCAGCGCGTAGAAATTATGGATCGACAGGTCGTCCTTGGTGTAGCGCACGCCGGCGCGGAAAGTCACCGTCGGCGTCACGGCGAACGTCGCATTGAAGAACGCCGCCTTGGTTTCGCGAATTTGATCGAAATCGTTGTATTCGTCGAAACCGTACAGCTGCTGACCGGACGGCAACGAGAATGATCCGGGGAATCCATCGAAGAAATGAAACTGCACCGTCGCGTGCACATCGTCGCGCCCATAGTAGGCGCCTGCAAGCCAGTTCAAAGGCCCGGTGTCGCGCGAAGAGATCCGCAGCTCCTGGGACAGCGAATTGACGCTGGAGAAATAGGTGTTCGGATCGTCGAGATACACGGGCAGCCCGCTGTCATCGCTCTTCTCGTACCAGCGGCCGTAGTCCAGTCCGGTCACCGAGGTCAGCGTCAGATGCGGCGCGAATTCCCACTCGAGCTTCAGCGACGCGCTGTCATTGCGGATGTCCTTGTCGATCGCGTACTTGGAGCCGTTTTGAAACCAACCGATGGCACCCGAAAAGCCGGTGACGTTCGGATCGTTGTTGAGCGCGTGCGCGCCGTACGGCGTGCCGCCCGATTTGCTCGACGAAAACTTGAACAACGCGGAGAACGAGTCGGCCGGCTTGAACAGCAACGAGAATCGTCCGGCCACCGCGTTGACGCCGTTCAGCGGCCTGACTCCGGGAACGATGCTGTCCATCCAGCCGTCGCGTTCTTCGTAAAGCACGGCGGCGCGCCAGCCAAGCACGCCGTCGATGATGGGGCCACCCACGGCGGCTTGCACATTGCGCGCGTCGAAATTACCGGCCCCCAGGGTGGCATAGCCGTCGTAGCCCGACAGACTGGGATTCTTCGAGTAGAAACTGATGGCGCCGCCGGTCGCATTCTTGCCGTAGAGCGTGCCTTGCGGGCCGCGCAATACCTCGACCCGATCGAGGTCGTACACCTGCAGGGCCTGCAGCGCGCCAACGCTCTTGTAAACCTCGTCCACATACATGGCGATCGGGCTGCTTTGGTTTTGGCTGAAGTCGTCCGTCGTGACCCCACGCAGGGTGAAACTCGGCTGCGCCTCCTCGCCGTAGGCCGAACTCACGGTGAGGTTCGGCACGGCGGCCGCAATATCGCCCGCCTGCCGCACGCCGCGCTGCTGCATGTCCGCCGCCGAGATTGCCGTGATGGCCACCGGCACATCCTGCGCCCGTTCACTGCGGCGCTCCGCCGTTACGATGACTTAGGCCAAGGTGTCGTCGGCCGTGGCGGCGGCATCGGCTGCATGCACGAGTGACGGCGACACTGCACTCACGAGCGCCAAACCCGCGAGGTACGCGATAGTGGAACGCATTCTGCTCTCTCCCAAATATATCGGCATTACTTAATCGATTATCGATACGACAGTGTCGAGTCAATACGCACTGTAGGGGAGACCGGGTGGCCCGTCAAACGCCATGGATCTATCGATCGCCCAAACGGGAAGCGATGCCGCTCGAAGCCGCGCGCGCCGTCTGCAGCAGCACCGAAGACATCGCATTGCGCAGCTCGTCCATGCTCCAGCGGCTGGTAGGACCCGAGATATTCACCGCTGCGATCGGCCGCCCGTCGACGCCCAAGATGGCCGCGCCGATGGTCAGGTCGCCGCGATACGCCTCTTGATCCGCCCACGCGTAACCCGCCTTGCGGGCAGCGTCGATGAGCGCCAGCAGCCGTTCCGGATCGGTCGTGGTCATGGGCGTGAACTTCCGAATCACGGATCGGCGCACGATCAGGCGCGCCTCGTCGGGCGGCAGTGCGGACAAGTAGGCGCGTCCAGCCGCGGTACAGTACATCGGCAAGCGGTGCCCGACCGGCATGTGAATGAAGAAACGCTTGCGGCTCGGAAACCGTGCGATATAGACCATGTCGGTGTCGTCCGGCTCGGACAAGCTGACGGATTCGCCGCTGGCCTGATTCAAGTCCACCAGATGCGTGGTCGCTTGTTCAATGAGCGGATGTCCCATCAGGTAGGCATTGGCGAGGCTCAGTGAGCGCGGCGATAACATCCAGCGCTTGAGCTGTAAATCGCGGTGCAAATAGCCCAATTTCTCGAGTGTGTGAGTGCAACGCTGCGCGGAGCTCTTGGTCATGGCGGTGGCGAGGGCGATCTCGCCGAGATTGAGCGCCCGGCCCTTCTCGCCGAATGCCTCGAAGATGGCGAGCGCCTTCTCGACCGATTGGTTGTAAAGCGGATCGCCCTTCCCGGCCGCGGCTTTCTTGAATGCGCGCGGCTTGCGCACGGTCGGTTTTGCGTCGCCGCTCGAGCGTCGGTTCGGTGGCATGGCTTCGCGATGATCGCATGTCCATGGCGATTCACCCAAACATTCGCCGAAACCTCTGTACGATATGGCCGTGAAGTCACTTACGCGCATCTATCACGGCCACAAGGTCCTCGCGGCACTGTTCCTGGCCGGCTTCATGGTCTATGGCGGCGGGCTGTATAGCTTCGCGCTGTTCGTGCCGCCGTTGACGCAGGAATTTCACTGGAGCCGGGCCGCCACCAGCGGGCTCGTGACCGCATTCTGGTTGAGCGCCCCGCTGATCCTGCTCGGCGGCTTTGCGATCAAGCACGTCGGCGCGACGCGGCTGCTCATCGGCGGCATCATCATCGAGGCGCTGTGCGTGACGCTGCTGTCGACCGTGTCGGCCTTCGGTGAAATGTACCTTCTGCGCGCCGCGATGGGCCTCGGCAAAGTGATGTTCGCCGTCACCCTGCCGTATGCCATATCACGCTGGTATTCCCGCCACTTCTCGCTGGGGCTTGGGATTGCCTGGGCCGGCTGGCATGTGGGCGGCCTAGTGCTCGCGCCCCTTACCGGTCTCATTATCGCGTACCACGGTTGGCGCGCGGCCTGCCTCGTAATTGCCGTCGGGCTCTTGACCGTCGGGCTCATACCCATCTTGGCGACGAAGGGGCCCCGCTCGCCGCGAGAATTCGGACTTGGGTTGGACGGCGACCCGCTCAGGTCCGATGCGGATCAGCCGAACGCGGCTGCGGCTCCCGCCGCCGCGGCTGCCGTGGCCGCGGCGCCTTCCGGTCGCTTGAGCGACCTGCTCGGGTCCGCCGTGTTCTGGATGATCGCCCTCATCACGCTGTTCTTCTACGCGACTTATGGCGGATTGCTGACCCACGCGGATTCCGTGGTCGAGGCCGCCGGCTTCTCGCCGCGCCTGTCGTCGCTGGTGCTGGGGTCGACCGCAGGATTCGCCGCCGTGGGCGGCATGTGCAGCGGCTGGGTACTCGACCGCTTTTCGGTGCGGGCGGTCGGCATCGCCATGCATCTGCTGCTCATCGTCGGGGCGCTGTCCTTGATGATGGTCGCGCACGATCATTCCGCCGCCGCGCTGGTGACCTATGCCGCATGCTTTGGCGTCACCATCGGCGGCGGCGACCTGTACTTCGTCGCGCTGCTGCGCCGCCGCTTCCCGACGGTCAACATCGCCTACAGCTACAGCGCCTGGTACTTCTGTGAAATTCTCACGCTCCTGCTCGCGGGCCCTGCGGCCGGCCGCGTCTTCGATCTCACCGGCAATTACGATGTAACACTCGCGCTCCTCGCCGGCAGCGCCGCGCTGGCGCTCGTGTTCTCACTGTTCGTGCTGCGCGCTCCCGGTCTCGAGAGAACGGCGGCCGCACAGCCGGGCTGAAAGCGCAGGCGATACGTATCGTCACGTCAAAACCATTTTCACGCCAACGGCTGCGATCATGAGCGCAATAACCGATCGCACGATTCTTTCCGGGACATGCGTGCTCGCGAATGAGCCGATCACGATCCCAGGAATCGATCCCAACAATAAGCCGATCAAAAGGCCGTAATTCACGTTGCCCAGCAGTAAATGTCCTGTGCCGGCAAGAATGGTCAACGGGATGGCGTGGATGATATCGGTGCCGACGAGTGAACTGGCGGTCAACCTCACCGGGTACAGATACAGCAGCATCACCGCGCCCAGTGCGCCGGCGCCGATCGACGTGAAAGTCACGAGGAATCCAAGTATCGCGCCCGCCAGCACCGTGAGCGCGGGCTGCAAGGACCTGAACTCGATCGACCTCGAGCCACGCATTCGTTCGCCAAAGGCATGCACTCGCTTTCTGAACACGGCGGCGACGGAGGTCAGAATCAGCGTCGCACCCAATGTTTTGAACATCAGCTGGTTATGACTCTGACCGGTTCCGGTCACGTAGAGCCATATCAGGGTCAGTATCGCCGCGGGCAGGCTACCGCAGAACATGAGGCGCAGGATTTGCTTGTCGATGGTGCCTTTTTTACCGTGAATCCATGCGCCGAAGATCTTGGTAATTGCCGCGAACCACAGATCGGTGCCGACCGCAATGCTGGGCGCGATGCCGAACAACAGGATCATGATGGGCGCCATCAGGGAACCGCCGCCAACGCCGGTCAAACCCACCAGCGCGCCCACGCCAAATCCGGCGACGGAATTGATCCAATCTATCGTCATACCAGGCTTGGCCGTGCAGACGCACGTTGATTAATGTCTCGACCGCAATGGATGGTAGCTCTTACGGCAACGCCGCACGGCCGGTCAGCGGATCGGCGCTCGAATTGCCCGTTGAGGCCAGCGTGCTTTGCCAACGCAGCCAAGTCAATTCACGCCTGACGATTCCTGCGCCGCCAGACCGACGAACACCGCCTTGGCCTGCTCCAACCTACCCAGCACGCTGCGTTTCTCGGCCGCGCCGTTCCAGTCCGGGTATGCCGCCGTGGTTTCCGCCATGCGATCGATCCAGGCGGCAAAATATCGCGCGTCCTGCGGCGAGCGAGGGGCGTGTCCCGCAATGGTGACGTACACCGGACTGGTGGTCGCATAAAGGGTGCGGAAGATCGATCTGCTTGAGGACGGCTTCGCGCTGCTGGGCGTAGGCCACGCCGCTCAGCATCGGTCCCGCCAGGAGGACGATGCGGCACAGAATCTTCATTGGTTTGGGGTACCTCGTCAGTCGAGCAACCGTTGCGGCACGGTTGAATATAAGTACGGCCGGACAGCCGGCCGGCGGGACGATGCCCGCCCCGCCGGCACATCGTACTAAATGCTGGAACTTTTGGCCGAACTTGATCGCGACCGTCCTTGGCTGCGTGGGAATGATGTAAGGCAGGTTGCAGGTGGTCGTCGTGCGCTCGAAGAGAATGCGCATCGGTTGACGCAGCCGTCCGGCCATATCGGCAGCCGCGTTGTCAAATCCGCAACAGGTGTTGCCGGCGGGCATATGCCCGCCGGCACATCTGCAAGACGCTAGAACCTCTGCCCGAACTTGATCGCGATGGTCCGCGGCTGGATCGGGATGGCGTAGGGCTGAGTGCAGACCGAGATCGTGCATTGCTCGAAACGCGTCAGCTGGGCCAGTTTGTCGGTCACATTGGTGACGATCAGCTGGATGTTCATGCCGTTTCGCTCTATGCCGCCGGACAGATCGAATATGCCGTACGCCCCCTGCATGCCGACCGCATTCGCGTCGGCGATCCGCAGCTGCGGCGAGGTCTGCGTCTGGTAGACGAATGCCGCCTGGGCAGTCGGTTTCCAGTCCATGACTTCCGGGAAGGTGTAGCGCGCCACCACATTGCCCTTGAACTTCGGCGTGACGGGCAGATTCGTGCCCTTGGGAGCCAGCGGCGTAAACGGTGGCGTACCCGGGCACGGATTCGACGAAATAATCGCTCCCGTGGAATCCGTTTCACCGCAATAGTCCGAACTGAGCCGCGGATCGACGAAGGTGAAATTGGTGGCGAGATTCAAGGCCTCGGTGGCCTGCCACTCGATGTCGTTACTGATGCCGCGGATTCGCGCGTTGCCGCCGTTTTCGATGATGGTCACGCT